>LNFM01003182.1_pt1 | contig 32842 bp, 31 predicted proteins | sample 596031 | NCBI WGS metagenome assembly LNFM01 (sample SAMN04254537, study PRJNA301005) | activated carbon metagenome | isolation source: dual media filters at the Ann Arbor, Michigan drinking water treatment plant | place: USA: Ann Arbor | reverse complement strand
GACGATGAAGCCTTGCTTGGCCGTCGACAGGTGCGTCAGGTGATGGACGATGTATTCGGTGGCGGTCGGCGCTTCGCTGCTGGCCATTTTCTTCAGTCCGTTTGCTTCTGTCTGCGCTCAGCGAATGAGCAGGGCGATCAGGTAGCTCTTCAGTGCGGCGATGACTGCAACGATCAGCGCCAGCCAAACAACGTCTTTCCAGAGCCAGGCGATCAGCACCAGCAGTGCGACCGTCGAGCCGATCTTGACGAACTCGCCGACGAAAAAAACCGCCATGTCGCTCCCCTGCGGGCGCCGCGCGGCCATGCTCAGGCGCAGTGCAAACAAGGCATTGGGGACAAAACACGCCGCCCCCCCGAGCAGCGCGGACACCGCGGCGTTCACGCCGCCCAGCGGCCACGCAGCGAGCGCGACGATCAGGGTGGCGAGAATCTGCAGGCCGATGATCCGGAACATGACCGCTTTCCGGACCGGCATCGGGACCGTCGGCCGTCGCCCTGTGAAAGGGTGAGTGCGGCTGGCAGTGCGCGTGACGCGATGTCCTGCTTGGCTGAGTTTTCCGTAAAGCCGCGGGATTCTACGGGCCGGCGCGAAGCCGGGTCAAATTGGCGCGCACCCGCAGGATCTGGGCGCCCCACACGGGCGACCACAGACCGGGCCTCTTCATTGCCACGCGGCGCCACTGCGATGTGGACCGGCACAACGGCGACGAGCCAGGTGAACTCGACAATCGCCGTCTGAGGACATCCGGACGCATGCTTCAACGAACTCGCAAACGTTCACTTGGCGCAATGGCACTGTGGCCTTACTTGTCGTTGACCGAGAGGCGGCGCGGATCAACGGCGCAGGCGCTCGACACGCCACTTGATTTCGTCAGCTCGGCCGAACCGCTGCACTTTCGCCTGCACCTTGATCAGCCGCCCGTCAGGCATGCGCAGGATCCGCTGGGCGAGCAGCACCGGAGGCAGCGCGCCGAGCAAGCGCTCACGTCTCTCGACCACGACGGCGTCTGCCGCGCGAAATTCGTCACCTTGGTCGGCGTCGCTGACGAGCAGCGCCAACTCGGCGTCGACGAAGGCTGTCAGCCGCGCCTTGCGCCGGACCGCCCATGCGTCACCGATCGCGAACACGACCGGCGCGAGCAACAAGACGACCGACCACCGCCCGGAGCCGGCGTAGATGAGCGCAGCTGCCAGCCACAGCAAGGCAGCAGCCAGCGCTGCCCGCTGCAGCACGGCGCGCACGAGGAGCGCCGTCAGCGACGCAGACGCTCGACGATGCCGTCGAGCTGATCGAGCGAGGAAAACTGGATGACCAGCTTGCCCTTGCCCTTGGCATCGGCGCTGAGATGGACGACGGCGCCGAGCGTGTCGGCCAGTTCCTCTTCCAGCCGCTCGACATCGCGGCTGCGCTTGGCTGTGACGGCTGCAGGGTTGAGGGCGGCGCGTTGGCTGCGAGAGACGAGCGCCTCGGCCTCGCGCACCGACAGGCCCTTGAGGACGATCTGATGGCCCAGTTGCACCTGCTGCGCGGTGTCGACAGCGAGCAACGCACGCGCGTGGCCCATGTCGAGCCGGCCCCCGAGCAGCATCTCCTGCACCGGCGCCGCGAGATTGAGCAGGCGCAGCAGGTTGGAGGTGGCGCTGCGCGAGCGGCCGATCGCCTGCGCGGCCTGCTCGTGCGTGAAGTCGAACTCGCGGATCAGGCGCTGCACGCCTTGTGCTTCCTCCAGCGGGTTCAGATCCTCGCGCTGGATATTCTCGATCAGCGCCATAGCCAGCGCCGCCTCGTCCGGCACGTTCTTGACCAGCACCGGCACCTCAGCCAGGCCGGCCAGCTGCGAGGCGCGGAAGCGGCGCTCGCCGGCGATGATCTCGTACCGGTCGCCCTCCACCGGTCGCACCAGGATCGGCTGCATTACGCCCTGCGCGCGGATGGAGTCCGCAAGTTCGGCGAGCGACTCGGGATTCATGCGGGTCCGCGGCTGATACTTGCCCGGTCGCAGGCGCGCCAGCGGCAGCGTCTGCGGCGCCCCCGGGGGTGCCGCCGGCGGTTCGCCGCCGAGCAGCGCATCGAGGCCGCGGCCCAGACCCTTCGGTCGTTTGATCACAGTGCGATTCCTTGCGTATACCGAGCCATGTGGACGGTGGGCATTGCTGCCGGCTTCAAAGCGCGCGGACGCGCTCGATCATCTCGCTGCCGAACGAGATGTACGCCTGCGCACCACGCGAGGCCTTGTCGTAGGCGACACCGGGCAGGCCGTAGCTGGGCGCCTCGGCCAGCCGCACGTTGCGCGGGATGATCGTGTCGAACACCTTGTCGCCGAACTTGGCGACCAGCTGCTCGGACACCTGCTGCTGCAGCGTCATGCGCGGGTCAAACATCACCCGCAGCAGACCGATGATGGTCAGATCGGGATTGAGGTTGGCGGCGACCCGCTTGATGGTGTTGACCAGATCGGCCAGGCCCTCGAGCGCGAAGTACTCGCACTGCATCGGGATCACCACGCCATGCGCGGCACACAGGCCGTTGAGCGTCAGCATCGACAGTGACGGCGGACAATCGATCAGCACGAAGTCGTACTCGCCCAACAGCGGCGCGAGCGCAGTCTTCAACCGCGTCTCGCGCTCGTCGATGTCCACCAGATCGACCTCGGCGCCAGCCAGGTCGCGGTTGGCGGGCAGCACGTCGTAGCCGCCCGCCTCTGAATGCACGCGCGCCTGGGCCGCACTCGCCTGCCCGATCAACACCTGATAAATGGAATGTCGCAGTGCGCGCTTGTCGATGCCGCTGCCCATCGTGGCATTGCCCTGCGGATCGAGATCGACCAGCAACACCCGCTGCCGCTGCGCGGCCAGCCCGGCGGCGAGGTTGACACTGGTCGTCGTCTTGCCGACGCCGCCTTTTTGGTTCGCGATGCAAAAGATGCGTGCCACGCTGCCCTGCCTGTTGTTGTTGTCGTCGGCTGCTGCTTGCATCACTCGGCGGCCAGCCGGGCGCCGAAACCGATCAGCGCGACGCCGGCCAGGCGGGACATCCAGCGCCCGACCACCCGGTGGGTACGCAGCCGCTGCGCCAACCAATGGCCGCCCACCACCAGCAGCGAGCCGTAGGCCAGCGTCAGCAGCGACACGATCAGGCCCATGGCGCCGAGCGTCACCACCCCCTGGTACTGGGCGGGATCGATGAACAGCGGAAAGAAAGCCATGTAGAACACGATCGCCTTCGGATTGATCACGGTGATCAGAAAGCCCTGTCGAAAGTACGTGCCCGGCGTGATCGGCAGCAGCGTCCCCGGCCCTTGTTCTCGCGCCCGCAACAGTTGCACGCCGACCCACAGCAGGTAGGCCACGCCCAGATACTGCAGTGTGCGAAACAGCAGCGGATGTGCGGCCAGCAGTGCGGCGACGCCGATCATCGCTGCCACCATCAGCAGCCAGTCACCAAGCATCAGCCCCGCCAGACAGGCATAACCGCCGCGCAGCCGACCCTTGGCGCTCGATGTGATGACGGCGAACGTCCCAGGACCGGGAATCATCAAGAACACCAGCACGGCCGCCATGAACGCTGCGAGATCGGACACGCCTGCCATTGACCCTTCCTTCGCCGGCGCACAACGCCGATTCCTGACCAACTCGCCGTCCGCCTGCCAGGTTGATGCGGCAAGGGCGAGATTCTACGGGCGCCCTCGCATGGCCGCGGAAGCCGAGTGAATGACGACCGTCCTGCGTCCTGATTGCAGTGGGCAGCGACCTTGCCCTGACACGCTCATGGCACGCATCGATCAGCTCCAGATCACCCGACTCGTCGGAGTCGCCGTACTGATTGCGCTGCTGGTCGCCACCGCACTGGTGCTGCGACCGTTCATCGCGGCCGGCTTGCTCGCCGCCGTCTTCGCGATGTCGACCTGGCCGCAATTTCGGCGACTGCGCGCGCGACTGCGCAGCGCGACGCTGGCTGCGGTGATCATGACCACCATCACGCTGGTCGTCGTGGTGCTGCCGCTGGGCGCCACGATCGAGCGCATTGCCGGCTACGTGCCACCGATCTTCGAGCAGGTGAAGGCGTGGTTCACGCATGGGCTGCCACCCGCGCCCGACTGGCTGCATCGCCTGCCGTGGTTTGGCGACGCCCTGGCGGCGCAATGGCAGCGCCTCGCCGCCGATCCGGGCGCCCTGCAGGCGCTGGGACTGCGAGTGCTGGAGGCGACGGGTGAGCCCTTGCTATCAGGAGGACGCCTTGTAGGCGAGGGTTTGCTGCAGCTGGTGTTGGCGACTTTCCTGGCGTTCTTCATGTGGCGCGACGGCGACGCGCTGGTGCAGCACCTTGCCCGCGGGTTGCGACGCTTGCACGGACCGCTGGCCCGCGATGTGATGGAGCTTGTCTACTCGACCGTGCGCGCGGTCATTGTCGGCTTCATCGGCACCGGCCTCGCGCAGGGCGTGGTCGCCGGCATCGGTTTCGCGATCGCCGGTGTGCCGGCGCCCGTGCTTCTCGGTTCGATCACCGCCGTGGTGTCGATCCTGCCGAGCGGCACGGTACCGATGTGGGTGGGCGCAAGCTTGTGGCTGCTGATCGACGGCGAGCCCGGCTGGGCACTGTTCATGGCGCTCTGGGGACTGCTTTTCGTCAGCAGCATCGACAACGTGCTGCGGCCGATGATCGTCAGCCGGGGCACCAGCCTGACTTTCTTGCCGGTGTTCCTGGGCATGATCGGCGGTGCTTTCGCTTATGGCTTCGTTGGCCTGTTCATCGGCCCGACGCTGCTCGCCGTCACGTTTCGCCTGTGGCAGCACTGGTCGGGCGACGTGCCCGACAGCGCCATCGCGCCGCTTCAGCGCCGGCCGGGAGACGGCACCAGTCGCGCGGGGTCGTAGCCGTGCGACGGCAGCCGCGCGACGATCGCGTTGTAGGTCGCAGCATCCATGCTGGGTGAGCGCGCCAGGATCCACAGGTAACGCCGCCGCGGCCCACCGACCACGACCCAGGAGTAATCCGGCGCCAGTTCGACCACCCAGTAGTCACCGCGCCCGATGGGCAGCCAACGCAGCCAAGCCGGTAAAAAACTGACTTCCAGGCGCGCGTTGCTGACCGGATCCAGAATCCAGGCCACCGCCTCGGCCGAGAACTCGGTGCCATCGGCCTGCACACAGCGGTTGACAACGGCAATGGTGTCGGCGGTGCGCGCGCGATACGTCGCGGTGGTATTGCGCGCGCACCGCCGGTCCTGGATGTCGAACGGGTAGCGCGCGATCTCGTGCCAGGTGCCGGCGTAACGCGCCAGGTCCACCCGGGCGACGCTTTGCAACGCGGGCGCGTTCGCATCAGCAGCGGGCGCACTGGCGCAAGCGCCGAGCAAGCCGGCGCTGATGAGCGCCGCCAGCACGGACAGAAGTGATGTTCTTGAGGTCATGTCGGACGGATCTCCAGCAGGTGGCGTTCTTGGTTCAGCCCAGGCACCGCCAGCGGCAGCGTCGCGGCCAGGTGCACGTCGGCAGGCAGGGCCCGGAGTTCGTCGGCGTCGATGCGGGCCTTCATCGCCAGCCAGCAGGCGCCCGGTCCCAGCAAATGGCGGGTCCAGGAAACAAAGTCGGCCAGCGAGGCGAAGGCGCGGCAGGTGATTACGTCGAACTGGCCGGTGTATTGCTCGACCCGGCCATGGCAGACCGTCACGTTGGACAGTCGCAGTTCGAGTGCGGCCTGCGTCAGGAACGCGGCTTTCTTCTGCACCGCGTCGATCATCGTCACCTGCAACCGCGGACAGGCGATAGCGAGCGGAATGCCCGGGAGTCCCCCGCCCGCGCCGACGTCGAGTACCTGGGCGGCCGCCAGACCGCGGCGAGCGAGCGTGGCGTTCAAGGGCGCCACCACGGATAGCGAGTCAAGCACATGGTGGGTGAGAAAGTCGTCGCCAGTGCGGATCGCCGTCAGGTTATGCACCTGGTTCCACCGCAGCAGCAGTCGAGTGAATTCAAGCAACGCTTGAATTTGGCCGTCAGTGAGCGCCAGCCCCAAGCGGGTGGCGCCAACCCTCAGGCGCGCCGCATCCAGCTCAGGCGGCGCTGCGTGAACGGTCGACGACGGCGGACGCAGCGGCGCTCGGATCAGACGGCGGGGCACGGTGGATCCGCTTCAGGTGAACTAGCAACAGCGAGATCGCCGCCGGCGTGACGCCGTAGACGCGTGCCGCCTGGCCCAACGTTTCGGGCTGTACCGCCTGCAGCCGCTGGCGGATTTCGTGCGACAAGCCGCGCACCAGGCTGTAGTCGAGCGCCGGTGGAATGCGGGTGGTCTCGTGCGATGCCTGGCGCGTAACTTCGTCCTGCTGCCGATCGATATAGCCAGCGTACTTGCTGCTGATTTCAACCTGCTCGGCAACTTGCGGATCGTCTGCGCCGGGTACCGCGGGACCGCCCAGCGGCGCGCCGTCGCGATCGACCAGCGATAGCAGCGCCGGGTAAGTGACATCGGGCCGCCGCAACAGGTCAGCCAGCGTGTATTCGCGCTCGATCGCCTTGCCAAGCACGCGGACCGCCTCGGTTTCCGCCAGCAGCCGAGGATTGACCCAGGTCGACTGCAGGCGCTGCACTTCTCGGGCCGTCGCGTCGCGCTTGCGGCTGAATGCGTCCCAGCGGCGATCGTCGACGCAGCCGAGCGTGCGGCCGATCTCGGTAAGCCGCATGTCCGCGTTGTCTTCCCGCAGGCTGAGCCGGTACTCGGCCCGCGAAGTGAACATCCGATAGGGCTCGGCGACGCCGCGGGTGATCAGGTCATCGACCAGCACGCCCAAATAGGCCTGCGAGCGCGCCGGGCACCAGGGGTCACGGCCCGCAACCGCGAGCGCCGCATTGATGCCGGCCAGCAGGCCCTGCGCCGCCGCTTCCTCGTAGCCGGTGGTGCCGTTGATCTGGCCAGCGAAGTACAGACCAGCGATCGACTTGGTTTCCAGCGACGCCTTGAGGGCGCGCGGATCGAAGTAGTCGTATTCGATCGCATAGCCGGGCCGCAGGATGTGGGCGTTCTCCAGGCCATGCATCGAGCGCACGATCTCGATCTGAACGTCGAACGGCAGCGAGGTCGAGATCCCGTTGGGGTAGAACTCGTGCGTCGTCAGACCCTCGGGCTCAAGGAAGATCTGGTGGCTCGCCTTGTCGGCGAAGCGGTGAATCTTGTCTTCGATCGACGGGCAATAGCGTGGCCCCACCCCTTCGATCACCCCGGAATACATCGGCGATCGATCCAGGTTTTCACGGATTACCTGGTGCGTCGCGTCGTTAGTGTGGGTGATCCAGCACGACACCTGCCGCGGATGCTGGGATGCGCTCCCCAGGAATGAGAACACCGGCATCGGGCCAGCGTCGCCGGGCTGCTCGATGCAGCGGGAAAAATCGATCGTCCGCCCATCGATGCGCGGCGGCGTGCCGGTCTTCAGCCGCCCCTGGGGCAACCGTAACTCCTTGAGCCGCGCCGCCAGCGAGACCGAGGGCGGATCGCCAGCCCGCCCCGCCGCGTAGTTCTGCAGGCCGATGTGCACCAGCCCGTTGAGAAACGTGCCGGCCGTGAGAACCACGGTGCGGCTTTGAAACCGGATGCCTGACTGCGTCACCGCACCGATAACGCGCTCGCCCTGCCCGTCGGACGTGACGATCAGGTCATCCACCGCCTGCTGAAAAAGCGAAAGGTTGGGCTGATTCTCGAGCCGGGACCGGATTGCCTGCTTGTAGAGGAGTCGGTCCGCCTGCGCGCGGGTGGCGCGGACGGCCGGTCCCTTCGAACTATTGAGGATCCGAAACTGGATGCCCGCCTCGTCGGTGGCTGCCGCCATCGCGCCGCCCAGCGCGTCGACTTCCTTGACCAGGTGGCCCTTGCCAATGCCACCGATCGACGGATTGCACGACATCTGGCCGAGCGTTTCGATGTTGTGGGTCAGCAGCAGAGTGCGCGCGCCCATTCGCGCAGCAGCCAGCGCAGCCTCGGTCCCGGCATGGCCGCCGCCGACAACAATGACGTCAAACTGATCCGGGTGCTTCATGGGTGTGCTGCTTTGAACCAAACCGCTGCGACCGAACGGCGGCGAGTATATGAGCCGCTCCTTGTTGTTTCACGTGAAACCCGGTGACCATTCATTCGGTCACTGTTTCACGTGGAACGTTTTCAGGGCCGGCCGAATCGGGGTGTCACGGCCGTGCCGCCGACCCGCAGTGTGATAGGAGCCTGGACGCGATCGGTTCCTAGATCCACGCGGACGGAGCCGTCGAGCTTGAGATCCGGCGCCATCGTCACTCGCCCGCGAGCGGCCATTGCGCCTGCCCGTCCGGCGATGTCGGTCAGCGCCACCGACCCGTTGCTGACGTTTGCCAACGCGCTCAGTTCCGTGAAACGCGTAATGCCGCCGCTGCTCTCGGCGGCGCCGCCTTGCGTTGCAGCCAAGCCGAGGTTGATGCCGTTCAGGGTCGCCCACCGGACCGACACCGGACCGGCAAGACGAGCGACGAAAAGCGCATCGGCCAGCGACGGCCCGTGACCACCCCCGATCAGCGATACCGACGCGGTCCCGAGCAATGGCGATCTGGGTGCCGCTGCGTCGTCTGGGCGCGTACCGGCCACATGGCGCATCACCGACTCCAGATCGACACCGACTGACTTGGCCGTGGCGGCGATCGACCAGTTCACGTCCGAGGCGGCCACCAGCGCACCTTGGGCCACCGCGATCGCACTGGATGCGGTGTAGCTGTCCACCACGACAAGGTTCGGCAAGATCCAGCCGACCGCATTGAGGTTGCTCCAGACGAGCCCCGGGCCGAGCGGCGCGCGCCAGTTCTCTGCCTCGATCTCAAATGTGACCACCCCATCGGCACCCGGAGCAGCGAGCAGCTTCATGCTGCCCACGCCAGAGACCTGCGACACCTCCACCGGCAGCAGCGCGCCACCCGGACCGCGCCGAAGGGCGACCTGGTATCGATGTGGCAACAGCGAAAACTCAGGAAACTCGACCGAGCTGAACCGCAGCGTCGAGACGGTCACACCTGCGGCATTAGCCAGACGCGGACCGAAGGAGATCAGACCCGATGCCTGCTGGGCGGTCATCTGCATCGGCGACACCACGGCTTCGCCGAACACCCAGCGCCCGACTTTTGCCCCGGCCCAAACCTCTTCCCAGTTCATCTGCAGGGCGACTTCGTCCGCCGTGAGTTTGCCGCCGACGTCCACCCCCTTGAGCACCATGCGAGGTTGCGGCCACAGCGCGAACTCCCGCGCCGCAATGGTCACCGGCATGCCGGCCGCCGTGGACAGTTTCGCGGCGATGGCATCTTTACCAAGCGCATTCATCACGGGTTCGACGGCCGTCCAGGCCAGCCAGCCGAGCCCGCCCACGATGCCTATCCACAGCGTGCGGCGCACGAACGTGTTGACCGTGTATCGATCGATCGAGAATCGCGACCCGCGCTTGTTATCGTCGTCTTCCTCGCGCGCGCGCACCTCCTGCATGTCCAGGCGATCGGGCACGTTGATTGTCGTAATCGCGAAGTCGGTCGCGGGCGATCCGTCCCAAGTCGGCGGTCGACGCTTGCTTTTATCCATTGAGTGAGTCCGCGCTTCTGTCGAAACGGTTCATGTGCCTAGCTCTAGCGACCGCAGCTCAGACGCTCGAAACAGCGTCGGTGGTTCCGGTCAAACGAAAGAACCTGCGATCGGGGCGCTGGAGAACGAGCCCCTGGAGCATGCAGTGGCCGCAGGAATTCTATCGATGGCCCCGCAGTCGGCCACTATCCATACAGGCGATGAACACCGCCCAACGCCGCACGACTACGCCGGCAAGGTGCGGCGTCGCTGCCACCACGCTTGAAGCTCGCCCACCAGCCCGCGCCGGAACGCCATCACGCAGATGACGAAGATCAGGCCCGTCACCACCGTGACCGCCTCGCCCAGGCTGGTGAACCACTGTACGCCGGTCAGATCCGCCAGGGCATTGCCGAACTCGCCGACTTTGTTCTCGAGCGCCACCACGACAATCGCGCCGACGATCGGCCCGAGCATGGTCCCCATGCCGCCGACCAGCACCATCAGGATCACCAGGCCGGAGGTGCTCCAATGGGCGTCGGTCAGCGTCGCAAAGCCAAGCACCAAGGTCTTGGTGGCGCCCGCCAATCCGGCAAGTGCGGCCGACAGCACGAAAGCCAGCAGCTTGTAGCGCGCCGTGTTGTAGCCCAGTGAGGTTGCGCGCGGCTCGTTTTCGCGAATTGCCTTGAGCACCTGCCCGAACGGCGAATGCACCGTGCGGTAAATGATGAGGAAGCCCGCCACGAAAACCGCCACCACGACGTAGTACAGCACCAGATCGCTTTGGAGCGGAATGACGCCGAACAGCGTGCCGCGCGGAACGCCCTGCAGACCATCTTCGCCAAAGGTGAACGGCGCTTGCAGGAAGTAGAAGAACAGCATCTGCGCCAGAGCCAGCGTGATCATCGAAAAGTAAATGCCGCTGCGCTTGATCGCCAGATAGCCCATTGCCAGGCCCAGCAGCGCTCCAATCAGCGTGCCAAACAGCAGTCCCAGTTCTGTGGAGAAACCCCAGACCTTGATCGAATGGCCGGCGGCGTACGCCGCACCGCCCAGAAAGGCCGCATGCCCGAAGGACAGCAGGCCGGTGAAGCCGATCAGCAGGTTGAACGCGCAGGCAAACAGCGCGAAGCACAGCAGCTTCATCAGGAACACCGGATACCCGCCCACCCACGGCAGGACAAGCAGCGCAACAAACAGGACGGCGCAAATCTGAAAGTCGCGCGAACGAGGTGCAGCAGGCTTCACGTCTACTTCTCCTTGCCGAACAAGCCGGCCGGCCGAACCAGCAGCACGATGGCCATGATCAGGAACACGACGGTGGCCGAGGCCTCCGGATAGAAAACCTTGGTCAGACCCTCGATGACACCCAGGCCCAGGCCGGTGACGATCGACCCGAGGATCGAGCCCATGCCTCCGATCACCACCACCGCGAACACCACGATGATCAGATTGCTGCCCATCAGCGGCTGCACCTGCAGGATCGGCGCCGCGAGCACGCCGGCGAAGCCCGCCAGCGCCACCCCGAAGCCGTAGGTCAGCGTCACCATCAACGGCACATTCACGCCGAACGCTTGCGTCAGCTTGGGGTTCTCGGTGCCTGCACGCAGGTAAGCGCCCAGCTTGGTGCGCTCGATGACGAACCAAGTGCCGAAGCACACCAGCAGCGAAGCCAAGACCACCCAGCCACGATAGTTGGGCAGGATCATGAAACCGAGGTTGGTGGCGCCCTGCAGTTCATCGGGCACCGTGTACTGCAGCCCGGACACGCCGAAGAAAGAACGGAAGAACCCCTCGATCAGGAGCGTGAGACCGAAAGTCAGCAGCAGACCGTACAGGTGATCAAGTTTGTACAGGTGGCGCAGCAGCAATCGCTCGACGATCACGCCGAACGCGCCCACCAGCAGGGGTGCCACCACCAGCATCACCCAGTAGTTCAGGCCAAAGAACGTCAGCCCCAGGTAGGCGAACATGGCACCCATCATGTAGAGGGCACCGTGGGCGAAGTTGATGACGTTGAGCAGGCCGAAGATCACCGCCAACCCGAGCGAGAGGATGGCGTAGAAGCTGCCATTGACCAGTCCGAGCAGCAACTGCCCCAGGAAGGCCTGCAGCGGAATACCGAAGATCTCCGTCATCGTCCCCTCGTGTTTTGCGTTTTGGTCAGCGGCGACCGCGGCCGCCGCTGACCAAAGCCGCCTGCGCGGCGCACGCCACGCAGGCGAATCCAACCGGCCTTGTTACTTCTTGACCAGCGAGCACCTCGAGTTGGCGAGCTTTGTGTACGCCTCATCGCCCGGGATCGTCTGCACCAGCTTGAAGTAATCCCACGGCTCTTTTGACTCCGCTGGCGACTTCACCTGCATCAAGTACATGTCGTGCACCATGCGGCCGTCTGCGCGGATCTGTCCGTTCTTGGCGAACATGTCGTTGATCCTGGTCTTCTTCATCTGCGCCATCACGGCATCGGCATCGTCGGTACCCGCCGCCTTGACTGCGTTCAGGTAGGTCGTCACCGCGGAGTAGTCGCCCGCCTGCAGCATCGACGGCATCCGCTTCATCTTGTCGAAGAAGCGCCGACCCCAGGCTCGCGCCTCGGGCGACTGGTTCCAGTACCAGCCATCGGTCAGGTACATGCCTTCAGTGGTCTTCAGCCCGAGACTGTGGATGTCATTGATGAACATCAGCAGCCCGGCGAGCTTCATTGACTTGGTCACGCCGAACTCATTGGCTGCCTTGATCGAGTTGATCGTGTCGCCCCCGGCATTGGCCAACCCCAGGATCTGGGCCTTGCTCGTCTGCGCCTGCAGCAGGAACGATGAGAAGTCGGACGCGCTCAGCGGATGTCGTACCGCGCCCACCACGGTGCCGCCGTTGGCCTTCACCACGTCGCCCGTGTCTTTTTCGAGCGAGTGGCCGAACGCGTAGTCCGCGGTCAGGAAGAACCAGCTCTTGCCGCCGCTCTTGACGACCGCGGCGCCAGTCCCGTTGGCCAGCGCCACGGTGTCATAGGCGTAGTGCACGATGTACGGGGAGCAGTCCTCGTTGGTCAGGCGCGAGGTCGCCGCACCCACCGCGATGTACGGCTTCTTCTTCTCGGTCGCCACCTTGGCGCTGGCCAGCGCGGTCGACGAGTTGGTGCCGCCGATGATGACGTCGGCACCTGCCTGATCGATCCACTCGCGCACCTTGGACGAGGCGATGTCCGCCTTATTTTGGTGGTCGGCGAACACCAGCTCGATCTTCTTGCCCGGGAACTGCTTTTCGATGTCGGCGATCGCCATGCGGATCGCTTCGACGCCGCCGGCGCCATCGATGTCCGAATACAGGCTCGACATATCAGTGATGAACCCGATCACGATCTTGTCGCCGGACAATTTCTGCGCCGAGGCGCCGCCCGCGACGGCCATCAATCCAGCGGCGACCAGCGCACTGCAGGTTGCGTTCAATTTCCATTTCATTTCCATGCTGCCTCCTCTTGTGCACCTTGCAGTGCGTTGTCTACCCGATCCAATGCGGCCTCATACGCCTAGCAACTCGTGCAGCCGCTCTTCCTTGGCCTTCAACTGCGAGGCGTCGAACGCCTCGACGATGTGGCCGTGCTCGACCACGTAGAAGCGATCGGCCAGCGGCGCGGCAAAGCGGAAGTTCTGCTCCACCATCACCACCGTATAGCCCTTGGCCTTGAGCATGCGGATCATCTCGCCCAGCTTGCTGACGATGACCGGCGCCAGCCCCTCGGAAATCTCGTCGAGCAGCAGCATGTGGGCACCCGTGCGCAGGATGCGCGCCACCGCGAGCATCTGCTGCTCGCCGCCCGACAGGCGCATGCCCTGGCTCTTCGCCCGCTCCCTCAGGTTGGGGAACATCGCGTAGATCTCGTCGATGCTCATGCCGGCGTCCCCGGCCCCCACCTTGGGTGGAAGCATGAGGTTCTCCTCGCAGGACAAGCTGGCGAAGATGCCGCGCTCCTCCGGGCAATAGCCGATGCCCAGATGAGCGATGCGATGGGTCGGCAGGTCGATCGTCTCGACACCGTCGACCTTGATCGAGCCCTTGCGGGACCCGGTCAGTCCGAGGATCGCGCGCAAGGTGCTGGTGCGGCCGGCGCCGTTTCGGCCGAGCAGCGTCACCACCTCGCCCTTGCGCACATCCAGTTCCACGCCATGCAGCACGTGCGACTCGCCGTACCACGCGTGCAGTCCGTGGATCTGCAGCGCATAAGGCGCTGCCGCGACACCGTTGCCTGCGTTCGTTGTCATCAGTGTCCGATCCCTTCCAGTTCGCCCTCGGACGAACCCATGTACGCCTCGCGCACCAGCGGATTGGCCGAGACCTCCTGGTACGGACCTTCGGCCAGCACCGCGCCGCGCGCCAGCACCGTGATGCGGTCGGAGATGCCCGCCACCACGTTCATGTTGTGCTCGACCATCAGCACCGTGCGGCCAACCGCCACCCGCTTGATCAACGCAGTCACCCGCGCCACGTCTTCATGGCCCATGCCCTGCGTGGGTTCGTCCAGCAGCATCAGTTCCGGCTCGGTCGCCAGCGTGGTGGCAATCTCCAGCGCGCGCTTGCGCCCGTACGGCAGCTCCACCGTCACCGTGTCGGCGAAACCTTGCAGGTCCACCTGTTCGAGCAGTTGTATCGCGCGGCCGTTGAGGCGGTCGAGCACGCGCTCGCTGCGCCAGAAGTGAAACGACTGGCCGGTCGCGCGCTGCAGCGCAATGCGCACGTTCTCCAGCACCGTCAGATTGGGAAACACCGACGAGATCTGGAACGATCGCACCACGCCGCGGCGCGCGATCTTTTCGGGACGCTCATGGGTGATGTCGTCGCCGCGAAACAGGATCGAACCTCTCGAGGGCCGCAGGAACTGCGTCAGCAGGTTGAAGCAGGTGGTCTTGCCTGCGCCGTTGGGGCCGATCAGCGCGTGGATCGAGCCGCGCTTGACCTGAAGATTGACGTTATCGACCGCGACGAAGCCCTTGAACTCCTTGGTCAGGCCGCGCGTTTCGAGAATGACGTCAGGACTGCTGCTCATGCCGAGGCCTCCAGCATCCGGTGATAGTCGTCCGCGCTGGCAGGGCGCGGATTGGTGGCGTGGCAATGATCCTTCAAGGCAGCGGCCACCACGTCGTCGAAGCTGTCGCGGCCAATGCCCATCTGCTTGAGGCCGCTGGGCAGGCCGATGCGCGCGTTGAGTGCGCGGATCGCCTCGGCCAGCGCGGCGCCGCCCGAGACGCCGAAGGCCTGCGCTACGCGCTCCACCCGCTCAGGCACGGCCGCCTCATTGAAGCGAACCACCTCGGGCAGCAGCACGGCATTCAGCGTGCCGTGGTGGGGGCTGACCGTCAGCGCGCCCAGCGCGTGCGACAGCGAGTGCACCGCGCCAAGACCCTTCTGAAACGCCATCGCGCCCTGCATCGATGCGCTCATCATCGCCCAGCGGGCGTCGCGGTCGCTGCCGTCGCGCACCGCCCGCTCGACATGCGCCACGCCACGCTGCAGGCCATCGAGCGCGATGGCGTCCGCTGGCGGGTTGACCGCCTTCGACAGATAGGTCTCGATGCAGTGCGCGATCGCATCCAGGCCAGTCGCAGCGGTCAGCCGCGGTGGCAGGCCGAGGGTCAGCTCCGGATCACACAGCGCGACCTTCGGCACCAGGTGCCACGAGTGAAAGCCCAGCTTGCGATGGTCATCGAGGATGATGATCGCGCCACGCGCCACCTCGCTTCCGGTCCCCGCCGTGGTCGGGATCGCGATCAGCGGCGCCACGCGGTCGCTGATCTTCGGGCTGCCGCCGAGAATCGTTGCGTAGTCGGCCAGGGGTCCCGGGTGCGTGGCCATGATCGCCACCGCCTTGGCCAGATCGATCGGCGAGCCGCCGCCCAACGCGATCAGCCCATCAGCGCCAAGCGCGCGGTACGCCTCAACCGCCTGCATCACCGCGCGTTCGGTCGGGTTCGACGGCGTGCCGTCGAACACGGCATGAGGCAGGTCACCCAGGGCCGCTTGCAGCCGCGCCATCAGTCCGGCCGCCACCACCCCGGCATCGGTGCAGACGAGCGGACGGCGCATGCCCAGCCGCTCGCATTCGGCGCGCACCAGGCTCAGCGCGCCGAAGTCGAACTGCACATGCGTGATGTAGTAGATCGACGCCATGGCGCCATCCTCCGACGCAGGACGCGGTACCGCCGGTTCTGCGTGTGTCTCCGTCGCTGGTTCTGATTTTTTGCGACGCTGGCACTTTACCCAAACTTGCCCTAGCCCGCGCCACTTGTGTCGCACACCGAACTTCTCACGCGCGAAAGCAACGCTTACTGCCACGGTTGCCGTGCCAAAGCGCCCGCCCGCGCGGCTTGTGATGCGCTCGCTGCACCGGTAACGTGCGCGCCTTCCCGTCGTCGGTGACCGTCCGTGAGTTCGATCCTCGCCCGCCTGCTTAACCTGCCCGCGATGCTGCGCTACCTGCGCACGCACCGCGCCGACAAATCAGTCTGGGACCCGGCCGATGACCTCGAACTGGCGCTGTATGGAACGATCTTCGGCAACAACTTTCTGCACTACGGCTACTTCGCCGATCCGACCATCGATCCGGACACGATCGCCTTCGCCGACCTCAAGCAGGCGATGGACGACTACGCCACGCTGCTGGTGCAGCGTGTGCGGGCGGGCGAGCGCGTGCTCGACGTCGGCTGCGGCATGGGTGGTCTGCTGGCGCGCCTTGATCAGGCAGGCGCCCGACCGACCGGCGTCACGCCCAACCGCGCGCATGCCGCGCACATCAAGCGCACCTGGCCGCACATCCCGCTGATCGAAGGCACGTTCGAGACGGTGGATGCGGCGTCACCGGGCGCCAGGTTCGACGCAGTGATCAACTCCGAGTCGTTCCAGTACATCGATCTGGACGCTGGCATGCGCAACGTGCGCGCGCTGCTCAAGCCAGCCGCCGACGGCGGGCGCTGGCTCAACATCGATTACTTCCGACTGGTGCCTGGCGCGAAGAACAAGTCGGGTCATCTGCTGGCCGATTTCGAGGCCGCCTGCGCGCGGCACGGTTTCACTGTGAGCGAGCGCGTGGATGTGACGGAGAACGTGCTGCCATCGCTCGCCTACGGGCGCCTGCTCGCCACGCGCTTTGCGCTGCCGCTGGCGCGCTTTGGCAGCGACAAGTTCTTCCTGAAACACCCGTTCTGGTCGTACCTGTTTGCCGACCGGGTGCGCGGCAAGCTTGACGGCGTCAAGCTCGACACCCTCGATCCCGACGTGTTCCGGCGCGAGAAGCGCTACATCCTGTTCGTGCTCGAGCCGCGCTGAAGAGTTGCCGCTGAAACGCCAACGGGCGCCATCGGCGCCCGTTGATTGATGAAGCTGCTCAGTTGAAGCGCTGCGTCAGCTGCTGCCGGGTCGACTCAAGTTGCGGCGGCAAGTTGTGTGAGAGCTGCCGGAACAAGTCGGCGTGCGAGTCGAGTTCTTTCTTCCACTCGTCGGCATTGACCGCAGTCACGCGCGCGAACTGGTCACGGGTGAAATCCAGGCCGGTCCAGTTCAGGTCCTCGTAGCGCGGTGTCACCCCGACCGCGTGCTCGTCGCCGCTGGTGCCGCCCTCGATGCGCTCGACCATCCACGCCAGCACCCGCATGTTCTCGGAGAACCCCGGCCAGACGAACTTGCCGTTCTCGTCGGTGCGGAACCAGTTGACGCAAAAAATCTTCGGCAACGTGGCGCCGCTGGCGGCGAGCTTCTCGCCCAGTTCCAGCCAGTGGGCGAAGTGCTCGGCCATGTTGTAGCCACAAAACGGCAGCATGGCGAACGGGTCGCGTCGCAGCACGCCTTGCGCGCCCGCCTGGGCCGCGGTGGTCTCGCTGCCCATGGTCGCCGCCATGTACACGCCCTCGGTCCAGGAGCGCGCTTCGGTGATCAGCGGCACCGTGGTTGAGCGCCGCCCACCGAAGACAAAGGCGTCGATCGGCACGCCCTGCGGGTTCTCCCAATCGGGATCGATCGACGGGCACTGGCTCGCCGCCACGGTGAAGCGTGCGTTCGGGTGCGCCGCCTTGCGACCGCCTTTGCCGTCTTCCGGCGTCCAGTCCCGGCCCTGCCAGTCGATCAGATGCGCAGGCGCCGGCCCCATGCCTTCCCACCAGACGTCGCCGTCGTCGGTGAGCGCCACGTTGGTGAAGATGACGTTCTCATGCAGCATCGCCATCGCGTTGAAATTGGTTTTCTCCGACGTGCCGGGCGCGACACCGAAGCAACCGGCCTCCGGGTTGATCGCGTAAAGACGACCATCGCGCCCCGGCTTGATCCAGGCGATGTCCTCGCCCACCGTGCTGACCTTCCAGCCATCGAGCGCAGGCGGTGGGATCAGCATCGCGAAGTTGGTCTTGCCGCAAGCGGAGGGGAACGCCGCCGCCACGTGATACTTCTTGCCCTCGGGCGAGGTCACGCCGAGGATCAGCATGTGTTCGGCGAGCCAGCCCTGGTCGCGCCCCATGTAGCTGGCGATGCGCAGCGCGAAGCACTTCTTCCCGAGGAGCGCGTTGCCGCCGTAGCCCGAACCGAAGCTCCAGATTTCGCGCGTCTGCGGAAAGTGCACGATGTACTTGGTCGGGCTGCATGGCCACGGCACGTCCTTGTCGCCCGCCGCCAGCGGCTTGCCGACCGAATGCACGCAGGGCACGAACTCGCCGTGCTCGCCCAGCACGTCGCACACGGCGCGCCCCATGCGGGTCATCATCCGCATGTTCACCACCACATAGGCGCTGTCGGACAATTCGACGCCAATATGCGCGATGTGAGATCCCAGCGGGCCCATCGAAAAAGGCACCACGTACATCGTGCGCCCACGCATGCAGCCGGCAAACAGGCCATTGAGCGTGCCGCGCATCTCGGCCGGATCCATCCAGTTGTTGGTCGGGCCTGCCTCTTCCTTGCTCGGCGTGCAGATATAAGTGCGGTCTTCCACGCGGGCCACGTCGGACGGATCGGAACAGGCAAGGAACGAGTTGGGCCTCTTGGCGGGGTTCAGTCGCTTGAACGTGCCGGCGGCCACCATCTCCTCGCACAGCCGGTCGTACTCTTCCTGGGAGCCGTCGCACCACTGCACCCGATCAGGCCGGGTCAACGCCGCGACCTCGGCGACCCAGGCCGCGAGCTTCTTGTTCTGTACCCACGACGGCGCGCTGAGGCGCTGGTCAGACGGAACGGCACTCATCGATCAATCTCCAGGAGACAAGTTATTCGGCCTGCGCAATGTTCGGCGTTGTTCTTCCCCGTCGACCCGCTTGCGGCCAGCGGCCGGTGGCGACCAAGGATCGCCTCACAGGGCCGGCGATACAGGCGCAGTCCGGCGGGTCGTTTCACCGCAGGCGAAGATGGCCGCACGGCGTTGGTCAACAGGGGGAAGCAAGTCTACCCCTCGTCCCCACCTCCGATTACCGCGCCGCTTCGGGTCACGACCTGGGTCACAGATGGGCAAGACAGATGCCCCTCTCTGTCACCCTGCGCGTGGTGCGGCGCACGATTGGCCCCGGCCATATGCCCGCAGCGCGCCCGCACACGGCGCGCATAGAATCGCTCTCCAACGTCGTCACCCCTCTGCCCTCAACTTGGCCCGCCACAATCCTCCCATCGCGGCCTCTGCCGACGCCGCGTCGTCCGGCGCGACCGTGTCGTTTCGGGATCGCCAGTTCCGCTGGCGCGAAGAAGCCATCCTCGACGCGGCCAATCGGCTGCTGGCGACCAAAGGCTTCGAGACGATGTCCATGGACGACCTTGCGGCCGCGGTCGGCATCGCCAAGGGCAGTCTGTACAAGCATTTCGATTCGAAGGAGGCGCTGGCCGCCGCCGCGATGACCCGCCTGCTGCGTGCCATCGAAGCCCACTTGCGGGCGCAGGATACGGCGCTTGCACCCGTCGACCGTCTCAAGGATCTGCTGTCGTGGGCGCTGCACGAGCGGGCGGCAGGACGCATGCCGCTGCTGCCGTCGACCAGCCAGCCAGTGCAGCAGGCGCTAATGGGGAGCCGCGACTACATGATGGCTCTCGAAGATGTTGGCAACGAGATGGCCGAACTGGTCGCCGAGGCGGCTGACCAGGGCGCGCTACGGCGCGACCTGCCCGTGCCGGTGATGCTGTACGCGATCTACGCCAGGTCCTGCGATCCGAGCTTCGAGTACCTGCGCCAGTCGGGCGAGTGGAGCGACGACGAGGTGATCCAGATGATGATCAGTTCCTGCTTCGACGGACTCGCGGGCGAAGTACGAGGCAACACGTAGGCCGTCCGAAACAGCCTTCCGCCCGAAAAAAAAGCCGCCCGCGGGCGGCTTTGAAGAATGCGGGTTGATCAGCCGATCGGGTCGATCTCGACTGCTTGCGGACCTTTTTGACCTTGCTGCACTTGGTATTCCACCCGCTGATTTTCCTTCAGCGTGCGGAAACCCTTGGCCTTGATGCCGCTGTAGTGTGCAAACAGATCTGCGCCGCCATCGTCGGGCTTGATGAAGCCGAAGCCTTTGGTTTCGTTGAACCACTTCACGGTGCCTGTCGGCATAGAACACTCACGAGGTAGGAAAGCGGGATGCGCCCGCATGCGCGCAAGCGATTGTGCGTGGAAGACTGGGGAGCACTTCGACAGGAACTGGAAGACGTGTGACCGGGCGAGCACTGGAACCAGGGAGAGCGCAGGAATCACTGCGCGAACGAAGCTACTTGAAAGACGTTGCCAACGCTATAGGCGTTTGCGGCGCCGCCCCAATGAACGTCATGCGTCACACCCGCGGTTGCACGCGGTCGCGCGCGTGCCAGGCTGCCAGCAGCGAAGCCTCGCGCGACGAGGCCAATCCGACGTTGGCATAGGCGCCGCCAGGCGCAGTGGATTGCGGCGAACGGACCCAGGCCAAGGTGTCGGTCACGGTGGCCGCCAGCGGACGAAACGCCAGGCCGGTATCCAGCGCGCGCTGAATCGAGACCCGGTGGATACCCTGCTCGGCGGCGGGCACCCACAACGGCAACTCGGTCCATGGCTTGACGTCCTGGCCGAGCAGAAACGTCTCGTCGCACCAGGTGATGGTCGGCGCCGGATCCGCTTGCAACGCCTTGATGCAGCCCGCGATGAACGCACCGAAGTGCAACGACGCGGCCGGGCCGGTGGCGTTGTAGGCCCCTCCGGGACCTCGCGTGAGCGCGCGAACGATCCACTCGGCCAGGTCACGCACATCGATGAACTGAACCGGGTCGCCCGGCTGTCCGGGCGCCAGCACCTCGCCGCCTGCAGCCAGCCGCTGCGGCCAGTAGGTGAAGCGCCCGGTCGGATCGAACGGGCCGACGATCAGCCCGGGCCGCACCACCAGGGCGTTGTCACCGAACGCGGCCTGCACCTCACGCTCGCACGCCGCCTTGAGCGCGCCGTAGTGCAACGCCACGTCTTCGACCGCCGGATCAGCGAGCGTTGCAACCGGCGCGTCCTCATCGATCTGCGCGGCGACGAATCGCTCGTACACGCTGATGCTCGAGACGAACAGATAGCGGTCGACCGCGCCATGCAGTGCGTCGCAGGCGGCGCGCACCACGCGCGGCAGGTAGCCGCAGGTATCGATGACCGCATCCCAGCGGCGGCCCGCCAGCCGGTCGAGCTGCTGCTCGCGATCGCCGTGGATCTCCTCGACGGGCTCGAACAATCCGGGTGCAGTGCGGCCGCGATTGAACAGCGTGACTTCGTGGTGGCGCGCCAGCAGCGCTTCCACGAGGTGGCGGCCCAGGAAGCGGGTCCCGCCGATCACCAGCACCTTCATTGATCACCCCTTTGACCAGCGCCGCGCCGAGCCGCCAACCGTTGCAGCGCCCGATACAGCGCGCCGATCGTCAGCACCACGATCACCATGCGGATGCTGTGAAACGCCGTCACCAGCGGCGCGCCGAGCTTGAGCACCTTGGCGGTGATCGCCATCTCGCCGATTCCGCCTGGCGTGGTGGCCAGCACCGCGGTGGCCACCGGCAGCCCGGCCGGACCAGCCAACCAGGCGCCGAACAACGCCGCCAAGCCCAGGTACGCCAAGCTCACCAGTGCCACCGCCGCCAGGAAACGCGGCGCAGCGCGGAAGAACTCCGGCGCAAAGCGTACGCCCAAGGCGAGCCCGATCAGCCATTGACCGGCATTCACCACCGGCGTCGGCAACGCCGACAGGCTGATGTCGCCGGCAGTCAACGCGGCAGCGACCAGCAGTGGCCCGATCATGAAGACGTTGGGCGCGCCCAGGCGCATCAGCACGATGGCGCCACCGCCTGTCACCGCCGTCAGAACCGCCAGACCAGCCCAGCTGAACTCGCGCGCCGCCGGCTCGTACGGTGCAGCGCCCTGTGCGCCGGCCCATTGGAGCGCAAAGGGCACCAGCAGCGCCACCAGCATCAGGCGCAGGCTGTGCGCCGCCGCCACGCGATCGACCCGCGCCCCTTCCGCTTGATGCCGTTCGGCCTGTGCCGCCATCTCGCTGGCGCCGCCGATCGCCATCGCGAAGAAGCACGTCGTTGCGCCTTCGCCCGTCAGCCGCCGCAGTGCCCCCGCGCCGGCCACGCCGAGTCCCATCATGAACACCGTGGCCAGTGCAATCCACGGCGCCTGCCGCGCCACCTCGCGCACCACATCCGGCGTGAAATACAGGCCGAGGGCGGTGCCGATGATCCACTGGCCGGCGTCGCGCGCAAAGGGCAAGGCGGCCAGATTCGCGCCCGCCATGTTGACGATCGCCACCGCCAGCAGCGGGCCGGTGAACCACGGCAGCGGCAAATGCAGCCAGCTCGCCAGCAGCGCGCCGCCCAGCGCCACGGCAGCGGTCAACAGCAGCTTGATCAGGCCGGGCGGCAGGGCGCCGCCGGGCTCGGATGCACGCGGCGAAGAAGATTGAGGTGGGCGGTCGTTGCCGGTCAAGCGCGCGTGGCGTTACGGTTCAGCGCATGCCTGCCGCCGCGCTGGCGGCCAGACCGGCCGCAGGCACCGCAGCGCGGGCCGTGCTGCCGACCAGCGTGGCGAAATCATCGAGCGCCCGGCCATAGGTATCCGGGTCGAGCGACATCGCGCCGCGATGCGATGCGCCCTCGATCTTGACCACGCGCTTCTTGTCGGCCGGCACCGAGCGCGCTGCCGCGAACAGCCGATCGCTCATCGTGTGCGGCACGATGCCGTCGGCGGTGCCGTGCAGGAACAACAGCGGCTCGTTCACGGTGGCAATGCGCTGCAGCGAATTGAAGTTCTGCGTCACGGCGATGTTGACGAAAGGCACCCAGCCCCAGCGCATCGTGCGCACCAGGTCGGCGATGCTGGTGAACGTCGACTCGACCACCACGCCGGCAATGCCATCGACTTCCTGGGCCAGGGCGATGGCCACCGCGCCACCCAGACTGTAGCCATACAGCAGTCGCTGGCTTTCGATCGGCTCGCGCCGCTGCAGTTCGGCAAACGCCAGGCGCGCATCCTCGATCGCGGTGTGCTCGGTGGGCAAGATAGCGGTCGAACGACCGAAGCCCCGATAGTCGAGCGCGAGCACGCTGAAGCCCAACTCGTTCAGACGCTCGATCCGGCTGACGTTGCCGTACAGGTTGTGGCGCGCGCCATGCAGGTACAGCACCGTCGGCGCAGACGGATCGCCTGGCAAGTACCAAAAGCGCAGGCTGTCGTTGCCGGTCTGGCCACCACCCGGTACCGCCATGTCGTACTGCTCGGCCTGCATCGGCGCGCTGCGACCGTCCACCACGGCGGCATTGCGGGTCTGGAAGATCGCCTCGCGCTGCCAGCGATCCAGCGATGCACAGCCGGACATCGCGCCCGCCACGAGTGCTGCAGCAATAACCGAAGACAGAAGCTTGCCTGGCAGACTCATGGCGATGACCCGAGAGGTTGGAGCCAGTCTAACGACGCACTTGCCGATCGGCTGACACATTTGCCGCAGGTTTTTCATTTCGTCGGCAGATTCGCCATCACCCTTTCACCTGTCGGGTCGAGTCGATCACCGGCACCTCTCCAACAGCTTTGCGCCAATGCCCGGGCGACTCTCCGACCACGCGGCGAAAGGCCCGCGAGAACACCGCGTCCGAGCCATAGCCCACCGCCTCGGCCACCCGTGAGACGCTCACGTGCTCGTTGCGCAGCTGGTTGGCCGCGCGGGTGATGCGCCAGCGCGTCAGGTAGTTCATCGGGCTTTCACCGACCAGCGCCTTGAACTGCACCGCCAGGTGAGTACGCGAGGTGCCGACTTCGCGCGCCAGCGTGTCCAGCGTCCAGGGCCGTGCGAACTGCGCATGCAACAGCATGAGTGCGCGACCGACGCGTCGGTCGCTCATGCCACGCAGCCAGCTCGCAGTCGCGTCGTCCTGCTGGGCGTAGGCACGCAGGGCCTGGATGAACAAGACGTCGGCCAGCCGCCGCAACACCGTCTGCGCCCCCTGCATCCGCTGCTCAATCTCGGCGTGAATGAACTCGAGCGTCGGCGTGAGCCAGCGACGAACCTGCGGATCGCTGCCGCGCAGGTGGATCACCGGCGGCAGCGCATCGAACAGAGGATTCATCCGCAGCACATCGGCGGAGAAGAAGCCCCCGGTCACCCGCGTCACCGGGCCTGCGCCCGCCTGCACCACGGCGCCGTCGGGCGCCATCGGGTGGCTGGCCAGCCAGTCTTCCAATGGCACCACCCATGCGTCCCTGCCCGAGCGCACCACGTGCGGCGCGGCATTGGGCAGCACCACGAGATCGCCCGCCTGCACCAGCTGCGCCGCCCCGCGTGGTGCCAGCTGAAGATGACAGCGTCCTTCGGTCACTGCATAAAACGGCGTGCGTCCCGGCCGCGCGATCGAGATGCCGAAGGGCGCATGCAGCGCCGCGCGGAAATAGACCATGCCTTCGAGCCGGACCTGCTCCATCACGTCGGTGAGCAGATCGAACACTGGCGCGCCCGGCTGGCGCGGAGGCGGCCCGGGCGATCTCGCGGTCGGCGGCGCGGCAGGTTGCACCGCGTGCGGCACGCGTCCCACGCGACCGACAGCGGGTTTGACGCCACGCGGGCGCGTCGTCCTTGCTGAACGATTCGTCAAGAATTTCGACTCCGGCGGCCTTTTCGTTCGGCCAGACGACGCGCACTGTACCTCCGTCGATTCCCCGACAGTTCGCCAGGAGCATCAGATGACCACTGCCCGCCCGACCACCCGTGTCATGCCAGCCCGGCTGCTCGCCGCCGCCACCCTCGCCCTCTTGTCGTTCGGCGCGCAGGCGCAGACCTCCGCCATCACCTACCCGTCGGTGGCGCGCGCTGCTCCCGCCGTGCGCGCCGACGCGCCGTCCACCTCGCAGCCTCGCAACACGGTCCGCAGCCCGCGGCTGCGCGTTGCCACGGAGTCGGCAGCGAGTGTGTTCGTCTACGAAGCGCTCGGCGCCACACCATCGATCCGGCTGCCGATGCTGCGGCAGAGCGCGACCGCCGACCTGCAAGCGAGTCTGCCGAACCGGTAGGTCGTTGCGCGCGACGGGCGCACCGCGCGGCGCGGCGCGGTTTCACCTTGGTGCGCACGCGCGTGCATGGTCAAGACACCATGCGTTCGTCTCAACGGCGCCGATTGAAAAGGCGTGGATCGCTATGATCCGCGCCCTTTGCTCCCGGGCCACGCCTCCTGCATGTCCGACGACTCCGCTGTTGCCGCTCCGCTCGCCGATCTCGATCCATCGACCGCCGCCCAGACCGCGGCTCGCATCCTCGCCCAGCTGGCGATCGAGCTGGCCGCCCGGCCCGCGCAGGTGCAGGCGGCGATCGGACTGCTCGACGACGGTGCGACCGTGCCCTTCATCGCGCGCTATCGCAAGGAAGTCACCGGCGGGTTGGACGACACGCAGCTGCGCCTGCTCGAGGAGCGGCTGACCTACCTGCGCGAGATGGAGGAGCGACGCGCAGCGATCCTTGCCAGCATCCACGAGCAGGGCAAGCTCACGGAAACGCTGAAGCAGCAATTGGCCACCGCCGACACGAAACAGCGCCTCGAGGATCTGTACGCGCCGTACAAGCCGAAGCGACGCACGCGCGCGCAGATCGCCCGCGAGGCCGGCCTGGAACCGCTGGCCGATGCGCTGCTCGCCGATCCGTCGCGCGATCCGCAGGCCGAGGCGGCGCAGTACGTCAACGCCGACAAGAACGTTGCCGACACCAAGGCCGCGCTCGATGGCGCACGCGACATCCTCGCCGAGCGCTGGGCCGAGGACGCCGAGCTGATCGCCAAGCTGCGCGAGTACTTGTGGGACAAGGCGCTTGTCGCCGCGATCGTGGTCGAAGGCAAGGAGACCGACGGCGAGAAGTTCCGCGACTACTTCGCGCACAGCGAGCAGCTGCGGTCGATCCCGTCGCACCGCGCGCTGGCGTTGTTTCGCGGCCGCACCGCCGGCGTGCTGACGGTGAAAATGCAGCTGCCGGAGGAGCTGGAGTCGCTCAAGCCGCATCCGTGCGAGGCGAAGATCGCCGCACATGCGGGCGTCAAGTCACTGGGCCGGCCGGCGGACGCGTGGCTGGCCGATTGCGCGCGCTGGACCTGGCGGGTCAAGGCGCAGCTCGCGCTCGAGCTGGAGTTCTTCACGCGCGTTCGCGCGGCCGCCGAGGACGAGTCGATCAAGGTGTTTGGCCACAACCTGAAGGACTTGCTGCTCGCCGCACCCGCCGGCGGTCGCGCCGTGATCGGACTCGATCCCGGTCTGCGCACCGGCGTCAAGGTGGCCGCGGTGGATCGCACCGGCAAGGTGGTGGCCACCGGCACCATCTTCCCGCACGAGCCGCGCAACGACTGGGACCGCGCGATCGCCACGCTGGCGCAGCTGGCGCAGGCGCACCAGATCGATCTGATCGCCATCGGCAATGGCACCGCCTCGCGCGAGACCGACAAGCTCGCGGCCGAGCTGATGCGCAAACACCCCGAGCTGAAGCTCGCCAAGGTGGTTGTCAGCGAAGCAGGGGCCTCGGTGTACTCGGCCAGCGCGCTCGCCGCGCAGGAGTTTCCGGACCTCGACGTCAGCCTGCGCGGTGCGGTGTCGATCGCGCGCCGGCTGCAGGACCCGCTGGCCGAACTGGTGAAGATCGATCCGAAGTCGATCGGCGTCGGCCAGTACCAGCACGACGTCAACCAGAGCCAGCTCGCCCGCGCGCTCGACGCGGTGGTCGAAGACTGCGTCAACGCCGTCGGCGTCGACGTGAACACAGCGAGTGCGCCGTTGCTCGCGCGCGTGTCGGGCCTGACGCCGACACTGGCAAGAAACGTCGTCGAGTGGCGCGAGCAGCATGGCGCGTTCTCCTCGCGCGAGGCGCTGCGTGCGGTGCCACGCTTCGGCGAGCGCACCTTCGAGCAGGCCGCGGGCTTCCTGCGCATCAACGGTGGCGTCAATCCGCTCGATGCCTCGGCGGTGCATCCGGAGGCCTACCCGGTGGTCGAGCGCATTCTCGGCAAGGTCGGCAAGCCGATCGCCGCGGTGATGGGCCAGCGCGACGTGCTGAAGTCGCTTGCGCCGAAGGAGTTCACTGACGCGCGCTTCGGTCTGCCCACCGTGCAGGACATCCTGGTCGAGCTGGAAAAGCCCGGCCGCGATCCGCGCGGCGAGTTCAAGGCCGTCACCTTCCGCGACGGTGTGGAGAAGGTCAGCGATCTCGCGCCCGGCATGCTGCTGGACGGCGTCGTCACCAACGTTGCCAACTTCGGAGCGTTCGTCGACATCGGCGTGCATCAGGACGGCCTGGTGCATGTGTCGGCGCTGTCGCACAAGTTCGTCAAGGACCCGCGCGAGGTCGTCAAGGCGGGCGACCACGTGCGCGTGAAGGTGATCGAGGTCGACGTCAAGCGCAACCGCATCGCGCTGACGCTGCGCCTGGACGACGATGCCGCCCCGCGCGCACCCGCGTCGCCTCGCCGCGACGACCGCGCCATCTCGCGCGGCGTCGCGCCCGCTCGTGGCAGCCGTGCGCCGGCGCCGCCGGCCACCGCACTTGCCAGCGCCTTCGCCAAGCTGCGCAAGTAGCATCGGCACGAGTGACGTTGTACGGCCGTACTGGCGGGTCGATCGCCGGGCGGCCGTCCCCCGTGCCTCGCCTTGGCTCCCTTCCAATGACACCGCTGCGCACGTTCTCGCTCACCTTGTTCGCGTTGGCAGCGTTCGCCGGCAATTCGCTGCTGTGCCGGGCCGCCCTGCGCGATACCGGCATCGACGCCGCCAGCTTCACTGCGGTGCGCATCGTCGCCGGCGCGGCTGCGCTGTGGGTGATCGTGCGGTTGCGCCACGGCACTTTCGACGGCAGCGGCAGCTGGGCGTCGGCCGGTGCGTTGTTCGTCTACGCCGCCGGGTTTTCGTTTGCCTACCTGTCGCTCACCGCCGCCACCGGCGCGCTGCTGCTCTTCGGTGCCGTGCAGGTGACGATGATCGGCATCGGCCTGATGCGCGGCGAGCGGCTGCACCCCGGCCAATGGATCGGCGTGGCGCTGGCCGCTACCGGACTGCTCGGCCTGCTGCTGCCCGGCCTGTCGGCGCCACCGCTGACCGGCGCGCTGCTGATGATCGTCGCCGGCGTCGCCTGGGGCGTGTACTCGCTGCGCGGACGCGCCGGCGGCGACCCCACCGTCGTCACGGCCGGCAACTTCCTGCGCGCCTGCCTGCCCGCGGCCGCGCTGGCGGTCGCACTGCTGCCGTGGGCGACGATCGACGCGCCGGGCGTCGCCCTGGCGCTGCTGTCGGGCGCGCTGACCTCGGGGATCGGCTACGCGATCTGGTACGCCGCGCTGCCCGGCCTGTCGCCCACCCGCGCGGCCAGCGTGCAATTGTCGGTGCCGGTCCTGACCGCGCTGGCCGGCGTGCTGCTGCTCGCCGAGCCGCTGTCGCTTCGCCTGCTCGTGGCGTCAGCGGCCGTGCTGGGGGGGATCGCGCTGGTGATCGCCGTGCGGCGGCCGGCATTGCGCTGAACCTTGCCCCACCCGGTGGACACCCGGCGCAACTTCCCTGATGCTGCGCCCGGCGTGAAGGGGCTATCGTCGCCCCACCCGCGTCACCCGCGCCCGGCCCGTCAGAGGCGCACGCGCCAATGCGCAGATCGTTGTGCCCACCTGGAGAGAGAAGATGGTTAAAAGTCCCGATGAAATGAGAAAGATGCAGTCCGACATGACGCAGACCACACAACTGGCCATGCAAAAGACGCTGGACGGCTTTCGCCGGCTCGCCGAGGTCAACATGCAAGCCGCGCGCGACTCGCTCGAGCAATCGGCCGAGCAGATCAATGCGCTGTTGGCCGCCAAGGACGTCAGTACCGTGACCCAGCTGGTGACGACCTTCGCCCAGCCGTCGGCCGACAAGTTCACCGCGTACGCGCAGGCGGTCACCGCGGTGGCCCGCGACACGCAATCTGAACTGGCGGCGCTGGTGCAGCAGCAGATCGCCAAGGGCAACGCGCAGTTTGCCGCCACCATCGAAGAGCTGGCGCGCAACACGCCTGCCGGCAGCGAGGGCGCGATGGCCCTGATCAAGCAGGCGATGGCCACCGCCAACGCCAATTACGAGCAGCTGAACCAGTCGATGCGCCAGATGGTCGAGACCGGCACGGCCGCGGCCGAGTCCGCCGCCGGCAAGCGCAAGCGCTGAGCAGCGGCAACCCTGAAGCTGCGCAGCCGCGGTAAACGTGGCCGCGCAGCTAGACCGCTGCCGTGGACGACTGCATCGTCGTCTTGGCCGCGCCGGCCATGCGCCGGCACTCTTCCGCGCAATGTCGGCACGCCTGCGCGCACTCGACGCAGTGTGCGTGCTGACGATGCTTCGCACACTCGTTGCCACAGGCGTCGCAGACCTGCGCGCATAGCCGGCACATCTCGGCTGCCAGCGCGCTGCCGCGCGCCATGAAGCCGGCCGCCGTGCGGCAGATGGCCGCGCAGTCCATGTCGAGCCGGATGCACCCGGCCATCATCTTCACATCGTCTTCCGCCAGGCAGGCGGCGGCGCAGTGGTCACAGGCATCGGCGCAGGCGTTGCAGGCATCGATGCACGATTCGGATTGCTCGTCGGCCATGGTTGCTCCTTGTGAACAGGGAACGAGGCGCGCGTCGCACCAGCACGGCAGGGCGGTCCGGCATCGCCTCCGCCGCCGAGCGTCAAGCGCTGTCATGACCGGCTTCGGCAGCAAGCGTCGCACCCGTCACGGGCGGGCGGCGCGGTCGTCGTCAGCACGTGCCAGGGCTGCGATCAGGCAGGCTTCACACAGGCACCCCGCATCCGCTGACACAGCGGCCGCGGGCAGCACCGGCAAGCGCGCGCACCAGCAGCCGCCCGGCTCGTCCATGCTGCAGGTGAAGGTCACGCTGCAGCCACTGCAGAAGGTCGCCGCGTCGGCGCCTACCGATCGTGCCGCGGTGGACGAGTCCGGATTGGCTCGGTCTGTCATCGTCGCGACCCCGGAGATCAACTCACTTAGCTGGCGCGGGTGCCGATGATCGCCTCGATCCTCGCGACACTCGGCGCGTCCAGCCGGGCGGCCACGTCCGCCGCCTTCATGTTCTCGGCGATCTGCGCAATACGCGTCGCGCCGGTGATCACCGTGCTCACGCGCGGGTTCTTCAGGCACCAGGCGAGCGCCAGTTGCGCCAGCGAGCAATTCAGGTCGCGCGCCACGGTCTCCAGCTCACCGACGATGCGATTCTTCTCGGGGTCGACCAGCCCGTCGCGCAGGAAGGCATAGGTCTCCAGGGCACCGCGTGAATCCGCGGGCACGCCCTGTCGGTACTTGCCGGTCAGCAGGCCGCTGGCGAGCGGGCTCCAGGTGGTCAGGCCCAGCCCGATGTCGTCGTACAGCCGCGCGTACTCCTGCTCCACCCGCTGGCGGTGAAACAGGTTGTACTGCGGCTGCTCCATCACCGGCTTGCGCAGGTGGTGCTTGTCCGCGATCAACCAGGCCGCGCGGATCTCGTCGGCGCTCCACTCGCTGGTGCCCCAGTAGAGGGCGCGGCCGCGTTCGATCATGTCGTGCATCGCCCACACCGTCTCCTCGATCGGCGTGTCCGGATCGGGGCGGTGGCAGAACACGAGGTCGACGTAGTCCAGCTGCAGGCGCTTCAAAGAACCATCGATCGCATCGAGCAGGTACTTGCGATTGAGCGTGTTGGTGTCGTTGACGTTGGTGCGCAGGCCCCAGTAGAACTTGGTGGAGACGATGTAGCGGATGCGCGCCCATCCGAGTTCCTTCAGCACCTTGCCCATGATCGTCTCCGACTCGCCCTTGGCATAGATCTCGGCGTTGTCGAAGAAGTTGACGCCGGCGTCGAACGCCGCTGCCATCAGCTCGCGCGCGGCGCGCGTGTCGACCTGGTTGCCGTAGGTCACCCACGAGCCGAACGACAGTTCGGAAACCTTCAGGCCCGAGCGGCCCAGGCGGCGGTAGTTCATGTGTTGATTCTCTGCAGGACGGTGAAGGGGCGGCGAGGATAGCGGGGAGCGTGAGCCAAGCGTCAGCGCCGCCGCACCACGCAGTCGATCAGCGCACTCATGCCGGCATGCTGCGTGCCTTCGGCCAGCTCGCTGTCGTGCTCGCGCAGCACGACGATCTCGTGCGCGCCGAACGCCTCGTGCAGCAGCGCCGGCGTGTAAAGGTGATCGGCGCGGCCGGGGCCACCGGTCGCATAGCCGATCTGGCGCGGCGTATAGCCCTGAAGCAGCAGCAGGCCACCCGGCAACAGCGCCTCGATCATCTGTGCGAACAGCCGACTGCGCTGCGCCGGCGGCGCGAACTGGATGAAGATTGCCACCACCACGTCGAACGCCGCCGCGGTCCAGGCAAATGTGTCGACATCGGCCACGGCGTAATCCACCGTCACGCCGTATCGCTGCGCCAGCGCGCGCGCCTTGTCGACCCCGCGCGGGCTGATGTCGAACGCGGTCACCGCCAACCCCTGCTGCGCCAGCCACACGCTGTTGCGTCCCTCGCCATCGGCCACGCACAGCGCCCGCTGGCCGGGCTGCAGCCGATGAGCCTGCTGCGTCAGGAACACGTTGGGTGCGGTGCCGAAGATGTAGTCGTCGCGCGCAAAGCGCGCGTCCCAGGTGCTGCGGGGATCGGAAAAGGGCGTGTTCATGCGGCGAGGATAGCGAGCCTCTGCGATCATCGTGCCCGCCCGCTGCCATCGTCGACCTGCCCATCACCCCGCGTCATGACCCCGTTGCGCTTCGATCCTGCTGAACCCTGGCTTGCCGCCCAGCCGCTGGCCACCGCGCGCGCGCTGCCCGCCGCCTGCTATGTCGAACCGGCGATGGCGATGCGCGACCGCGACGCCGTGTTTGCGCGCAGCTGGCAGCTGGTCGGCCATGCCGCGCAGTTCACCGGTGCGGGCGATCACGCTCCCGTGGAGGTCGCGGGCGTGCCGCTGGTGATCGTGCGCGGCGAAGGCGAGGCGGGCGGGTCCGGACCGCTGCGCGCGCTGCACAACGTGTGCCGCCATCGCGCCGGGCCGCTGGCCACGTGCGCCGCGCGCGGCGCGCGCGCGCTGACCTGCCAGTACCACGGCTGGACCTACGGACTCGACGGCCGCCTGCGCGGCGCGCCGGAAATGGGTCGCGCCGAGGGCTTCGACCTCGCCGACGTGGCGTTGCCGCAGGCGCGCATCGCGCAGTGGCAGGGCCTGGTGTTTGCCGCGCTCGACGCGCAGGCAGCGCCGTTCGAGACGATGGTCGAGGGCATCGACGCGCGCCTGGTTGCCGCCGGCCAGGCACTTGGCGAGCTGCGCTTCCATCAGCGCGTGAGCTACGACGTGGACTGCGACTGGAAGGTCTACGTCGACAATTACCTCGAGGGCTACCACGTGCCGCGCGTGCATCCGGCCCTGAACGCCGCGCTCGACTACGCCAGCTACCGCACCGAGCTTGCGCCGTGGCATTCACTCCAGTCGAGTCCGCTGGACACCGCACCGACGCTTTACGGCAGCGGCGAGGCGCTGTACTTCTGGCTTTGGCCGAACACGATGCTCAACTGCCTGCCGGGCAGGCTGCAGACGAACCGCGTGTTGCCGCTGGGCAGCGGCCGCTGCCGCGTCGAGTTCGACTTCTTCTACGCGCTGGAATCGGCGCAGAGTGCGACCGACGCGCAGTTCAGCGATCTGGTGCAGCACGAGGACATCACCATCTGCAGCGCCGTGCAGCGCGGCCTGGCCAGCGGCTCGTACGAGCCCGGGCGCCTGAACCCGCTGCGCGAGAGCGGCGTCTGGCACTTCCACGAGCTGCTGCGCAGCGCGTATCGCG
>LNFM01003181.1_pt1 | contig 32850 bp, 29 predicted proteins | sample 596031 | NCBI WGS metagenome assembly LNFM01 (sample SAMN04254537, study PRJNA301005) | activated carbon metagenome | isolation source: dual media filters at the Ann Arbor, Michigan drinking water treatment plant | place: USA: Ann Arbor | reverse complement strand
GCTGCGGAACTGCAGGCCGCGCGCCAGACGCCGCGTGAACTGGGCGTACGCGGAGTGGTACTCCCCTTCCGCGGTGGTCGCGATGAGCACGCGGGGGCCGAACTGCGGGACGACGCGACGGGCCTGCGTGTTCGGGATGGAGGCGATGCTGCCGGTGGCGCGCACCGTGGCCGCCTGGGCCTCGGTCAGCACGGCGGGGTTGGCCTGCAACTGGTTGACGCCGTTGCGGCTGAGGCTGCCGTTGTACCCGAACTCGAAGCTGGTGTTGGACGTCAGCTCGCGAGCAAACGACAGCGACCAGTAGTTGCTGCGTGGGTACTGCGCATCGACCGGCGTATTGACGTACGTGGCCAGCGGGTTGAACACGGGCGAGCCGCCCACCGGGGCGACGTTGGGGAACACGTCGAAGATCTGGTCGGCCTGCCCGGTGAACACACGCGGGAAGTTCGACGCGTTCACCGTGAGGATGTTGTAGAACAGCACGTCGTAGCCGATGCCGTAGCCGCCACGGACGACGCTCTGGCCCTCGGCGCCGAGCAGGGACTTCAGGAAGCCGCCCTGCGGCGTCGGGGTCCACGCGAAGCCGACGCGCGGCGCCCAGTTGTTGTTGTCACGCTGCACCGGGCCCGGCACCAGCGCGCCGAGCGACTGCTGATCCTCCGCACCGAAGAACCCGAGTGGCACCGAGCTGTTCTCGTAGCGCAGCCCGAGGTTGATCGTGAGGTTCTGGGTGACGCGGAAGTCGTCCTGCGCGAAGAAGAACAGCTGCGTCTGGCGGGCATCGAAGCTGGCCACCTGCAACGCCTGCGTGAACTGGTTCGCGAAGTTGTTCATGTAGTCCTGCAGGTTGTTGAACGTGAAGGAGCCCTTCGAGTTGAAGGCCGCCTGGTTGTCCAGTTGCAGGTAGCGCATGTCGCCACCGAACTTCAGCGAGTGCCGCCCCTTCTGCCACGAGAAGACATCCTGGAACTGGAACGAGTTCTGGATGCGTCCCTGCGGGAAGTTGCTCAGACCGCCGATGGTGAAGAGGCCCGTGATGGCGGTGGTCGGCGTGACGGGATCCGCCTCGGGGAACGACAGGTCGCGACGGATGTACGAGAACCGTGCCTCGTTGAGCGCGCGCGGCCCGAAGACGTGCGTGTGGCTCAGCGCCAGGTTGTGGTCCTTGGTCGCCGATTCACCGGCGAACCGGCTGCCGAACTGCAGGTTGCTCGCCGCGTTCTGCGTCGTCGGCCGGTCCGAGATGTAGCGGCCGGTGATGGTGTCGTTGGGCGAGAGCGTGTAGTCGACGCGGGTCAGCAGGTTGAAGGCGTCGCGGTCCTGCTGAATCGGCAGGTTGACCTGGCCGATCTCGACCGGCACGCCGTTGACGTTGGTGGTACGCAGGTTCGAGAACACCGGGTTCTGTGCGTAGACCTCCTGCAGGAAGCCGATCGAGTTCAGCACGGCCGAGCGGCTCGCGGCCGACTGGCCGGCGCGCAACGGCACGTTCTGCAGCGTGGCGTAGCCCGCCTGCGTCGGGATGTTGGCCGTGGTGCCTGGGCCGCCGTCCTCGCGACGGATGTCGGCCTGGAACATCCCGAAGAAGAACAGCTTGTTGCGCAGCACGGGGCCGCCGATGCCGCCGCCCACCTGGTGGCGGGTGAAGCCGGCCGGGTCGTCGAAGCCGGTGCGCTTCTCGACGTTCGTGCGGGCGTTGTACTTGCTGTCGGTGTAGTAGTCGAAGATGTCGCCGCGGAAGGCGTTGGTGCCCGACTTCGTGATGACGTTGAACTGGGCGCCGGAGCTGCGGCCGTACTCGACGTTGTACGGGTTGGTCTGCACGGCGATCTCGGCGACCGCTTCGGGCGGGATGGGGGTCGTCGAGAGGCTGACGCTGGCGTCGTTGTTGTCCGACCCGTCGATCATGAAGTTGTTGTTGCGCGAGCGCTGGCCGTTGGCCGAGATGCCCTCGGCGCCGGGCCCCGACACCACGTTGGGCGAGAGCAGCGCCACGCGGGTGACGTCACGCGTCGGCGAGATCGGCAGTTCGACCACCTGGCGCGCGTTGGTCACGAGACCGACCGTGGCGTTGGTGCGGTTGATGGTCACGCCCGCCGCCTCCGAGGTCACCTGCACGGTCTCCTCGAGACCGCCGACCGAGAGCGACGGGTTGAGCGTGACTTCCTGGCCCGACCCGACGCGGATGTCGCGGGCGTCGAAGGTCCGGAAGCCCTGGAGCTCCGCGCGGACCTGGTACGTCCCGGGCTCGAGCGCCGGGGCCCGGAACACGCCGGAATCGTTGCTGGTGGTGGCCCGGACGACGCCGGTGTCCTGATTGGTGATCGTGACGGTAACCCCGGGCAGGACCCCGCCACCGGAGTCGGTGACCACGCCGGAAATGATCCCGCGCGTGAGCTGCGCGCTGGCGGGCACGGCGGCGGCCAGCAGCGCCAGGCACAGCAGCGCCCGACGCAACGACTGAACGAACGTACTTGACATCATCCCTCCTGGGCACACGGAGCGACGGCTCCGTGGAGACCGCGCGCAGGTGACACGCGTCGCGGGCGGCAAGGGCCACTCGGGCCACAGCCACATATGACGCCACAAACTCGGCCTTCACGATCGTGATGATTTGGTGATGGCAGGGGTCGGGCCACGGATTTGCCGGGACGAACCGCTGCGCGAGGCGTTTGGCGCGCGATTCGCGCTATTCTTGGCGGGCCTCGAACGGGAGTTCTGCCTTCGTGTCCATGTCCCCGCTGCTCACCACCCCCGCCATCGGTCTGCCGCTGCTCCGCCGGGGCAAGGTGCGCGACGTGTTCGAGGCGGGTGACGACCGGCTCCTCATCGTGGCCACCGACCGCATTTCGGCGTTCGACCACGTGCTCGGCTCCGGCATCCCCGACAAGGGGCGGATCCTCACGCAGTTGTCGACGTTCTGGTTCGGGCGCCTCGCCGACGTGACCCCGCACCACCTCCTGTCCACGGACGTGGCGGACTTCCCCGCCAGCACCCACCCGTTCGCCGCGGCCCTCGCCGGGCGCACGATGCTGGTGCGGCGAACGGAGCCCCTGCCGGTCGAGTGCGTCGCCCGCGGGTACCTGGAAGGATCCGGCTGGAAGGACTACCAGGCGACCGGCACGCTGTGCGGGCACCGCCTGCCCACCGGCCTGCGGCAGTGCGACCAGTTGCCGACGCCCCTCTTCACCCCGGCCACGAAGGCCGAAACGGGCCACGACGAAAACATCAGCGAAGCTCGGGCCGCCGAGATCCTCGGCGAGGAGGTCTTCGACCAGGTCAAGGCCCTGACCCTGGCGCTCTACACCGCTGGCGCGGCGCACGCGGCATCGCGCGGCATCCTCGTCGCCGACACCAAGTTCGAGTTTGGCCTGGTGCAGGACGCCGGCCGGACGCGGGTGGTCCTGATCGACGAGATCCTGACCCCCGACTCGTCGCGCTTCTGGCCCGCCGACCAGTACGCGCCAGGCGGCCCACAGCCGAGCTTCGACAAACAATTCGTCCGCGAATACCTCGAGCGGATCCAGTGGGACAAGCAGCCGCCGGTGCCCTCGCTGCCAGACGACGTCGTCGCCCGGACGCGCGACAAGTACCTCGACGCCTTCCGCCGACTCACCGGGGCCGACCTGGTCGAGGCCTGAGCTGCCCGTGGCCATGCACCGGGATCTGGAACGGCTCGTGGCCGAGATGGTGGATGGCGGCATCCACTTCGTCGATGCCGCCCGCGAATTCGAACGCCGGTTCCTCGAACTGGCCCTGAAGCGCACCGACGGCAGCATCACCCGCTGCGCCGCCCTCACCGGCCTGCACCGCAACACCCTCGCCCGCAAGATCGCCGAACACAAGCTCAAGGGGTAGGGGCCACCGCTCGGCCATCGGCCTTGGGCCGTCGGCCTTCGGTCTTCGGTCTTTGGCCTTTGGTCTTCGGCCTTCGACATTCCCGCATGCCGGCATTCCGGCATTCGTCCGTGTTGGCAGTCAGGGGTCTTGACTGCCAACACGGACGATCTATACTTGGCAGTCGTCCCCCTCGACTGCTAAGCCGCTGGGGGCACCTGAACATTCTTTCTGGGGAGGGCGCGCTGGCGCCCGCCGTCACATCTCATCAGGACTGGAGTACACACCATGAACCTCCGACCTCTCCACGATCGGCTCATCGTCGAACGTATCGAAGAAGGGGAGCAGCAAGTCAACGGGATCATCATCCCGGACTCTGCCAAGGAAAAGCCGCAGCAGGGCAAGGTCGTCGCTGTCGGCAACGGCAAGGTGAAGGACGACGGCAAGGTCACGCCCCTCGACGTCAAGGCGGGCGACACCATTCTCTTCGGCAAGTATTCGGGCCAGGAGATCAAGGTGGAAGGCCGCGAGTATCTGATCATGCGTGAGGACGAAGTCCTCGCGGTGATGGCGTAAGAGGGAGCGAGAATCATGGCAAAGCAGATCATCTACGGTGCGGAATCGCGGCAAGCGATTCTCCGCGGTGTCAACCAGCTCGCCGATGCAGTGAAGGTGACGCTCGGTCCCAAGGGCCGCAACGTCGTCCTCGACAAGAAGTTCGGATCGCCGACGATCACCAAGGACGGCGTCACCGTCGCCAAGGAGATCGAGCTGAAGGATCCGCTCGAGAACATGGGCGCGCAGATGGTGCGTGAAGTCGCGAGCAAGACCAGCGACATCGCCGGCGACGGCACCACCACCGCGACCGTGCTCGCGCAGGCCATCTATCGCGAGGGCGCCAAGAACGTCGTGGCCGGTGCCAACCCGATGGAAGTCAAGCGCGGCATCGACAAGGCCGTCGAGGTCGTCATCGAGCAGCTCAAGTCGTTCGCCAAGCCGGTGAGCGGCAACGCCATCGCCCAGGTGGGCACCATCTCCGCCAACAGCGACCCGACGATCGGCACGATCATCGCCGAAGCGATGGAGAAGGTCGGCAAGGACGGCGTCATCACGGTCGAAGAAGCCAAGTCGATGGAGACCTCGCTCGAGGTCGTCGAGGGCATGCAGTTCGATCGCGGCTACCTCTCGCCCTACTTCGTGACCGACCCGGACCGCATGGAAGTGGTGCTGGAGAACCCGGTCATCCTGATCCACGAGAAGAAGATCTCGTCGATGAAGGACCTCCTCCCGGTGCTCGAGCAGGTGGCTCGCGGCGGGCGTCCGCTGCTGATCATCGCCGAGGACATCGAGGGTGAAGCGCTCGCGACGCTCGTGGTGAACAAGCTGCGCGGGACGCTGCAGGCCGCCGCCGTCAAGGCCCCGGGCTTCGGTGACCGCCGCAAGGCCATGCTCGAGGACATCGCCATCCTGACCGGCGGCCGCGCGCTGACCGAGGACCTCGGCATCAAGCTCGAGAACGTCAAGCTCGAGGATCTCGGCCGCGCCAAGAAGGTGACGATCGACAAGGACAACACGACGATCGTCGAGGGCGCCGGCGCTGCCGGGGCCATCGAGGGCCGCGTCAAGCAGATCCGCACGCAGGTCGAGGACACCACCTCGGACTACGACCGCGAGAAGCTGCAGGAGCGCCTGGCGAAGCTCGTCGGCGGTGTCGCCGTCATCAAGGTCGGTGCCGCCACCGAGACCGAGATGAAGGAGAAGAAGGCGCGCGTCGAAGACGCCATGCACGCGACCAAGGCGGCCGTCGAAGAGGGCATCGTCCCCGGCGGCGGCGTGGCCCTGGTGCGCGCGGGCAAGGCGCTCGACTCGCTGAAGCTCGACACGCACGACCAGCAGGTCGGTGTCGCCATCATCAAGCGCGCCATCGAGGAGCCGATGCGCTGGATCGCGACCAATGCGGGCCAGGAAGGCACGATTGTCGTGCAGCGCGTCAAGGAGAACGACACGGTGGAGTTCGGCTACAACGCCGGCGCCGAGAAGTTCGAGGACCTGATCGCGGCCGGCGTCATCGACCCGGTCAAGGTCGTCCGCACGGCCCTCCAGAACGCGGCCTCGATCGCCGGCCTGCTGCTCACCACCGAAGCGATGGTGTGTGACATTCCGGAAGACAAGAAGGCCGAGCCGATGCCCCAGGGCGGCGGCGGCGGGATGTACTAGGTGGGTAGGGCCCGCTCTCCGAGCGGGCCGTCACCGGGAACCGGGCACCGGGACTCGGGACTTGAATGAGCAAGGGCCCGCTGGAGCAATCCAGCGGGCCCTTCCTGCGTGGTCTCAAGGACGAAGCAAGAAGGCCCTTCCAGCCCTTCGGCCCCCTCGCCCCTCCCACCTACCTCAGTCCTCGTTCCTCAGTCCTCCGTCCTCATCGGCGGAGTCGTGCTTCAGCGGAGACTGAACTCCATCTCGACGACGATGATGGTGGGGACGGCGGCGCCCTGGCGCATGCCGGGGCGGAAGCGCCAGAGGCGCATGGCCTTCATCGCCTCTTCGTCCAGGCCGAACGTGCGGTCGAGGGAGCGGGCGATCTTGATGTCCCCGGGGCGACCGTCAGGCATGACGACGACCTCGAGCCAGACCTTGCCCTGGATCTTCGCGCGCATCGCCTCGGTCGTGTACTGCGGCTTGACCTGCGAGATCAGGGTCGGCTGGGAGACACCCGACCCGGGACGATAGGCCCCCCCGCCGGTGCCGCCGCCGAAGCCGGCGCCGAGGCCACTGCCCTGTCCCGACCCGACGCCCGTGCCCGTGCCGGTCCCCGCGCCGCCACCGCTGCCACTGCCCTGCGAACTGCCACTTGGAATGGCCGTGCGATCGATGACGCCCGCGACCGCCACGTCACCGGAGGCGAGGCTCTGGACGGGAATGTTCATCTGCGGGACCGGCGGCGGCTCCACGTCCTTGGGCGGCTCGACGTCCTTGGGCGGCGTGATCGAGGTCTTGGGGGCGACAGGCACTGTCATGCGGTCGGTGCCTGGCAACTCGACCCGACGCGGTGGCTCTGGGCTCCGGTTGCCGCCGCCCCCACCGCCCCCGCCAGGCCCGGGCTCGGCGACGAACACCAGCTGGTAGTTGGGCTCGGGGGGCTTGACCACCGCGTTGGACTCCCCCGCGGGCACGGCACGAATCCCGAAGAAGAGGAGCAAAGAGAAGGCGATGTGCGCCACGGCCGACGCCACAGCCGCCCCGCTGAAGCGCTGCCGGTCCTGCCCGAACTCGAGATCGATGGTCGGATGCCCGCCCAGGGGCAGGATGACGGACCCGTGCGAGCTCGGCTCCTGAGGGGTGGCGGGTGGCGCTTGAGACATATCCGGGCGATGGCCTGAGAACGCGTTCATTCTGTCAGCACTCTTGCGATACCCGCAACTCATGCGCATGGCCGGCGACATGCCGGCCGCGCCTCGACAGGACTGATGACGACGAGGCCGAGCGACGGCTCGGCCAGAAGCGGACCCGGCGCGAACCGGGGTTTCAGGGTTAGACGCCGTCAGGCCCCCATCCGGCCGACTCAGCGTGCCAGATAGCCGGCGCGCGCCCGGACGCGATGCGTCGCACGCGTCACGCGCACCTCGATGCGTCGATACTGCCCGGGTGCCGTCGGGCGGAGCGGCTGGTAGCCGAGCAGGTACTGATGGCGGAGGTCGGATGCGAGGCGGCGCAGCACGGAGGGCAGGTCGTCCAGATCCTTGACCCGCTGCGCGTGCCCGCCGGTGAGGGCGGCCAGTTGCTCGAGCACGTCGGGCACCTTCCGTTGCACGACGACCGGATAGGCCAGGACATCGCTGGCCCGCACCCGCGTCAGCACGTCGGCACTCGACCGCCGACTGCCCCGCTCGAGCCCGTCCGAGATCAGGACCAGGGCCCGACGCCCCGGCGCCGGTTCGATGGCATCGAAGGCGGTGACGATGGCGTCGTGCAGGGCGGTGGAGCCCCAGGGGTCGAGCGCCTGCAGGGCCGCATCGACGGCCTGGCGGTCCGGGGTCAGGGCGACCGGCACCTCGACCTCGGAGCCGATGGCCACCAGCATCGCGCGATCCTGATCGCCGAGTTCGTGCAGCAACTCGCGCCCGCCGCGCTGCGCGGCGGCCAGCCGGCCGTTGGCCATGCTCCAGCTGCGATCGACGGCCAGGGCGATGGACACGGGCTGGTCGCCGTCCGCGAAGGTGCTGAGGGGCTGCGGCACGCCGTCCTCGAGCACGACGAACTCGTCGCGCCCGAGGTCGGTCACGAAGCGGCCCTGCTTGTCGGTCACCGTCGCATACACCTCGACCAACTCGGTGCGGGAGGCGAACTGCTGGAGCCCTCCCGCCGACGAGAGCACCGAGGCCAGCAGCGCCACCCCGGCGGCCAAACCGGCGACGCGGAGGTCGAATGGTAGAATCACGCGCAGTAGGTGTTCGTAAAGGAGCTCTTCATGATCGCGCTGGGCCTCGGGCCACTCGGTATCCCCGAACTGATCATCATCCTGTTCATCATCGTGCTGATCTTCGGGGCCACGCGGCTGCCCGAAATCGGCCGCGGCATCGGCAAGGGCATCCGCAACTTCAAGGAAGCCACCAAGGAAGGCGCGTCCGGCAAGGACGAGTAGGCCTCACAGCGGAATCAGCACGCGCGCCTCTCCCTCCCGGCGGGTCACGCGCGTGCGGTCGAGCCATTCGAGCAGCGGAATCGCGGTGCGCCGCGTCAATCCGTAGCGCTCCTTGAACCACCCCACCTCGATACGCGCAGGCGCCTCCCCGGCGTCAGCCAGCCGCCGAAGTTCATGCACGAGGGCCCGCAGGTGCCCCGAGGCGATCGAGAGATCGCCCAGACGCTCGACGTCTCCGGCGCGGGACAGCCGTGCCAGCACCGCCGCGAGGGCCTTGCGCTCGACTCCTGCCCCTGCTTCCAGTTCCTGGACCGACCGGCCGCCGAGGCCAGCCGCGTCGATCGCCTCGAACACACGGGCGTCGACCGGATCGCGGGCCGGCGCCAGCGCCGCCGCGCGCGCGAGACGATCGTCGCCGCTGATCACGCCCTCGCGGGCCAGCTGCGCGAGCACGACATCGGCCACCTCCGCGCGCCAGCGTCGCCCTCCCGCGGTCCGCAGGGCCGCGCGCGACACGCCGCCCGCCAGAGGGTCGGCCGTGTGGGCGGCGTCGATCCGCTGCAGCAACGCGGTCCGCACCTCCGGCAACACGTCGGTGGCGATGGACATCGGCCCGATGTCGACCAGCCGCCCCTCGCGGACCAGCGCCTCGAGTGCCGCGGCCGCGGCCGCAGGCGTCACCCCGCACCGTGCCGGCAGATCGGCCCTGGCACACCCGAGCGCGCCGGAGTCCCGCACGCGCGCGAACACCAGCGCTGCCGCACCGTCGGTCTCGGCCGGGCGGATCTGAGAGGTCCGCGCGGGCGGCCACGGGTCGGCGACGAGGGCTCCGGCAATCGTCGCCAGAGGCGAGTAGGCGCGCAGCACGAGTCGATCGCCCCGACGCGCGGGCAGCGGAGACTCGAGCCGGAGCAGCGCCGAGGCGGAGCTCCCGGACGGGATCGTGCGCGGCGCCTCACCGGGCGCACGGCCGGGGATGAGCAGTCGTCCGAGCACGACCGACGTCCCGAGGTGGACGTGCACCCGCGTGCCGTGCTTCTGCGGCGGGGCGCCCGGCAGCACGTCGACGGTCACGGCCAGGCGGCGCGTCGACAAGGTGCCGCCCTCCCCCAGCAGCACGTCGCCGCGCGCCACCTCGTCGAGCGACACGCCGGCGAGATTGACCGCGGTGCGCTGCCCCGCCTCGGCCCGCGCCGCCGCGGCCCCGTGCACCTGCACGCCGCGCACGCGCACCCGCGCCCCTGACGGCCACACCGTCAGCTCGCGGTCGACGTCGATCGCCCCGGACCACAGCGTCCCGGTGACCACCGTGCCGAAGCCCCTGGCCGAGAAGACGCGATCGATGGGCAACCGCACCGGCAGGTCGCGAGCGCGGGCACCACGGCTGGCGGCGCACTGGACCAGCGCCGCGCGCAACGCGTCGATCCCGGCGCCGGTGCGCGCCGACACGCGCACGACGGGCGCCGCGTCCAGGAACGATCCCTCGACGAGTGCCTGCACCTCGGACTCGGCAATGGCCTGCATCGTCTCGTCGGCCAGGTCGCAGCGCGTCAGCGCGATCACGCCGCGGCGGACGCCCAGCAGGCGACAGATGTCGAAGTGCTCGCGGGTCTGCGGCATCACCGACTCGTCGGCGGCCACCACCAGCAGGACGACGTCGATGCCCCCGATGCCGGCCAGCATCGTGCGGACGAAGCGTTCGTGGCCAGGCACGTCCACGAACGACAGCGTCACATCGTCGACGACGGTGTGGGCGAAACCGAGTTCGATGCTGATGCCGCGGGCACGCTCTTCGGGCAGTCGATCGGGGTTGGTGCCGGTGAGCGCCTGGACGAGCGCACTCTTGCCGTGATCGATGTGCCCGGCCGTCGCGATGGTGAGGTGCATCACTTGCGGCGGCGCACGGCCTTCTTGACCGCGCGTTCCCGCTTGCCCGGGCGCCCCTTGGTCGGCGGGCGGCTGCCGGCCTTGGCCTTCGGGCCGGCCTTGCTCGTGCGCGGCCCCCGGTTGCGTTCGGACTCGCGGATCCGATCCAGCACCTCGACGACACCGAGATCCACCTGGCGTCGATCCTGATCGACCCGCAGGACCTGCACGCGTACGGGGTCGCCGAGCCTGAAGACGCGGTGGGTGTTCTCGCCGCGCAGCTGATGCACCCGTTCGAGGTGACGATAGTAGTCGTCGGCGAGGCTGGAGATGTGCACCAGGCCCTCGACGTAGTGCTCGACGAGCTGCACAAACAGGCCGAACGGGGCGACTCCGGTGATGAAGCCGTTGTACTCCTCGCCGACCTTGTCGGCCATGAAGCGGACCTTCTTCCACGCGACGAGTTCGTTCTCGGCCTCGTCGGCGCGGCGCTCCATCTCGGACGTGTGTCGACCGAGCTCGGGCAGTTCCTCGGTGCGCTCCTCGTAGAGCGCGTCCGAGAGCAGGCCGTGGCGGAACTCGCGCAGCGTGCGGTGGACGATCAGATCCGGATAGCGGCGAATCGGCGACGTGAAGTGGGCGTACGCATCCGCCGCCAGGCCGAAGTGGCCGTGGCACTGCGTGTCGTACCGCGCCTTCTGCATCGTCCGCAGCACCAGCGTCGCGATGGGCCGTTCCTCGGGCTTGCCGCGGAGCTTCTCGACCAGCTTCTGGAAGTGTCGCGGCTTGATCGTGCTGGCGCCAGCAGAGAGCGAGTACCCGAGCGTCGAGATGAACTCCTCGAACTGCTCCACCTTGAGCGGGTCGGGGGCCTCGTGGATGCGGTACAGCGTCGGGACGTCGTTGGACTCGAGGAACGCGGCGACCGTCTCGTTGGCCACCAGCATGCACTCCTCGATCAGGCGATGCGCAACGTTGCGTTCCGCGACGAGGATGTTCTCGATCTGGCCCTCGCTGTCGAGGACGATCTTGGCCTCGGGCAGGTCGAAGTCGATCGAGCCGCGGCGATGCCGGCGCTGGTTGAGGATGACGAAGAGTTCCCGCATCCGCTCGAAGTGCGGCACCAGCTCCCGGTACTTCTCGCGCTGCGCCTCGTCGCCGTCGAGGATGGCGGCGACCTCGTTGTAGGTCATGCGGGCCCGACTGACGATGACGCCATCGTGCATGCTCGATTCGACCACGAGACCACGCGCGTCGATCTCCATCACGCACGACTGCACGAGGCGGTCGACGTGCGGCCGCAGCGAGCACAGGCCCGTGGCCAGCTCCTCCGGGAACATGTGGACCGCACGCTCCGGGAAGTAGACCGAGGTGGACCGCTCGGCGGCTTCGGTGTCCAGCGCACTGCCCTCGTGCACGTAGTGCGCGACATCCGCGATGTGGACCTTCAGCAGATAGTGCCCGTTGGCCAGTCGCTCCACCGAGATGGCATCGTCGAAGTCGCGGGCCGTCTCGCCGTCGATGGTCACGACGACATCGCCGCGGAAGTCGGTGCGGCCCTCGATGTCCTTGGGGTCGACGTCGATGCCCAGCCGGGTGGCCTCGGCGATGCTCTCGTCGGAGTGGCGGTCGGGGATGCCGTGCTTGCGGATGATGATCTGCGTGTCGACGCCCGGGGCCTCGAGGTCGCCGATGATCTCGATGACGCGGCCGAGTGCGCCGCGACCGTGCACCGGCCAGCGCGTCACCTCGATGACGACCATCTGCCCCGGCGTCGCGCCGAGTTCGTCGCCGGCGGGGATCTGCACATCCATGAGCAGCCGCTTGTCGAACGGCGTCACGTACTGCAGCCCGTGCTCTTCCTTGTCGTAGCGGCCGACCGTGGTGGCGGCGCTGCGCTCGAGGATGCGGACGATCCGTCCCTCGGAGCGTCCGTCGCGCCCGTGGCGCTCGACCCGGACGAGCACCCGGTCGCCGTGCATGGCGTCGTGCAGGTTGTGGCCCGCGACATAGATGTCGCCGGTCACCTCGTCGATGGGCTGGTCGAGCTTGACGAAGCCGAACCCGTTGGGGTGCACGGTGATTCGGCCGGGCGCGAGGTCCATCAGCTCGGGCACGCCGAAGTGCCGGCCGCGTGTTTCAATCAGCGCACCGCGATCCACGAGCGTCTTCAACGCTCGGCGCACGCCTGGCGCCTCGGTCTTGGGGAGCTTCAGCGCGCGCATCAGCTCCTTGACGGTCGAGGGATGGGTCACGCGTTCCCGGATCCGGTGCAACAGGTCGTCTGGTGTCATGGTGTCGTCAGCTTTCCCAACCCGGGACCGCCGCGGTCAGTCTACAGGCTTGGTGACCGACGAGGACCTCGTGGCCCGCGCGCAGGCCGGCATGGAGGAGGCCTGGGCCGAGCTCGTCCATCGGCACCACGGGGCCGTCTTCCGGGCCACCCATGCCGCGCTGCTCGCTCGCGACGGCGCCGACGATGCGGCGCAGGAGGCCTGGATTGCTGCGTGGAAGGCACTGGGCGAGTTCCGGGGGCAGTCGTCGTTTCGCACGTGGCTGCTGACGATCGCATGGCGCAAGGCGCTGGATCGCCGGCGCAGCACGAGGGCCTGGCTCCGGATGATTCGGCTCGATCGGGCCGACGACGCTGAGGGGCCGGCCGTGCAGATGGCCGCCCCTGGGGCGAGCGTCGAGGACGGGGTGCTGGACGCCGACGCACGGCTGCGGCTGAAGAAGCTGGTGAAGGGTCTGCCCCGCGCGCACCGCGATGCGCTGTTGCTGATGGCGACGGGGGATCTGCCGTACGCGGAGGCCGCGTCGCTGCTCGGCGTGCCGGTCGGCACCCTGAAGTGGCGCGTGAGCGACGCGCGGCGGCTGTTGCGGGAGCGCCTGGCCCGCTTCGGGTAGGGTCGGCTCTCCGAGCCGGCCGTCATGGGAACGACAATGACCGCACACGACGACGAACACATCGACGCCGCCCTCGAGGCGCTGGCCCGGCCCGAGCCGCCCGTCGACCACCTGACACGCGTGCTGGCGCGGACGGCGGGGACTCCAAGCCGGCCCTCAGCGCACGTCGCCATCGGCGACGGCATGAGCCGGCGTACGCAGTTGCTGCGACCACGATGGCTGCTGCCGATCGCCGCGACGGTGGCCGCGGCCGTCGGGGGCGCCTGGCTGGTCGAAGGATCGCTGCACACGCGCCTGGACGTGGTGATGGGGAGACAGGCCGACGTCCGGCCGGTGACGGCCGGTTCGGAGAACCGGCCCTCCCCAGTGATTCGGAAGCCCGTCGACCTGCCTGTGCTGCCGCCCGAAGCCTACTGGGCGATGGACCCGTTCGAGGAGTGGAAGCGCCTCAGGCCGAGCACCGGGCACCAGGCACCGGCTGTCGGGCGCCCTGCAGGGGGCGCCGGCTCTCCCGCAGCGGCAGCTGTCGCCCAGGGTGCGTGGGCGACGGAGACGCTGCCGCCCATCGAACTGCACACCATCGAGACCGCGCCCATCGACATCGCGCCACTCGCCCCGCTCGACGACATCACCGTGACAGCAATCGCCCTGGCGCCGATCGTGATCGCGCCAGTGGATGCACAGGAGAAGCCATGAAGACGTTCGCGTTCCTGCTGGTTGTGACTGCCCTCGCCACGCCGGCCCTCGCGCAGGACACCCCGCGTGTGACGATCCCGGACGTCGGTCACGTGACACGGCCCGACACGGGGTACGTCACGGTGCCCGACAAACCGCAGGTCACAGTGCCCGACACACCACAGGTCACGGTGCCAGACACCCCGCGGGCCGCCCAGCCCGCTCCACCCGCGCCGCCCCCGTCGGCCGACCGGCGGCCGATGCCGACACACAACGTGAAGGTGGACGTGACCATCACGGAACAATACGGGTCGGCCGCGCCAGTCAAGAAGGTCGTGTCACTGATCGTGGCCGACGGACGCCAGAGCGCTGTTCGCAGCAACACCGATGTACCGATTGCCACCGGGGGGAGCCGCAACCTGATGTTGAACATCGACGCGTCAGTGACCCTGACTCCGGATCAGCGGGCCCTCCTGGATCTTCGATTCATCTACTCGACCGTGAGTGTCATGGCGCCGTTGGCAGGGGAAGGCCGCGCAACGCCGGTCACGCCGGAAGAGAAGGTCGCCGCAGCGCCGAGACCCGGCTACGGCGGCATCCAGGACATGCTGGTCTTCCTCCTCACTCCCGGCGTCCCGGTAGTCGCGGCACGGCACGCTGATGCGGCCACCGACCGCACCGTCACGGTCGAGGTGAAGGCAGAGATTCTCAAGTAGGGGTCTACGTGGGCCGTGGGCCTTGGGCCTTGGGCCCTGGGCCTTCGGTACTGAGCCTCGAGCCCTGAGCCCTGAGACTGATCTACGCTGTCAGTCATGACTCGTGCGCGTCTGTGGGGATACTTCGCGGGAACGGCGGCCGTGGCCGCGCTGTTCGGCTTCCTGTTCGGCTGGTATCAGGCCTACCCGGCACAGCACAGTCGCGACCGGGCGCTGCTGCGGCTGCGCGTCTCCGAAGCCCGGGCACGGACCCTGGACGCGCGCATCGCCCTGGTTCGCGCCAACTACGGCAATGCCCGCGAACACACCGAAGAGGCCATCCGCCTGCTCGAGGCCTTCAAGAGTTCCGGACAGCGCGAGTTGGCCCAGAGCGAGTCGGCCAAGGTGGAACGCGCGCAGCAATTGCTGAAGGAATCGCTGGGTCTCGCACCGACGATGCCGACGCCGGCCGCGGGCGGGGGCGCTGCCGGCGGACGTCCAGAGGATCAGGCCGAGGCCCGGGCGCTCGAGGCGTCCAACCTGCTTGGTGAGGTCTATCGGGCGACGCCCGAACCCTAGGCGGCCGGATGACGCAGGCCGTCACGGCCTCACGTCAGTAGATGAGCGCCACCTGCAGGTCGCCGACGTTGGTGTCGGTCGGCCCGGTCCGCACGACGGTGCCGAGCCGGCGGTGCAGCTCGAAGGCGTTGTTGTCGTCCAGCCAGGCGTCCACGGTGAGACCGAGTGACCGCGCGAGATCCGCCGTGTCGTTGTCGGCCCACGCGCCAGCCGCGTCGGTCGGTCCATCGATGCCGTCGGTGCCGATGCTGCTCAGCAGCGCTGGCCGCGAGACGCGAGCGAGGGCGTCGATGGCGCCAGCCACGAACTCCTGGTTGCGGCCGCCCCGTCCCTTCCCCGTCACCGTCACTGTCGTTTCGCCGCTGCTGATGACGCAGAGCGGGCCGCGACTTTCCCCCACCGCCGCCAGCACGGCCGCGACGTGAGCCGCGCCGGCCTGTCTCGCCTCGCCGAGCACCGGCGGCGAGAGCACGACGACATCGTAGCCACGACGCCTGGCATCCTCGGCCGCACTCGCCATCGCCACGTGGCGCGTGCCGATCAACTCGTACCGGCTGCGGCGCATCGCAGCATCGCCCGGCTTGGGTGACTCCGCGACGGCACCAGACACGCCGCGCTGCAGCCAGGCCCGTACCGAGGCCGGCACCGCCTCCTGGGCCGCCACGGTCGAGACGATGCGCCAGGCATCGGCAAAGGTCGACGGATCGGGCACCGTCGGACCCGACCCGATCACACTCGGGTCGTCTTCCACCGGCGCCACGACGTCGGAGATGGCCAGCGTCAGGGTCTGGCCGGCACACGCCGCCGCGAGACGACCGCCCTTGACCCGCGAGAGGTGCTTGCGCACGCAGTTCAGTGCGTCGATCGCCCGGCCGTCGTGCATCAGCGCACGCGTGATCTGCTGCTTCTCCGCCAGCGACACGCCGTCGACCGGGCGGCAGAGCAAGGCCGACGCCCCTCCCGACAACAGCACGATGAGGCGCCCGTCGGCCGGCACCGCGCGAGCCGCCGCGAGCGCCGCATCAGCCGCCGCCACACTCTCGGGTGTCGGTGTGGGATGACCGCCGGTGTACCACTCGACATCGTCGGGGACGCGGTGCGCGTCGTGCGTGCCGACGCCGATCGCCCGCTCGGGCAGATCCGGCACCAGGGCGTACCACCGCTCGAGCATCGCCGCGGACGCCTTGCCGGCGGCCACGAGCGTGTACGGCTGACCGGGTGTGACCAGCGGCGACGTTCCCTGCAGGACGCGGCGCAGCAGCGCCGACGCCGAGACGGCGGCCAGCGCCGTGCCGGTGATGGCCGACAGATCGTCGCGGGCTCGCGACGGCAGCATCAGTGGAGGCAGCGCCCGTCGACCCAGGTTCTGGCGCTGACGTGGCTGAACTGGTCGAGAATGCCGCTGACGACCTGATCGGCGCGCCCCTGCCGGCAGAGCAGTTCGAGCTGCGCCATCACGCGATCGAGGGCGACTTCGACACAGGCGACGGTCTGTTGGGAGTAGCAGTCACGCTGGCTGTCCAGCTGATGATGGCAGCGCTGGAGTTCCTCGCGGTAGAACTCCGCGAGCAGGGACACACGAAGAAGAGGGTCCACGGTGTTTCTGGTGTGTCGGGAGCGACACTTCCCACTCTAGCGAGCCGTGCTACCGGGTGTCAACGATCGATCTCACGGGAGCCGACCCACCCCGCGAGACCGCCCGCCACCAGGGTGACCATCGCAAGCGTAAGCAGTTGCTGCCCTGTCAGGAACGGCACGTCGGGAAGTTCGAGCACGCGCGCCCACGTCGCCGCCGGGCCGCGCCACAGCGCCCAGGCCGCGACGCGCAGCAGCACCAGCGCCAGTACGGTGCCGGCCGCCGCCTGCAGCAACCCCTCGGCGACGAACGGACCGACGATCGCCCGCGGTGGGGCCCCGACCAGTCCCAGCACCTCGATCTCGTCGCGACGGGCGTAGTAGCCCAGACGAAGCACGGCCGCCACCGCCGCAAACGCGGCCAGCGCCAGCAGCATTGCCAGCACGGCCACGACGCGCTGCACGGTCGTCACCGTCAGCAGCACACGGCGCAGCACGTCACGGTCGTACACCACATCGTCGACCCCCGGAGAGGCCCGCAGGCGCGCCACGAGGGCGTCGACCTGTGGCTCGGTGGCCGACGATGAGAGGCGCGCGTCGATGACGGCGCCGAACGGTCGCTCGGGCAGCGCGGTGATCACGCCGGCGAGGTCCGGGAAGTCCGCCGTCACACGCGCCGTCGCGGCGTCGGCATCGAGCACGTCGACGGTGGCGACGGCGGCATCGCGACGCGCGAGCGCCGCGGCCGCCTCGCGCTCGGCCGCCGTGGCATCGCGCGAGAGGAAGACCGACAACTCGGCCGCTTGCGTCATGCGACCGGTGACGTCGCGCAGCGCCGCCGACGCGACCAGCGCCGCGGCGACGACGAACACCGCCGCCGCCAGCAGGCATGCGGAGAGCAGGGCGACGCGCCAGCGCCGCCGCATCGACGTCCACGCCTCGTCGACGCAGTAGCGCAGGAATCCGGACGCGTGAACGTCCTCGTGACGACGCACGCTCATGCGACGCCTCGATCGCCGACGATCTGGCCGTGGTGCAACCGCACGACCCGGCGGTTGATGTAGGTGATGAGATCCTGATCGTGGGTCGCCATCACCACCGTCGTGCCCGAGGCATTGATGTCGCGAAAGATGTCCATGACCTCGAGGGACAGCGCGCGGTCGAGGTTGCCGGTCGGCTCGTCGGCCAGCAGGATCGACGGCTCGTTCATCAGGGCGCGCGCGATGGCCACGCGCTGCTGTTCGCCGCCGGACAACTGCTGGGGAAACGCCTCCATCCGGTGCTGGAGACCGACCTGCTGCAACAGCATCGACGCCCGGCGCCACTGCTGCGCCCGCGCCACCCCCATCACCCGCGCGACCGTCGCCACGTTCTCGAACACCGTCCGCGCCGGCAACAGCTTGAAATCCTGGAAGACGAACCCGACGGTCCGACGGTAGGCCTGCCGGGCCTCACGCGCCAGCGTGGCGAGGTCGGTGCCGTCGACCAGCACCTGGCCGGAGGTGGCGATGTCTTCCCGCAGCAGCAGCCGCAACAGCGTCGACTTGCCGGCACCGCTCGGGCCAGCCAGGCAGACGAACTCGCCCTTGCCGATGGCGAGCGACACCTCGCGCAGCGCGTCGGCGCCATCGCCATAGGACTTGGTGACCGAAGCAAGCGTGATCACGAACGTGGCACTCCTGGGCGCGTCTCGATCAACTCGGCCCGCACGCGACCGAAACCGGCAGCCACGTCGATACGCAATGGTAACCGGCGATCGTCGGCACTCAGCCAGAGATCGATGGCCGGCGGTGCCCGGCGTTGCACGCGCTGCACGAGGGCCGGCCGCATGCGCAGCGTGCTGGTGGGCCGGCCGCGCCAGTCGATCGTCTCGGCCGTCAGCGGTCCCGACTGCAGCGTCAGGTTCCGTCCCATGTCGTTGACGGGAATCGCGACCTCGACACCGGCGGCCAGCGCCAGCGTCCGCACGAGCAGGAAGGCCGCGATGGGGTCGCGATGGTCCTGCGGCGCCCGGAATCCGGGACCGGCCTCCACCGACGCCGCGTCAGGCGGCACCACGCGGACCACACCGCCGGGGCCATCGTGGAACACCGACTGATCCACCTGTCGCCGGCCTTCGCGAATCTCCCGCAGATGCACGATGGGGCGGAACTCGGCGTCCGTGTAGGTGCGGAAGACGTCCCTGGCCTCGAAGAACCGCGCCACCCAGGGCGCCGTGGTGAGCGAGACACGCGCTTCGTGCCGGATGCGGCTGCGGTCCGCCGCGCCGAGCCACGGGGGCAGCCGCGCATCGTCACCCGCGGCCGGAAGAATCGCGATCTCGACCGTGCCGGCCGAGACCTTCGTGCCGGCGCCATCCCAGAAGACGTCGTAGCGACTGATCTCGCCGGGGGCGAAGCCAGGCGTACCCGGCGTCGGCGCGCTCACCGTGGCCGGCGCGCCAACCGCGGCGAGCAGCGTGGCCTCGTCGGCCAGTTCGTAGATGAACGACGGCGTCCCCGCGTCGCCGGTCAGGCTGGCTCGGCGGGCCAGCGGCCACGCCCCTTCCAGATCGCCCTGCGGGGCCACCACGAACCGCACGCCGAGGTCGTGCAGGGTCCAGATCGCGTCGGCCGACGGGAACGAACCCAGCGCGCCGGCCACCGCGCCGGCAAAGGCGGGGCGCTGCCCGCTGTAGCCGTTCACGATCGGGCGGCCGTGCACGAGCGTGCCCAGCATGAGTGGGGTGGCGGCGCGATCCTCGGGTTGCGGCAGGAACGCGACCGTGCCAGGCCCAGGCGCGTCGCGCAACCAGGCACTGACGGATGTCTCGAAGACCGGCGCGTCGACATACGGCACGCGCCAGGCCATCGCCTCGACCGCGACCAGCGCCGACAGTCCAAGGATGATGGGGCGGAATCCCGAGGCCATCTCGCGCCGCCACCAGGCCACGGCGAAGGCAGCCGCACCCGCCACGCCGAAGGCCAGCAGCACGCCGAACCTGGCCGGCGCGCGCACGGCCTGGAAGCCGAAGATCCAGCGATGCGCGACGGCGTACACGCTGCGCACACCATCGGGGCCGAGCGCGAACACGACCCCGGCGAGGGCGACGACCAGCCAGGTCCAGAGCAGCGGCTGCCGTCGGTGCCGCCCGAGCGCCACGAGCGACAACGCCGCCAGCGCCAGGGCTCCCCAGCCCGGCAGCAGGCCATCTTCCTCGGTGCGCCCGATCGGCGCCAGCGGCAGCGGCCGCCACGGCGGCTCGCTGATGAAGCTCACCGGTGTCGCGGCATGGCGCGTGGCCTCATCCATCGTGCGAACGAAGCCTTCGCGCTGCTGCACCTGGACGTACGGCACCAGCACCGGCGCCACCAGCGCGATCGCCACCAGCGCGCCAACGCCCAGCGGCGCGATCAGCCGGCCCAGTGACACGCGACCTGCCGCCGCCACGAGGGCCAGGCCGCCGAGGCCGAGCGCGACCAGGCCGATCACCGCGTAGTACACCGAGCTCAGCGTCGTCAGGCCGAACCACAGGCCGAGCCAGGCGCCGTCCTGCCACCGCCGACGCGCGACCACGCGATGCAGGGCCCCGAACGCCAGCGGCAGGAAGTACAGCGCCTGCAACTGCAGATGCAGCACGTGCGAGAACCGATAGGCGCAGAAGCCCCAGATGAGGCCGCCGATCAGCGGCCCGAGCGTGTCGTCGAGCACCTGGCGCAGATACCACCACATCGCCCAGGCGCTGGCGGCCAGCGATGCGATGAACACCACGTTGTAACTGAGGACGGGGTCGCGCCAGATCGCATGGACGGGCGACACCAGCAGCGCCTGCAGCAACAGGTGATCGGTGAACGCCAGGGTCTGCCGCGCCGGATGGAAGATGGGGGCGTCGAAGACGCGGCCATCGATCCACGACATCGGCGCCTGGAACAGTTGCCGCAGGTCCCAGCCGAGCGTGAACAGGTTCAGGTAGGGGTCACCGGCGCCCTGCGGCGCGCCGAGCAGGGCCCGCGGATGGCGCGCCAGCGGCCAGGTGGCGACGATGGCGACACCCGCGTAGAGGGCGAGCGCCGCGAGGCGGACCCGCCAACCGGTCTGCCCGGACTCAGGCGTCGAGGTGACGCTGGATGAGGGCATGCACCACTTTCGGATTCGCCGTGCCGCGCGTCAGCTTCATCACCTGCCCGACGAGCGCGCCGATGGCCTGGACACGCCCGGCCTGGTAGCTCGCCACGGCGTCGGGGTTGGCCGCCACCACGGTGGCCACATGCGCCAGCAGGGCCGACTCGTCGCCGACCTGCGTCAGCCCCTCGCGCTCGACGATGACCGACGCGGATTCCCGGGTGGCCCACATCGTCTCGAAGACCTGCCGGGCCGCCGCCGTGCTGATGGTGCCGGCGTCCACGAGGCCGAGCAGTTCGGCGAGGGCCGCTGGCGCGATCGGGCACGTGCCGATGGCCACGTCCTGCTCCTTCAGCGTGCGCAGCACGTCCCCCATCACCCAGTTGGAGGCCAGCTTGGCTGGCGCGACCGCAGCGACGGCCTCGAAGTAGCCGGCGACCTCGGGGTCCTGCGTCAGCACGCCGGCATCGTAGGCCGGCAGACCGTACTGCGCGACGAACCGCGCACGTCGGGCCGCCGGCAACTCCGGCATCGCGGCCCGGACACGCGCGACCTGCCCTGGCGCGAGGACCAGCATCGGCAGGTCGGGCTCCGGAAAATACCGGTAGTCGTGCGCTTCTTCCTTGCTGCGCATCGAGAAGGTGCGACCGGCGTCGGGATCGAACAGGCGCGTCTCCTGTGCGATCGATCCGCCTTCGCCCACGACCGCCGACTGACGGGCGATCTCGTACTCGATGGCCTTCTGCAGGTAGCGGAACGAGTTGACGTTCTTGACCTCGACCTTCGTGCCGAACGCCGCCTGTCCGCGCGGGCGCACGGAGACGTTGGCGTCGCAGCGCAGGCTGCCTTCCTCGAGATTGCCGTCGTTGACGCCAATCGCGACGAGCACGTCACGGATGTAGGTGAAGTAGGCCGCGGCGGCGGCGGCGGTCCGGAGGTCCGGCTCGGACACGATCTCGATGAGTGGCGTGCCGGCACGATTGAGATCGATGCCAGTCAGGTTCGGGTCGCCGGTGCCCTCGTGCAGGGACTTGCCGGCGTCCTCTTCCATGTGGATCCGCGTGATGCCGACGTGCACCGCCTGGCCGTCCACCTCGAGGTCCACCTGCCCCCCGGTGGCGATCGGCCGATCGAACTGCGAGATCTGGTAGCCCTTGGGCAGATCCGGATAGAAGTAGTTCTTGCGGGCGAACTCCGACACCTCGTGCACGGTGCAGCCGAGCGCCAGGGCGGCCGCAATCGCCTTGTCGACGGCGTCGGCGTTCAGCACCGGCAGCGCGCCGGGCATGCCCAGGCACACCGGACAGGTGTGCGAGTTGGGCGGTGCGCCGAAGGCCGGGGTGCAGCCGCAGAAGATCTTGGTGCGCGTCTGGAGCTGGGCGTGCACCTCGAGACCGATCACGGCCTCGAACTGCACGGGAAGAAGGGTCGCCGCCACCGGGACATTGTAGGCGACTGCCGCGCGGGACGTCAGACGGCGGCGAGCCCAGGCAATCGGGTGAACGTCCGGACCACATCGGGGTCGAACTGCGTGCCGCTGGCGCGGACCAGTTCGCTGATCGCCTGCTCGTGCGTCAGCGAATCGCGGAACGGACGCGGCGACCGCATCGCATCGTAGGAATCGACCACCGCGAGCACGCGGCTGGTCATGGGAATCTCGTCGCTGGCGAGCTGCCGCGGGTACCCGCCCCCGGCATACTCCTCGAACCGCGAGCGGATGATGCCGGCTGCGGGCCGCAGCGCCGGCAGCGCCTCCAGAATCGAGGCGCCGAGATCGGGGACGCGCCGCCACAACGCGCGCTCCTCCGCCGTCAGCTCGCCCGTCTTGTTCAACAGCCCGTCCGGCAGCACCAGCCGCCCGAGTTCGTGCAGCAGCGCCGCCTGCCCCAGCAACTCCACCTGGCTGGCCGGCACCCGCATCGTGCTCGCCAGTGCCACGGCGAACTGCCGCACGCGATGGCTGTGCTCGCGCCACACGTCGTTGCGGAACGCCACGAGGTCGAGCGCGGCCTCGACCTGGGCCGTCGTCTCGATCTGCAGCCGGGTGAGCGCCTCGATCAGGCGGGCGTGGCGCGCCCCGAGTTCGGCGGCGCGCTGCTCGCGCAACAGGCGATCGGCGCGACGCAGGCGATGCTGACGCATGCCGTTCTCGAGCGCCCGCGACAGGCTGCGCTGGTCGAACGGCTTGAGCAGATAGTCCACCACCCCCTGCTGCAAGCCACGGAGGGCCCAGTCCACGTCGTGGACGCCCGTCAGCAGGACGACCGCCATGTCCGGATGATGGGCGCGGACCTGATCGAGGAACCAGAAGCCGTCGTGGCCGGGCATCTGCACGTCACACAGCGCCACGGAGACGCCCTGCGTCGCGGCGACCGCCAGGGCCTCATCGGCGCCAGCCACCGCCACCGGGTGGCACCCGTCGGCCTCGACCCACGCCGTCAGCACATCGCGCACGTCCTCGTCGTCGTCGATGACCAGCACGCAGGTCTGCTCGTCGATGCGGTCCTCGGCGAGGGCATCGAAGCCTTGGTCCATTCCGGCGCGAGCCATCACGCCGCTCCCTTTCCCCGGCGCGCGATGGTCACGCCCAGATCGAGCCGTTCGAGCTTGCGGTAGAGGGCCCGCCGACTGATGCCGAGCAGCGTGGCGGCCTTCTTCTTGTTGTTGGCGGCGTGCTGCAGCGCCCGCATGATGTGCTCGCGTTCGACGTCGGACAACGGCTCGAGGTCGTCGTCGGCCTCCGTCGCGGCCGCGACGGCGCGGGACGCCGTCTGGGGGCCGCGCGGCACGAGTCCATGCGCCGAGGGACGCGGCGACGGCAGGCTGGCCTTGACGTCCATCTCGCCCACCAGGCGACCCTCCGCCATCAGGCAGGCCCGTTCGATCACGTTGCGCAGCTCGCGGACGTTGCCCAGCCAGTCGGCTTCCTGCAGCAGACGCTCGGCGCCCGCCGTGAGGCCGTTGAGCGGCTTGGCGAGACGCGCGGCGGTCGTCCGCATGAACGCGTTGGCGAGGTACACGATGTCGTCGCGTCGGTCGCGCAGGGGCGGCACGTGCATGTCGATGACGTTGAGCCGGTAGAACAGGTCTCGACGGAATCGCCCGGCGTCGCATTCGACCTCGAGATCGCGGTTGGTCGCGGCGATCACCTGCACGTCGACCTTGCGCGGCTCCAGCGACCCGACGCGGTGGACCTCACCGAACTCGATGGTCCGCAGCAGCTTGGCCTGCACGCCCGGTGGGAGTTCGCCGACCTCGTCGAGAAAGAGGGTGCCGCCGTCGGCCAGCTCGAACAGACCGGACTTGGATTCGGTGGCCCCGGTGAACGCGCCGCGCACGTGCCCGAAGAGCTCGCTCTCGAAGAGCGTTTCGACGACAGCCGAGCAGTTGATGACGACGAACCGGCGGTCGCCGCGCGGCCCGAGCTGGTGCAGGGCCCGCGCGACCAGTTCCTTGCCCGTGCCCGTCTCACCACTCACCAGAGCCGTGCGGACATGCGGTGCCATCGTCCGCAACATGCGGAAGAGCTTCTGCATCGGCACCGAGCGGCCGATCATGCCGTGGAACGAGACCCCCGTGGATCGCTCGGCCGGGAACAGGCGCACCCGTCGCCGCAGCGCGTCGTCGACGCGGTCGCTCAACAGGCCGCGCAACGTGTCGGCATCGAGCGGCTCACGCAGGTAGTCGTGGACACCGAGGCGGATCGCGGCCACGGCGGATTCGACCGATGCCCGCGCCGTGACCAGCACCATCGAGAGATCCGGGGCCTCCTCGCGGACGGTCGTGACGAGCGTGAGGCCATCCATGTCGAGCAGGTCGAGCGAGGCCAGCAGCACGTCCGGCGGGCGCTGCCTGAAGGCGGCCAGTCCCTCGATCCCCGTACCGCAGACGTGCACCGCGAAGCCGACGCCTTCGGCCGTGGCGCACACGAGGTCGCGTGTCGGACCGGCGGGCTGGATGATGAGGAGGGTCGGCGTGCTCATGGGACGTGCTCTGCCTGTCAAATCGGCCAGGCCGTGCGCCCCTTGAACCAAAGCGACACACGCGGGGCGCACACCAGAGGGAGGGCTCAGGGGACAGGGCTCAGGGGGGCAGGGGCACGGCTCAGGGCTCAAGGCTCAAGGCTCAAAGCTCAAGGCTCAGGGCGCAGGGCTCAGGGAAGGACGAAGGACAAAGGGAGAAGGGAGAAGGGCGAAGCAAGAAGGGAGAAGAAGACTGGCGCTGTGGCCGGAGCCTGAAACCTGAAACCTGAGACATGAGACCTGAGACCTGAGACCTGGGTGATGCGAAGATGGCGTCGCGTGATGGGGCTGCTCGTCGTTCGACCCGCCGTGTGCCGGACCACCCTGCTGGGGTTGCTGATGATCGTCGGCGCCCTCTCGGGGTGTGCGGGGCGCGCACCCCGACCCCAGGGACCTGCGCCCCAGCCGCCGCCGGGGGGCCGCGGTCCGTCCGCCCCGTCGCTGCCTGCGGCGCCGGGTCGTGGCGCACCGGAGCCGGTCGAGGGGCTGTCCCTGCGGCTGGAACTGGGCGCCCGGGGCAGCGGCACGGTGGTGCGGGTCGACCTCGAGACCTACGTCCGCGACGTCGTCGTCGGCGAGATCGCCGTGGCCGCGCCCGACGGGCCGCTGGCGCGGCCGGTCTATGAGGCCCAGGCGATCGTGGCCCGCACCTACGCGCTGGCGGTGCGCGGCCGCCATGCGGGCGACGGGTTCGACCTGTGTTCGACGACCCACTGCCAGGTGTATCAGCCCGACCAGTGGCGGCGAAGCCGATGGGCCGCCGAGGTCGATGCGGCGGTGCGGCGGACGCGGGGGCGCTTCCTCGCGAGCGCCGGGCGGCCCATCGAGGCGGTCTTCCACGCCCACTGTGGTGGCCACACCAGCGCGGCGGCGGAGGTGTGGCGCAGCGTCGGGGCCCCGTATCTCCAGGGCGTGGACGACCCCTTCTGCCTGCGTGAGCAGGCCGCGCCGTGGACCGCCACGCTGCCCCTGGACACCCTGCGCACGGCCCTGAACCGGCGGCCGCGCACGGAGGTCGGCGACCGGCTCGACGGCGTGCAGGTCTTGCGCCGCGACGCGGGGGGCCGGGTGGTCGAAGTGGCCGTGTCGGGCACGCGGGCGCCGGTGGTGACCGGTGAAGACTTCCGGCTGGCCGTGCTGGCCGCCGCCGGGCCACGCAGCCTGCGGAGCGCCCGGTTCGACGTGCGACGGGTCGGCGCAGACCTGGTCTTCACGGGGCACGGCTCAGGCCATGGCGTGGGGTTGTGCCAGACCGGCCTGATTGGTCGCCTCCGCGCCGGGCAGTCGGCCGAGCAGGCCCTGGCGGCGTACTACCCCGGGGCGATCCTCACGAGCGTCGGCGGCACGTAGCCACCTCGGCGCGGCGCCCGGCCCGGAGGCCCGTCGCGTCAGAAGATGGCGGCCAGCTCGGCAAAGCGCTCGACACGCAGGATGCCGGGGTCCTGCGTCTCCGGCAGTTCGGCGAGTTCGAGCGCCCAGGTACCGGGGTGCGGCACGAACACGGCCCCGAACCCCGCCGCGCGCGCCGGCAGGATGTCGGACTTCGGGCTGTTGCCGATCATCCACGACCGGGCCGGGCTGGCCCCGAGCCGGCGCGCCGCGTCGAGATAGGCGCCCTGATCCTTCTCGCGGACGACGTCGACCTGATGGAACAGGTCGCGCAGGCCGGACCGCACGACCTTGTCCCACTGCTCGTCATGGTTGCCCTTGGTGAACAGCACCACGCGGTGGCGTCGTCGGAGATAGGCCAGCGTGTCGGCCACGCCCGGCAGCAGTTCGAGACGCTTGCGGCGCAGCGACGCGATTTCGGCGCGGAGGAAGGGCCGGATCTCGTCGAGGGAGGCGCCGATGCCGACGTGCTCGCACAACACTTCGAGCGACGCGCCGAAATTCAGCGAGCCGTAGCCGTGGGCCCGCGTCCGCTGCCGCTCGATCGCCAGCAGGGCGTCGCGGGTGCGATCGCTGCTGACGCCGTACTCGGCCAGACGCATCGCCGTGCGGCTGATCACGGAGTCGAAGTAGACGTTGTTCTCCCAGAGCGTGTCGTCGGCGTCGATGAACAGGGTCAGGCCCGGATGCACGCCACCTCCCGCGCCGGGCACGTGCTCACGACGTCATCGCGTAGACCGCGATGTTGACGGCGAGCTTCGTGTTGTCCTCGCGCCGGAACCGCTTGTTCTTCCAGTCGTAGTCCCATTCGCAGCCGTAGTCCTTGTTGCTGTAGAGCACGCCGAGACGCCCGTCGTGCTCCACGGCCCGCAGGTAGTCGTGGACCAGATCGTCGCCCCAGCCGTTCAGTTCGTGCGCGGTCGTGGGCGGCGTGTCGAAGGTGAAGAAGCACCGGTAGAGCGGATGACTGGCCGGGATCTTCGGCATCTCCCCGGCCTTGCCGAAGGTGGCCCGCATCTCCTGCTCGAAGCTGCGGGCATAGAGGCCATCGATGTCGTGATTGCAGTCGTCGGAGAACAGCAGGCCGCCCTGCTCGACGAAGGCGCGCAGACCGCGCCGCTCCCGGTCGCTGAAGCGCACGAGCAGATGGCCGGTCATGAACAGGAACGGGAACGCCGCCAGATCGGGCGCATCGGCCGGAATCACGACCTCGTCGCGGTAGACGGGGATGTTCGTGTACTCGACGAGGCTGTTGAGGACGTTGGCCGCGACCTTCGGGTTGTAGTCCCAGTCGCCGGACGCGTAGCGCAGGCGGGCGAAGACGAACTCGGAGGGGCGTGGCTGGGCCCGCGCGGTGTCGCCGGCCGCGACGAGCGCCGCGCCGGCGCCGGCGGCCAGGGCCCGCGGCAGGAACGCCCGACGACTGATCAGCACGGCGCCAATTGTAAAGCGGCGCGCCTCCGTAGTAGCGTGAAGCCTTCCATGCTTCCGCCGGTAAACGCATCCGCCTCTCACCGGCGTACCCAGCTATGGCAGCCATGAGGCCCCCAGGCACCGCCGTCGCCGGCGCCCCGGGCGACGTCGACGTCGCGGCGGCGGTCAAGAGTCACCTCGCCGCCGGCGAGGGAGCGGCGGCGCGTGAGCTGTATGGCGAACTGGTGCGTCGGCACCAGCGCAAGGCGACGAGAATCGCCCTGTATTACCTGCGGGAGTCGGCCGAAGCCGACGAAGCCGTGCAGGATGCCTTCGTCAAGGCCTACACGCACCTGCGCGACTTCGAGTACGGGCGGTCCTTCGAGGTCTGGTTCACGCGGATCCTGGTCAACAGCTGCCTGGATCGCGTCAAGGCCCGGGGACGGCGCGCGCGCTGGATGATCGCCGCCGACGACCTCGGCGACGCGAGCCCGCTGGATCGTGTGGCGGTGCCGCGGGAGTCGACGCCCGAGGCCCTGGCCCTGCGGCGCGAACGGGGCGAGCGCCTGATGGACGCCATCGCACGCCTGCCGGAGCGACAGCGGACCGTGGTCCTGCTCAGTCAGATCGAGGGCTCGACCACCAGGGAAGTCAGTGAAGTGACCGGCCTGCGCGAGACGACGATCCGGGTGCACCTGTTCCGTGCCCTGCGCCGCCTCCGCCTGTTGCTGGCCGACGATCCGGCGTTCGGCACGGCGCCGACACGGAACTGAGAGACGAAATGATGCTGACGCGCCCGATGCGCTGGTTCGGCGAGTGGGGTCTGCCCCACCTGAGTGACGAGTCGCTCCTCGAGCTGCATGCGCTGCTGCGTGCCGGTGAGCATGCCGTGGCGGCCCGGTACCTGAAGCACGTGAAGAGCTGCGAGTCGTGTGCCGCCCGCTTCGACCACGTGCGGGAAGGCGCCGCCGCCCTGCGCCGGGACGTCACCGCGAGTGCCGACGCCCGTATCACCCCGGCCCGCCTCGAGCGGCAGTTCGACGTCATCATGCGCCGGCTCGAGGGGCACTCCGGCCGGGTCCTGCCCTTCCCCACGTCCGTCCATCGCCCGGCACCGACGCCCATCATGCGGCGATGGGTGGCCATGGCCGCGGCGTGCGGACTTGTCATCGGCCTCGGCGCCGGGCGCCTGATCGGGCCCGTGCCGGCCTCGCCAGCCAACGCCTGGCGCCCCGGGGGCCCCGTCTCGGTGTCGGGCGGAGCCGCGAGCGTGCAACCGGAGACCGACGAGCAGATGCTCGTCGAGATCGACGCGGCCCTCACGCGGAGCCGCACCAAGGAGTTCCGCGCCCTCGACGAGCTCACCCCCCGCGTGGCCGACGCTCGGGCACGACCGCGTCGGTAACGTCCCGTATACTGCGGAGTGGTGCAGCCACTCATCTTCCGCAAGGGCCTCGACCTCAAGGACGCCGTCAAGGGCGACCTTGCCCGCGACTACCACAGTGACGTCGTCGAGCAGATCCGCGCCGCGGACTACCGCTACGACAACGGACGCCTGACGATCCATCTCGCGCGCGAATTCGGGTTCTGCTACGGCGTGGACCGGGCCGTCGACTACGCCTACCAGGCGCGGATGCGGTTCGCGGACCAGCGGGTGTACCTGACCGGCGAGATCATCCACAACCCCCACGTCAACGAGAAGCTCCGGACCGCGGGGATCCGCTTCCTGAGCGACCCGGGAGAGCCCTCACCCGAGCTCGGGGCGGGCGACGTCGTCATCATCCCGGCCTTCGGGGTCACGGTCCACGAACTGGCGCGGCTGCAGGGCCTGGGCTGCACGCTGGTGGACACCACCTGCGGGTCGGTCCTGAACGTCTGGAAGAACGTCACGCGCTACGCGCGCGAGGGGTTCACCGCCGTCATCCACGGCAAGGTCAAGCACGAGGAGACGCAGGCGACCGCCAGCCAGGCGCTGAAGACGCCCGGGGGCCGGTATCTGGTGGTGCTCGACAAGGTGGAGGCCGAGGAGGTCTGCGCCTACATCCGCGGCACGGGCGATCGTGATGCCTTCATGAGTCGGTTCGGCAAGGCCGTCTCGGTCGGGTTCGACCCGGATCGCGATCTCGGCCACATCGGGCTGGCCAATCAGACGACGATGCTGATGTCCGAGTCGCTGGAGATCGCGGCGATGCTGCGCCAGGCCATGGAAGACCGCTACGGAGTCGAGGCCCTCGCCGAGCGGTATCGGGCCTTCGACACCATCTGCAGCGCCACGCAGGAGCGGCAGGACGCCGTCATTGCGCTGCTCGACAGCGAGGCCATCGACCTCATGCTCGTGGTGGGCGGCTACAACAGCAGCAACACCTGCAATCTGGCCCGGATCTGCGCCGATCGCGTCCCGACCTATCACATCGCGGACGTGGACCGCATCGTGTCGGCCGACCGCATCCGCCATCGGCCCGTCCCGCCTTCGGATCAGCCGCTCGCCAAGCTGCCGGAAATCGAGACGCCGGACTGGCTGCCCCGGCACGGGGCCGTGCGGGTGGGCCTCACCGCCGGGGCCTCCACCCCCAACAACATCATCGGCATTGTCGTCGAGCGGCTGGCCGTTCATGCCGCCGAGACGGCCCCCGCCGCGCCCCCCCGGTAAACAGCAGCCGAGCCGTCGCCGTACCCGGAAGCGGGGAAGGTGTGTACATGAAAACGTTTGCTGTGGGAGCCGCGTGTCTGGTGGCCCTGGCCATGGGCCTGGGCCTGGCCGTGGCGGAGGGCTCGGAAGGGCAACGCCCGTCGAAGTGGTGGCAGAACCCGGTCTGCAAGTCGCGCGTCGGGCTCAAGGACGCGCAGACGGCCGAGATCGAGCGGATTTTCCAGTCCGTGCGCGATGAGTTGCGGGCCGAGAAGGCCGAACTCGAGAGGCAGGAAGCGATGCTGTCCCGCCTGCTGGCCGAGTCCAACGACGATGAGGCGGTGGTGGTGCGCACCATCGACCGGGTCGAGGCGGCCCGGAGTGCGCTGGCCAAGACGCGCACGCTGATGCTCTACCGGATGCATCGGCTGCTGTCGCCGGACCAGCGGGCCCGGCTGGATGCCTTCGAGCGGGAACAGGCGCAGGCGGCTGAGGCGTCACCGGGCTCGAGTCGGCCACGCGAGTGAATTGAGGATCCGGATGCAGTCCGGACCGTCGGCCATCGTGCCGGCATTGGAGGATCGTTCGTGAGATTGACTGTGTCCCTGGCGGCGGCTGTCCTGGCGGCAACCGTGGCCCTTCCCCCGACGCCGGCCCATGCGCAATCGCGCAGCATGGAGACCTCCGACGCCCGCGTGGCCGAGTTGCTGCGCCTCGTGGCCGGGCAGCAGCCCGCCCCCGCACAACCCGGCACGCCGGTCGTGCCCGGCAGTGCGGCGCCGGTCTCCACCGACCTGCCGCTGAAGATCGAGGACGCCGTGGCGATGGCGCTCGAGAAGAATCTGGACATCGCCGTCGAGCGGTTGAACCCGACCGCCTTCGACTTCAGCCTCAAGGCGCTGCGGGCCCAGTTCAACCCGGCCCTCACCGGCACCCTGGGGGCCAACAGCACCACGCAGCTGCCGACCAGTCAGCTCATCGGTGGTGAGCGCGTCGTCAACGAACAGCTGACCTACAACGTCGGCGCGCAGCAGGCCCTGCCGTGGTGGGGTGGGCAGTATTCGGTGGCCTTCAACAACCGCCGCCAGGACAACAACAACGCCTTCGCGACGTTCAACCCGCAGTACAACGCCACGCTGCAGGGCCAGTTGATCCTGCCGCTGTTGCGCGGCCGCCAGATCGACAACGTGCGGACCCAGCTGCGCATCACGCAGATCAACCGGGAGCTGTCGGACGTCCAGGTCCGGACGACCGTCACCGAGACGCTGGCCAACGTCCGCAATGCCTACTGGGACCTCGTCTTCGCCAAGGAAGTCGTCAGCGTCGCCGAGCGCTCGCTGCAGCTGGCCGAGAGCCTGGTCGCCGACAACAAGGTCCGCGTCGAAGTGGGCACGCTGGCACCGATCGACGTCATCCAGGCGGAGGCCGAAGCGGCGACGCGCCGGCAGACCCTGGCCGCCCTCGAGGCACAGGCGCAGACCGCCGAACTGGCCCTCAAGCGCCTGATCGTGTCTGGCACATCGGACCCGATGTGGAGTGCGCGGCTCAGTCCAGTCGATCGTCCGACGCTCACCGAGCGGCCGGCCCCGCTCGAGGAAGCCCTGCGCAACGCCCTGAACAACCGCACCGACCTGGTCGAGCGCAAGCGCAACCTGGAGATCACCGACGCCAACCTCGCGTTGCTGAAGAACCAGCGACTGCCGGGCGCCAACCTCATCGCCAACTACGGCCTGCAGGGCATCGGTGGTACCCGCATCCTGTCGCGCAATCCGCTGACGGTGGAAGAAGGCGGCTACATCGACGCGCTCGACCTCCTCGGTCAGCGTGACTACCCCACCTGGAACGTCCAGGTCCAGTTCTCCTACCCGCTCGGCACCAACCCGGCGGCGGCGCAGTACGAGCGGGCCCGCATCGGCCTCGAGCAGAGCCTCACGCAGATCCGCAGCCTCGAGTTGCAGATCGCCACCGAGGTCACCAACGCCCGTCTCCAGGTGGATGCCAACCTGAAGCGCGTCGAGGCATCCCGCGTGGCCCGCGAGTTGTCGCAGCGCCGACTCGAAGCCGAGCAGAGCAAGTTCGACGTCGGGCTCTCGACCAACTACTTCGTCGTGCAGGCCCAGCGTGACCTGCTCGCGGCCGAGAACACGCTGTTGCGCGCGGCGCTCGACTATCAGCAGTCACTGGTCAACTTCGAGCGGGCCCAGCTCACCTCGGGCCGCGGCGGCGTGACGATCAACACCGGCGTGGGCGCGGTGACCGGGACCGGCGCGACGACCGGCACCGGCAACAACACCGGCACCGGCACCAACACCAATACGGGCACGGGCACTGGCGGGAACCCCAACATTCCTGGCGGCATTCCTGGCGTCGGAGGTCAGTGATGCGGAAGTGGATGGTCGGGATGGCCCTGGTGCTGGTCGCCGGGATTGGGTACTACACGTTTGCCGGCAGCGGGTCCGAGGCCCCGTCGCAAGGCGGCGCGGCGGGCGCCAAGGGCGGCCCCCCCGGGGCCTTCGCCCA
>LNFM01013519.1_pt1 | contig 32851 bp, 36 predicted proteins | sample 596031 | NCBI WGS metagenome assembly LNFM01 (sample SAMN04254537, study PRJNA301005) | activated carbon metagenome | isolation source: dual media filters at the Ann Arbor, Michigan drinking water treatment plant | place: USA: Ann Arbor | reverse complement strand
CGACATCCTTGCGGACCTGTTGCCCGAACAGCAGCGTCAGGTGCCCGACGGGCAGCATCATCAGCGCCATGATCACGGCGATTTTCGCGCCCACCGTCAGGGAAGCGATCCGGGTAGCCAGCATTTTCATGGGAGGGGGGGTTCCACAGGTGTCGTCAGCCGGGCGAACCATGGGCCCCGAGCGTTAACGATGACCTAAGGTAACCTTTGAATTCGCAGGGCTTCCGGCGAATTTTCGAAAAAGGCGAACGATTTCGCTCGATTGAAGCGACGTCCGACTAAAGTCTTATGTTCCACCCCTGCTTCGGCCGCTTCGGTCGTGCGGCCGGCAGGCTCGCCGTCCCGCTTCAGAGCCGTGACAGATCCGGGAACGGGCGCACCGGCGCGGTGCCGTCCCACCCCTCCGACGCCTCGCGAATGAGGCGGAACATCTCGCCTTTTGGGCCCGCGACCTCGGACAGCTCGATGACGGTGCCGGGGTGATAATGCGTGTCGAAATAGACGAAGCGGCCGCGCTCGCCGACCTCCCCGGACATCACGGGTTCGAAACCCTGCGCGGTCAGCCGGGCGAGATCGGCATCATAGTCGTCGGTCCAGTAGGCGACGTGCTGCAGGCCGCTGTGGCCGGCATCGGTGAAGTCCTTGTACATGGACGGCACGGCGTTGCGGCACTGGATCAACTCGATCTGGAGCGGCCCCGAATTGGCCAGCGCGACGGAGTTGTGCGGCTCGTAAGCCTCGCCCCTGTAGCGGTAATTCCGGATCGGCACCTTCGGATTGTAGAAGAACGGACCGACCCCGAGCACGCGGCTCCAGTAGTCCATCGCGGCCTCGATGTCGGGCACGACATAGCCGGCCTGGCGGATCTGGCCGAAGAAGCGGCTCATGCGGTTACCCTTGTCATCATCCGGTGGAAGACCCCGGCCGGCCGGCGGCCGGGGCCTGCTCGAGGCTGTGGGCCCTAGGGCCCGCAGCGCTTTTGTTTCGCCGGCAAACAGGGCCGCCGGCCCCCGCCTCTCAGGCGAGCTTGCCCACGGCGTCCTCGAGCAGGCCCCAGGCCTCGGTGCCGAAGCGCTCCTGCCACTCCTTGTAGAACCCGGCCGCGCGCAGCTTGGCCCGGAAGCTGTCGGGGTCGGTCTTGTTGAAGACGAGGCCCTTGGACTGGAGATCGGCCTGAACCGTCTCGTTGAGCGCCTTGATGTCGGCGCGCTGCTTGACGCCCGCATCGTTGATGGCGTCGCCGACGATCTTCTGCAGATCGGCCGGCAGGCCGCGCCAGGCGCGCCCGTTGGCGATGAACCAGAAGCCGTCCCAGATGTGGTTCGAGATCGCGCAGCTCTTCTGCACCTCGAAGAGCTTCGCCACCTGGATGATCGGCAGCGGGTTCTCCTGCGCGTCCACGACGCGGGTCTGCAGGGCGGTGTAGACTTCGCTGAACTGCAGGCTCGCCGGCGCGGCGTCGAGCGCCTTGAACATCGAAATCGAGAGCGGGCTGACCGGGACCCTGATCTTCAACCCGGTCATGTCCTTCGCCTGCTCGATCGGGCGGCCCGAGGTCGTCATCTGGCGGAAGCCGTTGTCCCACATCTTCTCGAAGGCGAAGAGGTTCACCTTGGCGATCGCCTCGCGGACATGGGCGCCGAGCTTGCCGTCCATCGCCTTCCAGACCTGGTCGTAGTCGGAGAACGCGAAGCCGACGGCGTTGATCGCGGCGACCGGCACCAGCGTCGCGATCACCAGCGCCGAGGGCGTGAAGAAGGTGATGCCGCCCGAGCGGACCTGGCTCAGCATGTCGGTGTCGCCGCCGAGCTGGTTGTTCGGGAAGATCTTGATCTCGACGCGGCCATTGCTCTCGCGCGCAACGCGCTCGGCAGCTTCCTGCGCGCGGATGTTGAGCGGATGGCTGAGCGGCAGGTTGTTGCCGTATTTCAGCTCGAATTCGGCGGCCCGCGCGATGTGCGGGAAGCCGATCAGCGGCATGGCGGCGGGCGTGGCGGCAAGCGTCCGCAGAACCGCGCGGCGGGTCACAACAGTCATCTCTACCTCCCTGGGGTCGCTGGGCGATCCGATTGTTCGTGGTGTTCTTCCCTGGACGATAGGAAGCGGTCATGATGCCCGTCAAACTCAGTTTCTGATGGTTTTTGATGGATTTTGCGATGACGATGGATGTGCAGGACAAGCCAAAACGCAGCCGTTCGATGCGGATCGAGGATGTCGCCGAGCATGCCGGCGTCTCGACCGCCACGGTCGACCGCGTGCTGAACGGGCGCCCGGGCGTGCGCGCGCTCACCGTCCAGCGGGTGCTGAAGGCCGCCGGCGACATCGGCTACCTGATCGACGGGACGCAGCCGGCGAGCGCCCTGAAGCCGCTGCGCCTGGCCTTCCTGCTGCCGGCCGGAGGCAACCGCTTCCTCGGGATGCTCGGCCGGCTCATCGGCAGTTCGCAGGCGCAGCTCGCCTCGTTCAACATGCGGGCGCGGGTCGAGCATATCGAGAGCTTCCGGCCGGAACTGCTGGCGCAGCATCTCAAGGCGGTGGGCCGGGAGGTCGACGGCATCGCCTTCATGGCGCTGGAGCACCCGCTGGTGCGCGAGGCGGTCGACCGGCTGGCCGATCGCGGCATCCCGACCGTGACGCTCATTTCCGACATCGCGAATACGAGGCGCGTCGCCTATGTCGGGCTCGACAACCGCTCGGCCGGGCGCACGGCGGGTTACCTGATCGGCCGCTTCATCGGCCGCCGGCCGGCCAAGGTCGCGATGATCGCCGGCAGCCTGAGCTACCGCGCCCATGAGGAGCGGGAGATGGGCTTCCTCCACCTCTTCCAGGACCTGTTCCCGATGATCCAGGTGGTAGGCCTGCGCGAGGGCCATGACGAGGAGGCGCGCAACTACCGCCAGACCAAGACGCTGATGGCACAGCATCCCGACCTCGCCGGGATCTACAACATCGGCGGCGGGCCCGAGGGGATCGCGCGGGCGCTGAAGGAGGCGGGCCGGCAGCAGGAGGTCGTCTTCGTCGGCCACGGGCTGACCCCGGCGACGCGCAGCCTGCTGATCGAAGGCGCGATGGACGCGGTGATCACCCAGAACCCGCAGGCGGCGCTGATGGACTGCGTCTCGATCTTTGCCAATCTGCGTGCCGGCCTGCCCGCCACACAGGGCGTGGAACGGCCGGGCACCGAGATCGTGCTGCGGGAGAACCTGCCCTGAGGAGGCGGGCAGCGGCGGGCCGTGCGCCTCAGAGGACGGCGATGGAGATGGCCGGGATCAGGGCGATCGCGAGGAGGCCGAGCAGCAGCGCCCCGAGATAGAACCACACGGTCTTCATCGCGGCGTCGGGATCGACCTTGCCGATCGAGCAGGCGATGTAGTGGCCGATGCCGATGGGCGGGGTGAACAGGCCGATGTTCATCGAGACGACCACGACCATGGCGTAATGCACCGGGTGGATGCCGAGATCCTTCGCGATCGGGAACATCAGCGGCGCCAGCAGCACGATCGCCGGCAAGCCCTCGAGCAGGCAACCCAGCGTCAGGAAGACCGCGATCGTCACCGGCGAGATATTGCGCGAAGCCGGTCTGGGTCAGCACCCAGGCGGCGGCCGAGGCCGTGCCGAGGATGATCAGGATCGCGCCGGTCATCGCGGCGGTCTCGATCAGCATGCGGTACATCTGGGCGGCCTTGAGCCCGCCATAGAGGATCATGCCCGCGATCAGGGCGTAGACGACGGCGATGGTCGAGACTTCGGTCGCCGTCGCGACGCCCTCCGTCACCGCGCCGCGGACGAGGAAGGGCAGGACGAGCGCAGGCGCCGCGATCATCAGCGCCTTGCCGATCATCGCGAGCGGCGCGCGGCGCACCCCCTCCAGCGCCTCGCCCCGCGCCTTCCAGCGCGCAGCGATGGCGAGGATCAGCAGCAGGAAGAAGGCGACGACGAAGCCGCTGGCGAAGAGCGCCGCGATCGAGATTCCGGCGACGGAGCCGATGACGATGAGCACGATCGAGGGCGGCACGGTGTCGGCCATGATCGCGCCGGTCCCGAGCAGGGCGACCATCTCCTCGGGCTTGTTGCCGCGGCGCTTCATCTCGGGGAAGAGCGCCGGCGCGACAGTGGCCATATCCGAGACCTTGGAGCCGGATATGCCGGAAACGAGATAGAGCGAACCGAGCATGACATAGGACATGCCGGCCCGGACATGGCCGAACATCGAGGCGAGGAAATCGACGATCGCCTTGCCCATACCGGTGGCATCGAGAATGCAGCCGAGCAGCACGAAGACCGGCACCGAGAGCAGGATCAGGCTCGACATGCCCTCGTCCATCCGTCCGACGAGAACCGTCACCGGCAGCTTGGTCGAGAAGACGAGGAAGGCCATCGCGCCCGCGCCGAAGCAGAAGGCGATCGGCACGCCCATGGCGAGGCAGAGCGCGATGACACCGACGAGCAGGATCAGGATATTGGCCTTGCCGAGCCCTGCCAGCACGGGCGAGGCCAGCCAGAGCAGGCCGATGGTCGCCGCCACCAGCACGAGCGCGGTGAGCAGGTCGCGGCGCGGCGCCTCCGTCCAGAGCTTCACCGCCAGCACGAACAGCATCAGCCCGATGCCGATCGGGATGCCGGCAACGCGCCAGGCGGTCGAGATGTTGAGCGCCGCCGAGGGCAGCAGCGCGGCGAGGAAGGCGCCGATGACGACGAGGCCGGTCGTCTCCAGCAGCGCGCGGGCGCGCGGGCCGACCGCATTGACCACAAGCGCCAGGCGCAGATGCTCGCCGCGGTCGATGGCGATCACCGCGCCGAGCATCACGATCCAGAGGAAGAGAAAGGAGGCGATCTCGTCGGCGGCCGTGATCGGCGAGGACAGGACATAGCGCCAGAACACGGCGACCAGCACGAGCCCGATCAGCCCGACGAGGAGAAGCGCCACGAAGGCCTCCAGCGGCGCCATCAGGAAGCGCAGCCGCGCGTTCGGTCGCGGCGGGACCTGCTCCTCGATGGCGAAGGCCTGGGTTTCGCTGATCGGCGCTGCGTCTGTCATCGTTGCCTCGCTGGGTGTTCGATGATGGATGGGCCGGCGGCATGCATCGCGCCTCCGGCAGAACTTGGCTCAGGTGAGGACGAAGCCAGTGCCCCGGGCGACCTCGCCGTCAGGCTTGCGCAGGCCCAGCGCTGGAGATCGCGGCCCGTTCATGAGGCGCCGCCTCGACGGACTGCGTCGAAGACATCGTCCCCGCCGACCTGGCCGCCCTTGAGCACCAGTTCGAGCCCGTCCCGCTCCGGCTCCGGCGCATGGGCGCGGCAGAGCGGCGCGCCAGGCGCCATCGGCGCGATCGCGGTCAGCGCATCGATGCCGAGCTGGGCTGCCGCATGGCTCGAGGTGTCGCCGCCCGAGATCACTGCGCGCGTCAGCCGGGTCTCGCGCAGCACGCGGTCCAGGATGGTGCCGAGCGCCGCGCCGATCCGGTCGTTGACCGCCTCGATCGTGAGGCCTGCAACAGCCACCGCCTCGCGCAACCGCGCGACCGCCGGATCGTCGGGCCCCTGGGCGGAAAAGACGAGCGGGCTTTGGCCCTCCGCCAGCGCCGCCAGCGCGCGATGGGTTGCGGTCTCGATCTCGCTCTCCCAGGCCTGAGCATCGACCGCTCGCTCGGCCGCGAGGCGGATCGGCGCGAAGCCCCGCTCCTGCGCCGTGGCGATCTGCCGGGCCGTGACGGGGGAAACCGAACCGGACACGACCGCGATCTGCGCGACTGCCCCCGGCGAGGCCATAGCGGGCGCGGCCGGCAGCAGGCCCGCGGCGCGCCAATGCGCCACCAGCGCCGCCTCGACGCCCTGCGAGCCGATGGTAAAACGGGGCCGTCCGGCGCGCTGCCAGAGCAGGCGGCCCGCCTCCTCGAGGGTCTGCGCATCCATGACGTCGATCGAGACGATGGCCGCCCCCTCCGCGAGCGCGGCGTCGAGCGCGGCATCGCCCGCGCCGCGCTTCATCGCGACGAAATCGACGAGGCCGATGGGCAGGTCGGTCTGGCGGGCGAGATGGCGGCCGAGATCGGCCTCGTCCATTGGCGTCACCGGGTGGCGCGCCATGACATGGGACAGCGCGAAGAGATGGCCGAAGCTCTGGAAGCGGCCCATGCCGGGTTCGCCGACGACGAGCGGGATCCAGCCCTCGAAGAGCCGCGCACCGATCTCCGCCGCCCGGCCGATCGAGCCGATATGGGGCGCGGAATCAAAGGTCGAGCAGACCTTGTAGTGAAGGATGGGCGCACCGAGCGCCTTCAGCCCGGCGAAGATCGGCAGAAGGTGCTCGTCCATCCAGGCCGGGCTGCGCGAGCGCGCCACGCCGGCGATGCCGATGCCGCGGCAATGCCGGAAGGCCGCCAGGCGCTCCGGCGTCGGCGGAGCGAGGAACAGCACCGTCTCCAGACCGGCGAAAGCGAGCGCCTCCATCGAGGCGGAGGAGCCGGTGAAATCGTCGCCATAGAAGGCGACGAGCGGCCCCGCCGGGAGGGGTCGCAACGCGCTCACGCCGCAATCTCCAGCGCCCGGCCGAGTTCCGGATGGGTGCGGGCGTGCTCGGCGAGCGGAATGCCGGCGATGGCGGCAGCCCAGGCCTCGCGCAGCGAGCGCACGCCCGCCGCGACGCCATCGGGATGGGCCATCACGCCGCCACCGGCGGTCATCAGCAGGTCGGTGCTGCCGAGCGCGGCATAGGTGCCGTGCGCCTGCCGCACCGTCTGGCCCGAGGAGAACACCGGCATGACCGTGCAGGGCTTGTCGGCGAACATCGGCGTCAGGCATTCGCGCGCCGAGGCGATGACGCTGTCGTCGGTCTCCGAGAACTTGTTGGAGCCCGCCAGGCGCCAGAGCTTCTGCCAGGCGACATAGGACCAGCCCAGCATCGGGTGGCGCGAGAGATAGCCCCAGCCGTTGCGATGGGCGTGGATCGGCAGCTGGGCGAAGCGCCCGAGTTCGATCATCCCGACAAGGCCGACCGAGTTCAGGCTCGCCATCAGGCAGGTGGCGCCATGGGCGAGCAGCGTGTCGTGGCGGCGGCGCATCTGGTCGAGATCGCCGGTGAGGTTGAAGGCGAACATCGGCTTGCGGCCGGTGCGGTCGGCATGGCGCTCGATCACCGCCATCACCGCGGCGACGCGCTGGTCGAAGGGACAGGCCGGCCCGTCCGACTGCAGCTCGTCATCCTTGATGAAGTCGATTCCGGCACCGCAGAGTTCGTCGACGAGCGCGGCGGTCGCGGCCGGATCGAGCCCGACGCTCGGCTTGATGATCGTGCCGATCAGCGGGCGCCCCTCCACGCCAGCGAGGCGACGCGTGCCGGCGATGCCGAAACGCGGCCCGGGATAGACCTCGCCGAAGGCTGCCGGCAGGCGGATGTCGAGGATCCGCAGACCGCTGGCGCATTTCAGCTCGAACAGGTTTCCGGCGACGGTGGCGAGCAGGTTGGGCAGGGACGGGCCGATATTCGCCAGCGGCCAGGACAGGGTGACGCGAGCCCGGGTGATGCGCTCGCCGGGGGCGCTCGCGACATTGGAGGGCAGCGAGCGGCCCGGAACGTCGCGCTCCAGGATGTCGAGCGCCACCACCCGTGCAGAGGCGCGCGCCTTCAGCTCCGGCGTCTCGCCGGGAATGGCGACGAAGGTGCCGCTCGACTGCTCGCCCGCCATGGTCTCGGCGGCGCGCGCCGGGTCGAGCGGTGTCTCCAGCAGATAGTCGGCCTCGAAGCGGTCTGTCAGCATCGATCGCGTCCTCTCAGGCCACCCGGCAGGTCAGGCCGCCATCGACCGGCAGCGCCACGCCGTTGATGTAGGCCGCTTCGTCGGAGGCGAGGAACAGCGCCGCATGGGCGATGTCCCAGGCCGTGCCCATCTTGCCCGTCGGGCTGGCGGCGTCGCGCGCCGCCATCATCTCTTCAGTGCTGGCATATTGCCCAGCGATCTGCTGGTGGATCAGCGGCGTGTTCATCATGCCCGGCATGATCGCGTTCACGCGGATGCCGTCGCGGGCATATTGCAGCGCCAGCCCCATGGTGAAGTTGTTCACCGCCGCCTTGGCCGCGTAATAGGCGCTGTAGGGATAGCCGGTGTAGCGGATCGCAGCGACCGAGGAGACATTGATGATCGCGCCCTTCTTCCGGGCGAGCATATGCGGCAGCACATGCTTGGCGGCGAGGAAGCAGGTGGTGACGTTGAGGTCCAGCGTGCGGTGCCAGTCGGCCTCGTCGAGCTCAATCGGCCCGCCCATCCCGGCATAGCCGACATTGTTGTGCAGCACGTCGATCCGGCCATGGGCCGCGACGATTCCTGCGACCAGCGCCGCGACCTCGTCGGAGCGCGTGGCGTCGCAGGCATGGGCGCTGGCACGGCCGCCCTCGGCGGCGATGAGGCCGGCCGTCTCTTCGGCCGCGGCAGGGTTGACGTCGACGCAGGCGACCTGGGCGCCCTCACGGGCGAAGACGACAGCCGTCGCCTTGCCGTTGCCCCAGCCGGGCCCGACCGAGCCCGCGCCGAAGACGATGGCGATCTTGTCCTGAAGCCGTCCAGCCATGCGCGCCTCCAACCGCGGCCCGCGCCGCCGGGGGGCGGGGCCTGGGCGTGCGGGCGTGTCCTCTTTGCGGGCGGATTGACGGTCTCAGCCGGGCGCCTCGCGGCCCCCGGCTCCTCGCGTCTCCGACCCGGCTCGTTCTTGATCGTTGCGCACAGGCTAGGCAGGGGCGAGCGAAAACGACATCCCAAATCGGCGCCGGCTGCTGTAAGATTTTCTCACAGCAGAAGGCCCCTCCCCCATGGCATCGCCCCGCCTCCCCCTCAACGCGCTGCGCGCCTTCGAAGCCACGGCGCGCCTCAACAGCATGTCCGCCGCCGCCGCCGAACTGGGCGTCACCCATGGTGCGATCAGCCGCCATGTCCGCAGTCTCGAGACCGAGTTCGGCGTGCCGCTGCTGAAGCGCCTGCCGAAATCGGTCGAGCCCACCCAACAGGGCGGGCAGCTCGCCGCGACGCTGGGGGACGCCTTCGCGCGCATGCAGCAGGGCGTGGCCGCGCTGGCGCCATTGCCGCTCACCCTCTCCTGCTCGGCCACGATCAGCATGCACTGGCTGATTCCCCGGTCGAGATCCGGCTCAACCTCAACTATGGCGAGGTCGATTTCCTGCGCGACGAGATCAGCCTCGCGATCCGCTCGACCATGTTCAAGGCGCCCCACGAGGTGATCATCCGGCCGCTGCTGCGCGAGCGCGTCGGTCCCGTCTGCCATCCCGACTACGCGCAGCGGCTCGGGCTGGCCCGGCCCGGCGACCTGGCGCGGGCGCGGCTGCTGGGCACGGCGACGCGGGTCCACGCCTGGCGGGAATGGATGGAGGCCTTCGGCTATCGCGGCGAGACGCTGCAGCCGCAGGACAGCTTCGACCATTTCTACCTGCAGAACCAGGCGGCGGCCTGCGGACTGGGCGTCGCGATCGCGCCCGAGATCCTGGTCGCGGGCGAGATCGCGCGCGGCCATCTCGTCGCGCCCTTCGGCTTCGTCGACGGGCCGCACGAGCTCAATCTCTGGATCGCGCCGCATCTGCGCCACCGCTCCGACGTGAAGCGGCTGGCCGGCTGGATCGAGGCGGCGATGCACGCGCCGGGCGGCTGACGGCGAGCCTCTCCTCTCGCGTCTTTCCAGCCGCGGCGTCCTTACGCGTGGTGGGTCGGGCTACCGGCGAGGCCGATCTCGTCGACGAGCCAGGCGGAGAAGAGGCCGATCAGCCCACCCTGCCGGGTCTCGCGGGGGTAGACGAGGTGATGGCCGACATCGACGACATCGACCGTGCGGCCGCGTAGCGGCGCCACCAGCCGGCCGCTGGCGAGGTCGCGGCGGGCGAGAAGGGTCGATTCCAGCGCCACGCCGAGACCGTCGGCCGCCACGCCGAGCGCGAGGAAGCTGCGGTCGAACCGCAGCGTGTGTTGCAAAGTGGGCCCCAGCCCGTTGGCCTCGAACCAGTGCGGCCAGCGCACCTGCTTGTTGTCGCTCAGGATCAGATTGCAGCGCAGCAGGTCCGCCGGGGTCTCGATGGCCGCGGCGAGTTCGGGCGAACAGAGCGGTGTCACCGTCTCGCTCCCCAGTGGCACCGCGATCACGCCGGCGGCATGGACCGGGCCGTAGACCACGTCGGCGTCGAAATCATCCGCGGTGAAGCGGGTGTAGTCGGTCCCGGCCGAGAGCCTGACCTCGATGCCGGGATGCCGGCCGAGAAAGTCCGACAGCCGCGGCGCCAGAATGGCGGACGCGATCGATGGCGCCGCATGCAGGCGCAGGACGCGCTGGCCCGAGCGGGCGGACACCGCCTCGACGCCGCGGCCGAGATGCTCGAACGCGGCCGAGACATGGCGCATCAGGAGATCGCCGTTGACAGTGAGCCGGACATTGCGGCCGTCACGTTCGATCAACTGGACGCCCATGGCCCGTTCGAGGTTCTTGACCGCGTGCGAGACGGCGCTGGGCGAGAGCCGCAGTTCATCAGCCGCGGCCTTCTGCGAGCCGCGCCGCGCCACGGCCTCGAAGGCGCGAAGGGCCGACAGGGAAATCTGGTTCAGCACGGATGATTGATCTCGCTTCACGCGGGAACGCAGGGTTGCAGCAGACTCACGCTCCAGACGATGAATCGACGCGAACCGCCTGCGCAATGCGACCTTCAAGTGAATTCAATTCATGTTAGGTTGAAAAACGACCGTTTGTCCACGCCGGCTGCCTGCTGCTTCTCTGTCGCCAAGAAGACGCTCCGCCAGGGGCGCGGTTCAACGGAGGAAACAGCATGCTCCTCGAGGGCAAGACGGCCGCCATTTCGGGGGCGGCCAGCCTGCGCGGCATCGGGCTCGCGACCGCCAAGCTCTTCGCCCGCCATGGTGCGCGCGTCGCCATTCTCGACATCGATGCCGCGGCGGCGCACAGCGCGGCGGCCGCGCTCGGCTCCGATCACCTCGGGGTCGCCTGCGATGTCGCCGACAAGGCCTCCTGCGAGGCGGCCGCCGCGACCGTCCTCGCCGCCTTCGGCCATCTCGACATCCTGATCAACAATGCCGGCGTGACCCAGCCGGTGAAGACGCTCGAGATCGACGAGCGCAGCTGGAACCGCATCCTCGACATCAACACCAAGGGCGTGCTGTTCCTCAGCCAGGCCTTCCTGCCGAGCATGCAGGCCCGTCGCCGCGGCTCGATCGCCTGCATGTCATCGGTCTCGGCGCAGCGCGGCGGCGGCATCTTCGGCGGGCCGCATTATTCCGCCGCCAAGGCCGGCGTCCTCGGCCTGGCCAAGGCGATGGCCCGGGAGTTCGGCCCCGACGGCATCCGCGTCAACTGCATCACGCCCGGCCTGATCCAGACCGACATCACCGAGGGCAAGCTGACCGACGCAATGCGGGCCGACATCATCAAGGGCATCCCGCTCGGTCGCCTGGGCGATGCCTCGGACGTCGCCGGCTGCTACCTCTTCCTGGCCTCCGACCTGTCGGCCTATGTGACCGGGGCCGTGATCGACGTGAACGGAGGCATGCTGATCCATGGCTGATCTGCCGAACACTTCGCTGGCCGACCGCGCCTATCGCATCCGCCGCAACGCGGTGCTGATGGGCGAGGTGCAGGGCCAGGGCTACATCGCCCAGGCGCTCGACATCGCCGACGTCCTCTCGGTCGCCTATTTCCATGCCATGACCTACCGGCCGGAGGATCCGGACTGGGAGGGGCGGGACCGCTTCCTGCTCTCGAACGGCCACTATGCCATCGCACTCTATGCGGCGCTGATCGAGGCGGGCGTGATCCCCGAGGAGGAGCTGGAGAGCTACGGCACCGACGACAGCCGCCTGCCGATGTCGGGCATGGCCCAGTACACGCCGGGCATGGAAATGTCCGGCGGGTCGCTCGGCATCGGCCTGTCGATCGCGGTCGGCAAATGCCTCGGCCTGAAGCGGAAGGGCTCGCCCAGCTTCGTCTACACCCTGTTCTCGGACGGCGAGCTCGACGAAGGCTCGGTCTGGGAGGCGATCATGGCGGCCGCGCACCACAAGCTCGACAACCTGATCGCCATCGTCGACATCAACAACATGCAGGCCGACGGGCCTTCGACCCAGATGATGGGCTTCGAGCCGCTGGTGCCGAAGCTCGAAGCCTTCGGCTGGTATGCCCAGCGCGTCGACGGCAACGACATCGAGGCGGTGCGCGAGGCCTTCGACCGGGCGCGCCAGCATCCGTTGCCGCAGCCGCGCATGATCGTGGCCGACACGCTGATGGGCAAGGGCGTGCCCTTCCTCGAGACGCGCGACAAGAGCCACTTCATCCGCATCGAAGCCCATGAGTGGCAGCTCGCCCTCGCGGCGCTGGACGCCGGGAGGAACGCATGAAGCCGGTCTTCTCACCACCGACGCCGGGCAAGCCGCGCCTGACGACATCGGCCATGATCGCCTCGATCGCCGCCGAGGGTCAGGCGACGAAACCCGCCCCCTTTGGCCATGCGCTCGTCGCGCTGGCCGAGAGCCGCCCCGACATCGTCGGCATGACGGCGGATCTGAGCAAATACACAGACCTGCACATCTTCGCGAAAGCCTATCCCGACCGCTTCTACCAGATGGGCATGGCGGAGCAGATCCTGTTCGGCGCGGCCTCCGGGCTGGCGAGCGAGGGCTTCACGCCGTTTGCCACGACCTATGCCGTCTTCGCCTCGCGGCGGGCCTATGACTTCATTCACCAGACGATCGCCGAGGAAGATCGCGACGTGAAGATCGTCTGCGCGCTGCCCGGCCTGACCTCGGGCTACGGGCCGAGCCACCAGGCGGCAGAGGATCTCGCCCTGTTCCGGGCGATGCCGAACATGGTCGTGGTCGACCCCTGCGACGCGCTCGACACGGAGCAGGCGACCGCCGCGATCGCGGCCCATAAGGGGCCGGCCTATATGCGGCTGCTGCGCGGCAACGTCCCGCTCGTGCTCGACGCCTATGACTACCGCTTCGAGCTCGGCAAGGCGAAGCTCCTGCGCGATGGGCCAGAGGTCCTCGTCATCGCCTCGGGCATCCTGACGATGCGGGCGCTGGAAGCCGCGAAGCTGCTGGAGGCCGACAAGATCGGCGTCGCGGTGCTGCACTGCCCGACGATCAAGCCGCTCGACGTCGCCACCATCGAGGCCGAGGCGCGCCGCTCGGGGCGGCTGGTCGTCGTCGCCGAGAACCACACCGAGATCGGCGGACTCGGCGAGGCCGTCGCGCGCCACCTGATGATGGCCGGAGTCCATCCGACCTTCCGCCACATCGCCCTGCCCGACGCCTTCATGGCCGCCGGTGCCCTGCCGACGCTGCATGACCGCTACGGCATCTCGGCCGAGGCGATCAGCGCCTCGATCAAGGGCTGGCTGGGCTAAAGCGGCGCCGCACCGGGACGAGGCGCTTCGCCGCCCGTCCCTGGCCTCGCCGCGAGGGCGCGGGCCGCATCCTGCATCGCGGCCAGCCCGGCCTCGCGGACCATGGCGGCGATCTCGGCGAGTTGCGCCGCCAGCGGGTTGGTCTTGCGCCAGACCATGCCGATCGTCCGGGAGGGCCGCGGCGCCTCGAGCCGGGCGCCATTTCCGGGATCAGGGTGACGCCGATGCCGGCGCCGACCATCTGCACGAGCGTCGAGAGCGAACTGCCCTCCATCAGGGCCCGCGGCGCCAGGGGCGAGAGGTCGCAGACCTCCAGCGCCTGCTCGCGGAAGCAGTGCCCCTCCTCCAGCAGCAGCAGCCGCATCTCGCGCAGCATCGTCGTGCTCGGTACCGGCCGCGCCGCCTCGTCGCGCGAGCGGACAAGGACGAACTCTTCCTCGAAGAGCGGGGTCTCGGCCAGCGAGGGTTCGGAAGCCGGCAGCGCGACGATCGCCGCATCGAGCCGGCCGCCGACGAGATCCTCGATCAGGAGGCGGGTCAGGGCCTCGCGCGGGCTCAGCTCGACATCCGGGTAGCGCCCGACGAGCGCCTTGATGAAGCGGGGCAGGAGATAGGGCGCGACCGTGGGGATGACCCCGATGCGCAGGCGCCCGGCCAGGGGCCCGCGCGAGGCGCGGGCGAGATCGGCGAGTTCGTCGATCGCGCGCAGAATGTCGCGACCGCGCAGCGCGAACTCCTCGCCCAGCGCCGTCAGCCGGATCTGCTTGGCGCTGCGCTCGACGAGGGTGACGCCGAGGCTGTCCTCGAGATCCTTGATCTGCAGGGAGAGGGCCGGCTGCGAGATCGCGCAATGCTCGGCGGCGCGGCCGAAATGGCCCTGGCGGGCGAGGGCGTCGAAATAGCGCAGGTGCCTGATGGACAAGGCCGCCATAGGTTTTTCTCATCGCTCCAATTATAAATTCAAAATTAATTTTATCACAGTCGCGTGCTAAGCCCCACCCCAGCTGACCGGTCCGCGACGGATCGCGGATCACGGAACCGAGTGGGGAGACAGCCATGGACGGATTGAACACGGCGCCGCAGGGCAAATGCCCGGTGATGCACGGCGCGAACACCAAGGCCGAGGCCGCGGTGATGAACTGGTGGCCGAATGCGCTCAACCTCGACATCCTCCACCAGCACGATAGCAAGACCAACCCGCTGAAGGGCTTCAGCTACCGCGAGGCGCTGAAGACGCTCGATGTCGCCGCGCTGAAGCGCGACCTGCATGCGCTGATGACCGACAGCCAGGAGTGGTGGCCGGCGGATTGGGGCCATTACGGCGGCCTCTTCATCCGCATGGCCTGGCACGCGGCCGGCTCCTATCGCCTGGCCGACGGGCGTGGCGGCGGCGGCACCGGCAACCAGCGCTTCGCGCCGCTGAACTCCTGGCCGGACAACGCCAATCTCGACAAGGCCCGCCGCCTGCTCTGGCCGATCAAGAAGAAGTACGGCAACCAGGTCAGCTGGGCCGACCTGCTGATCCTCGCCGGCAACATCGCCTATGAGTCGATGGGCCTGAAGACCTTCGGCTTCGGCTTCGGCCGCGAGGACATCTGGCACCCCGAGAAGGACATCTACTGGGGCGCGGAGAAGGAGTGGCTGGCGCCGTCCGACAGCCGCTACGGCGACCTGATGGATGCGGCGACCATGGAGAACCCGCTCGCCGCGGTGCAGATGGGCCTGATCTACGTCAATCCGCAGGGCGTGAACGGCGTGCCCGATCCGCTGCGGACGGCGGCGCATGTGCGCGAAACCTTCGCCCGCATGGCGATGAACGACGAGGAGACGGCGGCGCTGACAGCCGGTGGTCATACCGTCGGCAAGACCCATGGCAATGGCGACGCGGCGCTGCTGGGTCCTTCGCCCGAGGGTGCCGACATCGCCGAGCAGGGCCTGGGCTGGATGAACCACACCACCCGTGCGGTCGGCCGCAACACGGTGACCTCGGGGCTGGAGGGGGCCTGGACCACCCATCCGACCAAGTGGGACAATGGCTATTTCGACCTGCTCTTCGGCTATGAGTGGGAGCTCAAGACCTCGCCGGCCGGCGCCTTCCAGTGGATGCCGATCAACATCCGCGAGGAGGACATGCCTGTTGATGTCGAGGATCCGTCGATCCGCGTCATGCCGATCATGACCGACGCCGACATGGCGATGAAGATGGACCCGGCCTACCGCGCGATCTGCGAGCGCTTCCACCGCGACCACGCCTATTTCTCGGAGACCTTCGCGCGGGCCTGGTTCAAGCTGACCCATCGCGATATGGGGCCGAAGATCCGCTATGTCGGGCCCGACGTCCCGGCCGAGGATTTGATCTGGCAGGATCCCGTTCCCGCCGGCCGGCGCGACTACGACGTCGCGGCGGTGAAGGCGAAGATCGCCGCCTGCGGCCTCTCCGCCGCCGACATGATCGCCACCGCCTGGGACAGCGCCCGCACCTATCGCGGCTCCGACATGCGCGGCGGCACGGACGGCGCCCGCATCCGCCTGGCTCCGCAGAAGGACTGGGAGGGCAACGAGCCGGCGCGGCTGGCGCGCGTGCTCAGCGTGTTGGAGGGCATCGCGGCCCAGACCGGCGCGAGCGTCGCCGACGTGATCGTGCTCGCCGGGTCCTATGCCGTCGAGCAGGCGGCCAAGGCGGCCGGCGTTGCGGTCGAGGTGCCCTTCGCGGCTGGCCGTGGCGACGCCACGCCCGAGCAGACCGACGCGGACTCGTTCAAGGCTCTGGAGCCTCTGGCCGACGGTTTCCGCAACTGGGCGAAGACGGACTACGTCGTCAGCCCCGAGGAGATGCTGCTCGATCGCGCCCAGCTTCTCGGCCTCACGGCCCAGGAGATGACCGTTCTGGTGGGCGGCCTGCGCGCACTCGGCGTCAACCATGGCGGGACGAAGCACGGCGTCTTCACCGACCGCGCCGGCGCCCTGACGACGGACTTCTTCGTCGCCCTGACCGACATGGCCTATCGCTGGGAGCCCGTGGGCAAGAACACCTACCACATCGTCGAGCGTAAGAGCGGCGCGGTGAAGTGGACGGCGACGCGTGTCGACCTCGTCTGAGGTCTATGCCCAGGACGACGGCCAGGAGAAGTTCGTCAAGGACTTCGTCGCCGCCTGGACCAAGGTGATGAACGCCGGCCGCTTCGACCTGAACTGAGCCTGCATGGCGGCTGCGGCCGCCTTACGCCACCTCTATCCCCGCGCCTCACGGCGCGGGGATTTTTGTTGGCGGGGCTGCGTCGCGCAGCCTGCCCTGCCATCGCTCCTGCGGCATCGGCGCCCAGGGGCATGTCGCGCGCTTGCGGCGGCGGGGCGACAGGCCGATATCGGGGTCATGACAGCGCTGATCGTCTGGTTTGATGGGGGATGCCCGCTCTGCCGCCGCGAGATCGCGGCGATGCAGCGGCTCGACCGCGCCGGCCGGATCACCTTCCTCGACGTCGCCTCGGACGCGACCGAGTGTCCGATCGACCGCGGCGCCCTGCTGGCTCGCTTCCATGCGCAGGAAAACGGCGTGCTGCTCTCCGGCGCGGCCGCATTCGCGGCGATGTGGCGGGCCATCCCGCTCCTGCGCCCCTTCGGCCTCGCAGCACGCAACCGCCTCGTCGGATCGGCGCTGGAATGGCTCTATGTGCGCTTCCTGCGCCATCGGCCGGCCTTGCAGCGCTGGGTTACGTCCCGCGAGGCGAGGCCCTGAACCGCCGCCCTTGACGAGCCACGGCCGGACGAACCTGTCTCAACATCGGGACCCTCGTCGCGCCCCTCGCCCACAGCCTCGTTCAGACAGGCGTCGACGCCGCTCTCTTGCGGCATGGGATTGGTGCATACAGCATACGCGCTCGTCGGCATGGCGCCCGGCTCCGGGGCGCGTGATGATGTCATCTGCTCGCGACCACGCTGCGGGCGCGCGAAGAGGCCGGGCGGACGCGAAACGCTGTCCGCGAACCGGCCCGCACAGGAAGGACAGGACGGATGGCGTTGCCACTCGCGGGCATCAGGGTGCTCGATATCTCGCAGGTCATGGCCGGACCGTTCTGCTGCATGCTGCTGGCCGACATGGGCGCGGACGTCACAGTCGATGGGCTTTCGCCTGAAGGGCGCCGACAGCCCCGGCTTCCTGGCGCTGAACCGCAACAAGCGCAGCATCGCGCTCGATCTCAAATCGGAGGCCGACCGCGCCGTCCTCTACGCTCTCGTCCAGACCGCCGACATCCTGATCGAGAATGCGCGCCCCGGCGTCGCCAAGCGCCTCGGCATGGACTACGAGACGCTGAAGGCGCTCAATCCGCGCCTGATCTTCGCGAGCATTTCGGGCTTCGGCCAGACGGGCCCCTGGTCGCAGCGACCCGGTTTCGACCTGATCGCCCAGGCTGTCTCGGGCGTGCTCAGCGCCAATGGGCTCCCCGGCATGGAGCCGGCAAAGAACTCGATTCCCGTCGCCGATCTCGGGGCCGGACTGTTCACGACCTATGCCGTGCTCAGCGCGGTGATCGGGCGGCAGACATCCGGCAAGGGGCAGTTCGTCGATGCCTCGCTGTTCGAGGCCGCGCTCGCCCTCTCCGTCTGGGAAACGACGGAGTTGTGGGGCACCGGCAGGACGCCGGAGCCGATCGGCTCGGCCAACCGCATGTCGGCACCTTATCAAGCGGTGGCGGCTTCCGACGGCTGGTTCGTGATCGGCGCCGCCAATCAGGGCCTCTGGATGAAGCTGCTGAAGGTGCTCGGCCGCGAGGATCTCCAGGCGGATGAGCGCTTCGCGACCAACGCCGCGCGCATCGCCAACCGTCTCGAGCTCATCGCCGCGATGGCGCCGACCTTCGCCTCGCGCCCGCGCCAGATCGGCCGCGCCGATCCTCGACTATGCGCAGGCCGTGGTCAGCGAGCAGGCCGTGGCGCGCGAGATGGTGCAGATGGTGCCGCATCCGGTGGAAGGGGCCTTCAAGTCGCTCGGCTTCCCGGTGAAGCTCAGCGCCACGCCGCAGCAGATGCGCCTGCCGCCGCCGCTGCTCGACCAGCATGGCCCGGAGATCCGGCAGGAACTGGTCGCGCGCGGCCTGCTCGCGCCGGAGGCCGCGGGCCTCACGGCCGATGCGGTGACCGCGCGCCCGCGCATCGGCTTCATCGGCATCGGCATCATGGGTGAGGCGATGGTGCGCCGCCTGCTCGATCTCGGCCACAGCGTGACCATCTGGAACCTCGAGCCCGAGCGGCTGGCGACAGTCCTGCCGCATGGTGCCGTCGCGGCGGAGTCTCCTGCGGCTGTCGCGGCCGCGAGCGACATCGTCATGCTCTGCGTGCTGCACATGGAGGCCGTCGAGCGCTGCGTCCTGGCGCCGGATGGGATCGCCGCTGCGGCCTCGGCTCCGAAGCTCGTCATCGATTTCTCGACCGCCGATCCGGAGGGGACGCGCCGTGTCGCGGCGAAGCTGAAGGCGGGCGGGCCGCAGCTCGCCCGCACGGGGCAGATGACGGTGATGGCCGGCGGCGACCCCGATGATTTCGAGGCGGCCAAGCCGCTTCTCGCGCAGATGGCCGGCAACGTCACCCTGATGGGGCCGGTCGGGGCCGGCCAGACGACCAAGGTCATCAACCAGGCGATCGTCGGCACGGGCTATGTCCTGATGGCAGAGGCGCTGATGCTGGCGGAGGCCGCGGGCATCGACGCCGCCCGGCTGCCGCAATGCCTGGCGGGTGGCCATGCCGACAGCAGCCTGCTGCAGCGGCTCTATCCGCAGATGCAGCAGCGCGCCTTCGAGCCACCCTCCAGCTATGCGCGGCAATTGCTGAAGGATCTGAAGGCCGTCTCCGCCTTCGCGCAGGGGCTGGGGCTCGATCTCGGCGTCATCGAGCAGGGCGTGCAGCGTTACAAGGACTATGTCGCACTCGGCCACGAGATGTCGGATTCGGCGGCCGTCGTGAAGCTCTACGAGCACGAGGCTGCGACGCGCGGAAAGCGCCAGTCATGAGCGCCGCGCCGAGCCCCCTGCCCGCCCGTCCACGCGCCGTGATCGACGCCCATCACCATATCTGGGACCTCGCCAACGACCTGCCCTGGCTGAAGGAGGAGCGCATTCCCTTCCGCTATGGCGACTATTCGCCGATCTGCCGGACCTACATGCCGGCCGACTACCGTGCCGACACGAAGGCCTGGCCCGTCACGGGCTCGGTCTATGTCGAGGCCGAATGGGCGCGCGACAAGGCGGCGCTGGAGAGCCCCTGGGTCGCGGCGGTGGCGGCACGCGAGGGCGTGCCCTCCGTCATCGTCGCCTGGTGCGATTTCGCGGCGCCGGAGGCCGGGGCCCTGCTCGCCTCCCATGCCGCCGTGCCGATCGTGCGCGGCGTCCGGCACAAGCCGGCGGCTGCCGCCAAGCCAGCGGACGCCCGCCGCGGCGCGCCGGGCTCGATGGATGATCCGCGCTGGCGCGAGGGCTATGCCCTGCTGGCGCGCCACGGCCTGTCCTATGATCTGCAGACGCCCTGGTGGCATCTCGATGCGGCTGCCGACCTGGCCCGGGATTTCCCGGCGACCCAGATCATCGTCAACCACACCGGCCTGCCGGCCGACCGCAGCCCGGAGGCGCTCGCCGCCTGGCGCCGCGCGCTGGAGCAGGCGGCCGCACAGCCCAACATCGCCCTCAAGATCTCAGGGATCGGCCTGCCGGGCCGGCCCTGGACGGTCGAGGCCAACGGGCCGGTGATCAGCGACGCGATCGCGATCTTCGGGCCGGACCGGGCGATGTTCGCCAGCAATTTCCCGGTCGACGGACTCGTCGGCGATTTCGACACGATCTTCTCCGGCTTCCTCGCCGCCACCGCGGCGATGAGCGATGGCGAACGCGACCGGCTGTTCCACGACACTGCGCGGCGGATCTACCGGTTCTGACGGGCATCAACGCCGCAACGATTCATTTCGATAAAACCGGAAATATAGATTGACTGTGTTTGCGGCGTCGATCATGCTCGCAGCATGGACACGATCATTGCAGCATCGCGGCTGGAGGCACTGGGCAACCCGACCCGGCTTTCGCTCTACCGCGCCCTCGTCCGCGCCGGCCATGGCGGGTTGTCGGTCGGGGACTGCCAGAGTCGGCTGGGCATCGCGCAGTCGACCCTCTCCTTCCATCTGAAGGCGCTGATCGTCGCCGGGCTGGTGAGCCAGGAGCGGCAGGGCCGCACGCTCGTCTGCCGCGCGAATTTCGAGGTGATGAGCGGCCTCGTCGACTTCCTCGTGGCGGAGTGCTGCCGCGACGAGTGCTGTGGGACGTCGGACGCCAGCGCCGCCTGACGGCGCGGGCGTTCATTCGGCAGAAGGAACGGACATGAACCAGACCATTGCCATCATCGGAGCGGGGCCGGTGGGCCTCGCCGCCGCCGCGCATGCGCTCGAGCGCGGGCTCGATCCGGTCGTCCTGGAGAAGGGTCCCGCGGTCGGCCATGCCGTCCGGCAATGGTCGCATGTGCCGATGTTCTCGCCCTGGGCCTTCAATGTCGATGCGGCGGCAGAGCGGCTGCTGAAGACGGCCGGCTGGGCGCGCCCGGACGGGGAGACCTATCCGACCGGCGGCGACCTCGTTTCGCGATACCTCGCCCCGCTGGCCGCCGTCCCCGCACTGCGCGAGCGTATCCGCCTGCACAACGAGGTGCTGGCCGTGTCGCGCCGCGGCTTCGACAAGGTCCGCACCGCCGGGCGCGAGCGCGCGCCCTTCGCGCTGCGCTGCCGGGCGGGGGGTGAGGAGACAACGCTCTTCGCTGACGCCGTGATCGACACCTCCGGCACCTGGTTCTCGCCCAACCCCGCCGGCTCGGGCGGGCTTCCAGCCATCGGTGAGGCGCAGAACGCCGGACGCATCCGCTACGGCATGCCTGATGTGCTCGGCGCCGATCGCGGGCGCTATGCCGGCCGCAGGGTCGCCGTGCTCGGCGGAGGGCACAGTGCCATCGGGACGCTGACCGCCCTCGCCGCCCTTCCCGACGCCCCCACGCCAACGGCGGTCATCTGGCTCTATCGCGGCGCCGATGTCGCGAAGGCCTATGGCGGGGGGGCCGCCGATCAGCTGTCGGCGCGCGGCGAACTCGGTCTGCGCCTCGCGCAGCTCGTCGAGAGCGGGCGCCTGGCCGTCGAAACCAGCTACAGGCTCGACCGCATCGAGAGCGATGCGGCCGGGCTGCGGCTGATCGCCGATGACGGCCGCACCGTCCTGGCCGACGAACTGATCGTCGCCACCGGCTTCCGGCCCGACCTCGGCCCGCTCAGGGAATTGCGGGTCGCGCTCGATCCGGCGCTGGAATGCCCGCCGGTGCTGGCGCCGCTGATCGACCCCAACGAACACTCTTGCGGCACGGTGCGTCCGCATGGCGCGGCCGAGCTCGCCCATCCCGAACCCGGCTTCTACATCGCCGGGATGAAGGCCTATGGCCGGGCCCCGACCTTCCTGCTCGCGACCGGGCATGAGCAGGTCCGCTCCATCGTCGCGGCGCTCGCGGGCGACCACGAGGCGGCGCGACGTGTCGAGCTCGTGCTGCCGGAGACGGGCGTGTGCAGCGCCACTCCGGGCGGCAGCCGGGCGGGCGGTGCCAAGACGGCCGCTGCGGGCTGCTGTGGCGGGCCGGCGCCTGTGCCGAGCACCGCCTGCTGCGCGCAGGATCACGACGCGAAGGCCGCGGGCGAGCCCGGCTGCGGCTGCGGCGGCACCACGAAGACGCCGGAGCTCGCGACCGCCTGATGACGATGCTTTCTGCTCCGCCTGCGGGCTCCCCGGCCCGCGGCCATCTCGGCCTGATCGTGGCGCTCGGCGCCACCCAGGTCGCCGGCTATGGCACGCTCTACTACACCTTCGCGGTGCTCGCCCCGGAGATGACCAAGAGCTTCGGCTGGGCGCCCGAATGGACCTATGGCGCCTTCGCCGCCGGCCTTCTGGCGGGCGGTCTGGCGGCACCCTTTTCCGGCCAGCTGATCGACCGCTTCGGCACACGGGCGATGATGAGCCTGGGCAGCGTGCTGGCGGCGGCCGCGCTCTATGGCCTGTCGCAGGCGCGCGACCCGGTGAGCTTCTACGTTGCGATGATCGCGGTGGAGACGGTGGCGACACTGGTGCTCTACGACGCCGCCTTCACGGCACTGACGCAGGCCGAAGGGGCGGGCGCACGACGCGCGATCAGCAAGCTCACCCTGATCGGCGGCTTCGCCTCGACGCTGTTCTGGCCGCTGACGACGGCCCTGCTCGCGCATTACGACTGGCGCAGCATCTATCAGCTCTACGCGATCGGATATCTCGCCCTGTGCCTGCCGCTGCATGCGCTGCTGCTGCCGGCCCGTGGCGGCAAGGCAGCTTCGGTCACGGCGCCGAAGCCGGAGGGTGACGGCCAAGCCTATCTCCTTGGGCGGGATCGTACGCGCGCCTTCCTGCTGCTGGCACTGGCGTTCTCCCTGCAGGGTTTCGTGATGTCGGCGATGTCCGTGCATATGCTGACGATGCTGCAGGGACTGGGGCTCAGCGCGGCGCTCGCCGTCGGGATCGGCGCTATGGTCGGCCCCTCGCAGGTGACCGGCCGGCTGGTCGAGATGCTGTTCGGCACCAATCTGGAGCCGACGACGACGGCCTGGGTCTCGGCGACGCTGATGCCGATCGGCTTCGCGCTGCTGCTGGTCAGCGGCACCACAGCGACGCTCGCCGGGCTCTTCGCCATCGCCTATGGCGTCAGCATGGGGCTGAGTTCGATCGTGCGGGGAACGGTGCCGCTGCGGCTGTTCGGCCCCGCCGGCTATGGCGCGATGCTGGGCAAGCTCTCAGCACCGGGGCTGGCCATCCGCGCGGCCGCGCCGGTCGCCTTCGCGGTCATGGTCGAGCGGGCTGGGCTGATGCCGAGCACGATCCTGCTGATCGTGCTCTCGGGGGCGGCGGCGGCAGCCCTGTTTGCGCTGTCGCGCTATACGGTCTCTGCGCCGGGCGCCGGCGGCAACTGAGGATGAGCGGGAGAGGCCGGGGTCAGGCCAGCGCCGCCGCGATCTCCGCCACCGTCGACCGGGCGGTGCGCATGACACCGATCAGGGTTGCGGAGGCCGCGCCGGTCCAGTCGCCATAGCCCACGAGCCAGAGCCCCGGCTCATCGATCGACCGGCTGCCGCTGGTCGCGACGCGGCCGTCCTCTCCGACCACGCCGAGCGGCGCCAGATGCGACAAGGCGGGCCGAAAGCCGGTGCACCAGATCACGGCATCGACCGTCGAGCGCGTGCCGTCGGCCCAGACGACGCCGTCTTCGGTAAAGCGGACGAAGGGCGCGACCGCGTGCAGCACGCCGCGCTCGCGCGCCTCCCTGACCGGCGGCACCATGACGACGTCGCCGAAGCCGCCGATGGGCAGGTCGATCGTGCGGCCCTCCTGGGCGGCCCGCCAGCGCGCCGTCGCCCGCTCGAACAGGACACGGCCATCGACATCATCCGGCAGGAAGGCAGGCGGCGCTGCGGTCACCCAGGTGACGTCGGCCACCAGCGACAGCTCGGCCAGGATCTGCGCCCCGGAATTGCCGCCGCCGACGACGAGAACGCATTGGCCGGCGAATGCGCTCGGTGTGCGGTAATCCGCCGAATGGATCTGTCGCCCCGTAAACAGCGCCTGATCCGGATAGTTCGGCCGGAACGGATGGCGCCACGTCCCGGTCGCGCTGACGACGAAGCGGGTGCGGCGGGTGCCGGCGCCGGTCGCGATGGAGAACCCGGCTCCGTCGCGGTTGACGGCCTCGACCTCGACCGGCCGCTCGACATTCAAGGCGTAGCGCGCCTCGTAGCGTGCCAGATAATCGATCACCGCATCGCGGTCAGGGTAGCCGTCCGGGCTCGCCGGCATCGGCCAGCCCGGCAGCGAGCTCCATTGCGCCGGCGAGAACAGCCGCAGCGAATCCCAGGCATGGAGCCAGGCGCCGCCGGGTTTCTCCTCACCATCGAGAATGGCGAAGCGAAGCCCCGCCCGTTTCAGAAAATAGCCGCAGGCGAGCCCGGCCTGGCCGCCGCCGATGACCACCACGTCCAGCGGGTCATCCATGTGGCTCTCCTCCAGGACGCGGGGCCTAGCTTGATCGACGGCCGTGAGGGTTATGACACCACCGCCAGCCAGAGCCAAAGCGCCACCAGCGCGGCCAACAGCACCGGCGGCGTCAGGACGAGCCCGACCTTCATGTACTGGGCCCAGCCGATGGTCTGGCCCTTGCCGGCCAGGACATGCAGCCAGAGCAGGGTCGCGAGCGAACCGATCGGCGTGAATTTTGGGCCGAGATCGTTGCCGATGACATTGGCGTAGATCATCAGCTCCTTCGTCAGCGGGTCGACCGCAGCCCTATCGATCGCCAGCGCACCCACGAGCGTCGCCGGCATGTTGTTCATCACCGAGGCCAGGCCGGCGACGAGGAACCCCGTCCCCACGGTGGCGACGAAGCTGCCCTGGGCGGCGAGCCAGACGAGGATGCCGGCGGCGATGTCGGTCAGCCCCGCATTCCCGAGCCCGTAAACGACGAGATACATCCCGACCGAGAACAGCACGATCTGCCAGGGCGCCCCGCGCAGAACCTTGGATACGGAGACGACCGCCCCCGTGCCGCCTGCGAACCAGCGCCCGGCGATCGCCATCAGCAGCAGCGCGGCGGCTCCCGTCACGAAGGCGATCGGGATGCCGAGGGGCGCCGTGGCGAAATAGGCGACGAGCAGGACGCCGAGCAGCGGGACGGCGGCGCGGAAGACGGCCCTGTCGCGGATCGCGGCGGCCGGCGCCTCCAGTTCCGCGACTGCGTAGGCCGGCGGGATGTCGCGGCCGAACCAGAGCCAGAGCACCAGCAGCGTCGCCGCCAGCGACGCCAGGTCGACCGGCACCATCACCGCCGCATAGCGCGCGAAGGAAATGCCGAAGAAATTCGCCGTGACGATGTTGACGAGGTTGGAGATCACCAGCGGCAGCGAGGTCGTGTCGGCGACGAAGCCGCAGGCGACGATGAAGGCCATGGCGCCGGCGGGTGGAAAATTCAGCCGTAGCAGGATGGCGAGAACGATCGGGGTCAAGAGCAGCGCCGCGCCGTCATTGGCGAAGAAGGCTGCGATGACCGCACCCAGCAGGATCACCAGCGGGAACAGCCGCCGGCCGTTGCCGCCACCCCAGCGGGCGACATGCAGCGCCGCCCAGGCGAAGAAGCCGGCCTCGTCGAGGATCAGCGAGATGACGATCAGGCCGACGAAGGTGAAGGTCGCATCCCAGACGATCTGCCAGACCGTGCCGACATCGGCCCAGCCGACGACGCCCGCCAGGAGAGCAACAACTGCGCCGCCGAGCGCCGACCAGCCGATGCCCAGCCCGCGCGGCTGCCAGATGACGAGGACGAGCGTGGCCATGAAGATGGCGAGAGCGAGCATGGCGGTGTCCGGCGTTGTGTCCTGGGCCGTCCGCGTCTGCGGTGCCAGCGGGACGGGAACGGAGGGAGCGGCTCAGCGGGGCGCGGCGGGGTGGGAGACGACCTCGCCGTCTTCCTTGGTGAAGCGCGGGACGGGGTCGTCGAGCAGGTCCAGCACGCGCTCGGAGGGGCGGCAGAGCCGCGTGCCCCGTCGGGTGATCGCGATCGGACGGTTGATCAGGATCGGGTGCGCCATCATCGCGTCGAGCAGGGCATCGTCGCTCAGCGCGGGATCGCCGAGGCCGAGTTCGGCATAGGGCGTGCCCTTCTCACGGAGGATGTCGCGGGGCCGCGCCCCCATCGCCGCAAGCAGCCCGACCAGCGTCTCCCGACTCGGCGGGGTCTTCAGATACTCGATGACGACCGGCGCCTCGCCCGAGGCCCGGACCATCGCCAGGGCGTTGCGCGAGGTGCCACAGGCGGGGTTGTGATAGATCGTGACGGTCATCGCGCGGCCTCAGGCTCCGCGCAGCTGCGCGGGGCGAGCGCGAGGACGTCGTCGCAGAGCGCCGTGTTTCCGCCGCAGCAATCGGCGGTGAGGAAGGCGAGCAGCCGCCCCATTTCGACAAAGCGCGCAGCGTAGAGGATCCGCCGCCCCTCCCGCCGTGAGGCGACGAGGCCTGAGCGTTCCAGCGTGGAGAGGTGGAAGCTCATGCGCGTCGGCGCGATCCCGAGGCGCTCCGCGATCTCGCCGGAGGGCAGGCCCTCGGGCCCGGCCCTCACCAGCAGGCGGAAGGCGGCGAGACGGTCGATCTGCGCTAGGGCGGAGAGTGCTTCGATGGCGGCTTCGTCATGCATCCTGCAACACTACAAGTATTGTTGCATTATTCAAGTCGAAGAGAGCCCGGCGCACCGCGGCGACCGGGCTCGGTTCGGGAAGGCTGCGGCAAGGCGCAGCCGCTTCAGGCGGCCTTGCGGACGACGTCGAAGGGGATCTCGATGTCGACGGCCAGCGTCGAGACCTGGGCGCCGCGCTCCATCTTGACGGTGACCTTGTCGGCATCGATCTGCATGTGCTTGGAGATCGCCCGCAGGATTTCGTCCCTGAGCTTCGACACCAGATCGGAATCGCCGACGGCGGCACGTTCATGCGCCAGCAGGACCTTGAGGCGTTCGCGGGCGGCCGGCGCCGACTGTACGCGCGAGAAGAAACGACGCAGGTTCATGCCGCCTTCCTTCCGAAGATCTTGCCGAAGAAGCCCCGCTTCTCGCCCGGGATCATGATCGGCAGATTCTCGCCCTGGAGCCGGCGCGCGGCCTCGAAATAGGCGATCGAGGGGGCGCTGCGGTCATCCGCCAGAGTCACCGGCGAGCCGAGATTGGAGGCGCGCAGCACGTCCATGCTCTCGGGGATGATGCCGAGCAGCGGGATGGAGAGGATCTCCAGCACGTCGTCGACCTTGAGCATGTCGCCGCGCTCGGCCCGGACGGGGTCGTAGCGGGTCAGCAGCAGGTGCTTCTCCATGTGCTCGCCGTTCTCGGCGCGCAGCGTCTTGGAATCGAGCAGGCCGATGATGCGGTCGGAATCGCGCACCGAGGAGACCTCCGGATTGGTCACCACGATGGCGACGTCGGCATGGCGCATGGCCAGCGTCGCGCCGCGCTCGATGCCGGCGGGGCTGTCGCAGATCACCCAGTCGAAGACGCTCTTGAGCGCGCCGATGACCTTCTCCACGCCCTCGGCGGTGAGGTTGTCCTTGTCGCGGGTCTGCGAGGCCGGTAGCAGATAGAGCGTCTCGACGCGCTTGTCGCGGATCAGCGCCTGGGTCAGCTTTGCCTCGCCCTGGATGACGTTGACGAGATCATAGACGACCCGCCGCTCGGCCCCCATGACGAGGTCGAGATTGCGCAGCCCGACGTCGAAATCCACCACCACGACCTTATCGCCACCCTTGGCGAGCGCCGCCCCCAGCGCGGCGGACGAGGTCGTCTTGCCGACGCCCCCCTTGCCCGAGGTGACCACGATGACCTTGCCCATAGACCTCTCCCGATTGTCCCGATGTCGCCCGGTCAGGCGATCGACCCGACCTTGAATGTTTCGCCTTCGAGCCAGATCTGCACGGCCTTCCCGCGCAGCTCCGGCTCCATGTCCTCGGCGGTCTTGTAGAAGCCGTCGATCGCCAGCAGCTCGGCCTCGAGCCGGCTGCAGAAGATGCGCGCCGACGCGTTGCCCATGGTGCCGGCGAGCGCCCGGCCCCGCAGCGTCCCGTAGACATGGATCGAGCCGCCCGCGACGATTTCGGCGCCCGAGGCGACGGAGCCGACGATGGTGACGTCCCCCTCCGGGAAGAACAGCGACTGGCCCGAGCGCACCGGCTGGGTGACGATGATCGACGGCGTCGGCTTGCCCGGCGTCGGATCCGAGCGGACGACGCTCTCCGGCGCCACGGCGACCACCGCCTCAGATACGGGTTCGGCTGCCGGCGGCTCAACATCGGCGGCCGAGCGCCCGCCCGACATCGCCGGCGGCAAATCCGAGCCCAGCATGGAGGCCCTGGCCCCCTCGATTCCCATGATCCGGACGCCGCGACCGGAGAGCTTGCCAACGAGGTCGCGCAGCTCCGCCCGGTCCAGTTCGAGCCCCTCGATGTCGAGCACGACGGGCCGCCGCAGGAAGAAGCCGGCCGAGAGCGCGGCCAGTTCGTCGAGCCGGATCAGCCAGTCCTCAAGCGGCAGCTCGGGGGTCAGCGTCAAGGCAAGGTAGGAGCGCCCCTTGAGGCGGATGGGCCTGGGTTTGGTTAACACGGCGGTCATCTTGGTAAATTTTCGGTGTCTTCGGTGTATTCAGCCAATGGTTAACGGCTGGTAAATGCCGCCGCTCGGGAGGCCTTTCCGGCGGGCTGTGGCATGCGTGCCGCGGGCCGTCCGAAGGGAGAGGCGGAGAGCCCTGAAACGTGCGATCCTCGCACCCGGGCGATGTGCCTGCGGAGCCGACCATGGACATCATCGTAACGCCCAGCGGCCCGACGAGTTGGGCCCTGATCGACCTGCTCGGACGCAATATGGGGCGCGTCGAGCTGGCGGCGCCGGACGAATACCGAATCATTCCCGGAGAGCGCGTCGCCGAGAGCATGCGCGCGATGAAGCACGGCCCCTTCGCGACGCTCGATGCCGCCCTGTCGCAGATCGAGGTGTTCACCCGCTCGACCTGCCGGCTCGCTCCCGCGGCCGACTAGCGCGGGCGCGGCCTTGAGCGGCGGTCACCGGGCGGCGGGAGCGACCTGCCCTGTGCGCGCGCGCAAGGTTGATGTCGTTGGTGGCGACGATCAGCCGGGCGCCGAGATCGAGCGCATGCGACGACAGCAGCGCCGCGCCGACGCCGATGACCCCGAAGATCTTGCCCTGCGCGAGCGTCGCCGCCGCGACGGCCGCGAAAGCCGCCAGAACCTCGGGATGGTCGACCGCTCCCAGATGCCCCATGTCGGCGGCGAGGTCGTTGGCCCCGATGATGACGGCGTCGATGCCGGGGACAGCCGCGATGGCACCGGCCTCAGCGACGCCGCCGGCGCTCTCGACCATGGCCACGATGACGGTGTCCGCCTCGATCCGCTGCGTCATCTCCGCGGCCGGGGGCACCTGGAAGCCCAGCCGCGCCAGCGGACTCGGCAGAGAGCGCTTGCCGAGCGGCTGGAAGCGGCATTTCTCGACGATCAGACGCGCCTCTGCGGCGGTCTCGACATGGGGCACCACCACGCCCTCGGCGCCGCAGTCGAGCACCCGCGCCAGATCCGGCGCGTAAGGGCCGCCGACGCGGACCAGGCAGGGCAGCCCGGCCTCGAAGGCGGTGACGCTGATCGAGGCGGCGTCGCCGATCGCGATCGGCCCATGCTCCATGTCGACCAGCAGGAAATCGAAGCCGCAGCTGCGCGTGACGGTGACGATCTCGACCGTGCGGATGACGCAGGCCGCGAGCCCGATCGGCGTGCAGTCTTCGGCCAGCATCCGGCGCAAGGTGTTTCGCATGGCACGTCATCTCCCATCGCAGCCCAGCGACCGGCTACCACACGCATAGTGCGTGCACAATGTGCACAAGATGCGAACAATCGTGCTTGTCTTCCGCATGCATTTGAGGCGCTATCGTCAGGGAACGGCGGCGTTCGGCTGGCATGTCGCTTGCTGTGCCGACAGCCGGACGCGAGCGGCCGGATCGGGCGCCGACGCAAGCCCGCAGCCAAGGGGAGAGACGGGAATGACGGTGACCACCAAGGCCTCGATGCACCGCAGCCTGCTGGCGGCGTTCGCCGCGGCGGCGCTCTCCTTCATCGCCCTGCCCGCGCAGGCCCAGACCACGCTGAAATGGGCCTATGTCTACGAGCCGGCCGAGCCGCATCACAAGGGCGCGGTCAAGGCCGCCGAGCTGATCGAGCAGCGCACCGGCGGGCGCTACAAGATCCAGCTCTACCCCTCTGCCACGCTCGGCAAGGAATCGGATCTCAACCAGGGCCTCTCGCTCGGCACGGTCGACATCATCATCAGCGCCGCGAGCTTCCAGGCCCAGGTCTCGAAGCCGCTCGGCGTGACCTATTTTCCCTTCGCCTTCCGCGATTTCGACCATGTCCAGGCCTATGCGAAGAGCGACCTCTACCGGCGCCTCGCCGACGGCTACGAGAAGGCGACCGGCAACCGCATCGTCGCGCTGACCTATGCCGCCGAGCGGCACGTCACCTCCAGCCGGCCGATCCTGACGCCCGCCGACATGAAGGGCCTGAAGATCCGCGTGCCCGACGCCGCCGCCTACATGGCCTTCCCCAAGGCGCTCTCGGCCAACCCGACGCCGATCGCGCTGGCCGAGGTCTACACCGCCCTGCAGAGCGGCGTCGTCGACGCGCAGGAGAACGCCTTCAACACGATCTGGTCGAAGAAATTCCACGAGGTGCAGAAGCACATCATGCTCACCGGCCACGTCATCGACGTGCTCAACACGGTGATCGGCGGCGGCACCTGGAAGAAGCTCTCCGATGCCGACAAGGCGATCTTCGTCCAGGCGATGCAGGAGGGCAGCCTGCACGCCTCGACCCTGATCCGCGACGAGGACGACAAGCTGCGCCAGGAGATCGTCAAGGCCGGCACCAGCACGATCCATACGGTCGACAAGGCCGCCTTCCAGAAGGCCGTTCTGGCGAGTTCGAAGCCGGCGGATTTCGGCTTCGTCCAGGCCGATTTCGATGCGTTGGTGGCGCTGAAGTAAGCCGGCTGCGGACTCCCCCATGACCACGCCGGCCCGCCTCGACGACCAGCCCGCCGTCCTCAACGAGAAGGGCGAATTCCAGGTCGAGGACGAGGCGATCGACCTCTCGGTCTATGCGATCGAGGAGTGGCTCGGCTTCGGCGTGTTCTGCGTGCTCGGCGCGACGGTCTTCCACCAGTTCTTCACGCGCTATGCGTTGAACGATTCCGCCGCCTGGACCGAGGAGATCGCGCGCTATCTGCTGGTCTGCACGGTGTTCATCGGCATCGTCGGCTCGGTACGCAAGAACAGCCATATCCACGTCGACTTCTTCTATCACTGGCTGCCGCGCTGGATCACGCGGCCGCTCTCGACGTTGGTGGATCTCGGGCGGATCGCCTTCTTCGGCTACGCCGTCTGGCTGACCTGGCAGCTGATCTCCCGCATCGGCGGCCAGCCCATGTCGGTCGCGCCGATCGCGATCGGCTGGGTCTATGGCGTGGTCATGCTGAGCTTCACGGCAATGACGCTGCGGGCCATCCAGGTCGCGCGACGCAACTGGAGAAACGGCTACAGCGTGCTCGAACGCCCGGAGACGGCGGGCGCGTCCTCATGAGCGCGCTGTCCTTCAAGCTGCTCTTCCTCGCCCTGATGGGCTCGGGCATCCCTCGCGACCGGCATCGCGCCCGATTTCGTCATCATCCACCGGATGTTCGCGGGGCTGGATTCGTTTCCGCTGCTGGCGGTGCCCTTCTTCATCCTGGCCGGCAATCTGATGAACTCGGCCGGTATCACCAACCGGATCTACAACTTCGCGCTCGGCCTCGTCGGCTGGATGCGAGGCGGGCTCGGCCACGTCAATGTCGTGGGATCAGTGATCTTCTCGGGCATGTCGGGCACGGCGGTCGCGGACGCCGCCGGTCTCGGCACCATCGAGATCAAGGCGATGCGCGAGCATGGCTACGATGTCGAGTTCGCGGTCGGCATCACCGCGGCGTCCGCGACGCTGGGCCCGATCATCCCGCCTTCGCTGCCCTTCGTCGTCTACGGGATGATGGCGAATGTCTCGATCGGGAAGCTCTTCCTCGCCGGCATCGTGCCCGGCATGGTCATGGCCCTGCTGATGATGGCGACGGTGAGCTTCTATGCCCACCGCAACAAATGGGGCGGCGACGTGCCGTTCCACTGGCCGCGCATTCTCGGCGTGTTCGGTGAACTGGCGATCGTCGCGGGCTTTCCGCTGGCGATCTGGTTCGCAGTCGGGGCCGGTGTCTCGCCGCGCATCGCGGTGATCGCCGGGTTCGTGCTGCAGCTCGCGGCGGATCGCGTCTTCCGCTTCGCTGCCGTGCTGCCGCTGATGACGCCGGTGCTGCTGATCGGCGGCATGACGTCGGGCCTGTTCACCGCGACCGAAGGCGCCATCGCGGCCTGCGTCTGGGCGGTTTTCCTGGGCACCGTCTGGTACCGCACGCTGAGCGGCCGGATGGTGATCAAGGCCTCGATGGAGACGGTCGAACTGACCGCCACCGTGCTCTTCATCGTCTCCGCGGCTTCGGTCTTCGGCTGGGTTCTGGCGGTGTCGCGCACCACGGAAATGATCGCCGGCTGGGTGCTCGCCTTCACCTCGGACCCGGCGATGTTCCTGCTTCTGGCGAATGCGCTGATGCTGTTCGTTGGCTGCTTCCTCGAGCCCACCGCGGCGATCACCATCCTCACGCCGATCCTGTTGCCGATCGTGCTCAAGCTCGGCATCGACCCCGTGCATTTCGGGCTCGTCATGGTGCTGAACCTGATGATCGGCCTGCTGC
>LNFM01003180.1_pt1 | contig 32859 bp, 35 predicted proteins | sample 596031 | NCBI WGS metagenome assembly LNFM01 (sample SAMN04254537, study PRJNA301005) | activated carbon metagenome | isolation source: dual media filters at the Ann Arbor, Michigan drinking water treatment plant | place: USA: Ann Arbor | reverse complement strand
GCTACCGGGGCGCGACCCAGCATTGGGACCTGGACGGGAACGGGCTGATCGACACCTCGGTCACCTTCACCGGGCTGACCCAGGCGGCGCTGCCAGTGCCGACATTCGGCAATGTCGGCGGGCAGGACTACATCCTGTTCGGCTGAACAAGCCCCATGCCGCTTGACACAATACAGTAATTATTCCTATAGCGGGCGCGCGAACGCTGTTTGAAAGCCGCATCCCGCCCGCCGCCGCCGCCCCGCGGCGCATTTGTCCGCAAAGCCGCGTGTCTGGAGGTGCCGCAACCCGGCATCCCCCCAGTCGCGGCCCATAAACCAGATATAGTGGTTCACCCGCCTCGCCACACAACCCGTGGCATTTGTCCGCAAACCCGCTTTTCGGTCCATCTCGCCCCGGCACCCCGCCCGGTGAATATGTCCGCAAACCCGCATTTCCGCCCACCCGCCGCTGTTGCGCGCAACCCGGCCAGGCGGCACCCTCCAAAAAACACCGCCGGAGGAGACCACCATGCGCGCCTGGGCCGTCATCGAGCACGGAAAACCCCTGCGGGAGATCGAACTCCCCACCCCCGAACCCCAGGGCGACGAGGTGCTGCTGGAAGTCACCCATGCCGGTGTCTGCCATTCCGACCTGCATATCTGGGAAGGCGTCTACGACATGGGCAGCCGCGGCGAGCTGCGCATGGCCGATCGCGGCATGAAGCTGCCGCTCGCCATGGGCCATGAGATCGTCGGCCGCGTGCTGAAATGCGGCCCGGGTGCCGTCGGCCATGTGAAGCCCGGTGACCATCGCGTGGTCTTCCCCTGGGTCGGCTGCGGCAAGTGCGCCGCCTGCCTCGCCGATGAGGAGAACATGTGCGCCAATGGCCGCTCGCTGGGCGTCTACCAGAATGGCGGCTATGCCACCCATGTGCTGGCCACCCATTGGAAGCACCTCGTGGCCTTCGACGGCATCGATCCAGGGCTCGCCGCGACCTATGCCTGCTCGGGCATCACCGTCTATTCCGCCATCAACAAGGTGCTGCCGCTGCCGCCCGATGAGCCGATCGTGCTGGTCGGCGCCGGCGGCCTCGGCCTCAACGCCGTGGCGGTGCTGAAGGCACTCGGCCATCGCCGGATCTGCATGGTCGATGTCGCCGAGGACAAACTCGCCGCCGCCCGCGCCCAGGGCGCCACCGACACCGTGCTGGCCACCGACGAGGGCACCACGAAGCGCATCACCGATGCCTGCGGCGGCCCCGTCGCCGCGGTGATCGACCTGGTGAATGGCACCAGCACCGCGCGCTTCGCCTTCGATGCGCTGCGCAAGGGCGGCAAGCTCATCCAGGTCGGCCTCTTTGGCGGCGAGATGGTCGTGCCGCTGCCGCTGATGCCGATCAAGGCACTCACCATCCAGGGCAGCTATGTCGGCAGCGTGAAGGAGCTCCGCGCGCTGGTCGCCATCGCCCAGAAGGGCGGGTTGCCGGCCATCCCCCTCACCCATGAGCCCTTCGCCCAGGCCGATGCGGCGCTGAACCGGCTGCGCGCCGGCCATGTCACCGGCCGGATCATCCTGACGGCGGAATAGGCCGGGCGATCGGGACACCGAGGCCGGCGAAAAACCCGGGCGCGGCCATCTCGCCCGCCCGGTCCGCGTCGCGCAGCAGGTCCAGGAAGGCCTCTTCCGGCTCGGCCAGCCGCCGTCCCCGCAGCCGGATGATGCCCCAGTCCACATGCATCCAGGGCTGATGGAACGGCAGGCCCAGCAATCCGCCTGCCGCGATGGCCTCGGCCGCCAGCATATGCGGCACCGGTGAGACGGCATCGGATTGCCGCACCACCATCAGCCCGATATGCGGGTTTTCGACGATCATGGCCGGAAAGGCGGCATGCGCCTGGCCGGCCAGCACCGCCGCCTCGCGCGCCGCCGCCATGGGGCCATGCAGCTGGCGCGGCGCGCGGCCGAGGAAGATCAGCGGCCAGGCCAGGATATCGGCGAGGCTCAGCGGCCCACCCAGCGACAGGGGATGCCCCTCGCGGGCGACAAAAACCCCGGGCTGCGGCCGCAGCCTCTCGATTTCGAATTCCGGCGCATCGCCGAGATCGCCGATATGGAGGACGCCCAGCCCCGCCTTGCGCTCGCGCACCAGCAGCGGCACCTCGGCCCAATTGGCCGTGGTGAATTTCAGCCTTGTCTTGGGAAACAGGCCGATCATCCTGGCCGCTGCGACCACACCGAGGGATTCGGCCACGTAAGGCCCGACGGCGACGACCAAATCCTCCGTCTGCCCGCCGCGAATGGCGCCGATCTGGCGATTGAGGCGTTCGATTCGCTGCAGGATGGGCTCGGCCTCGGCCAGCACGGCGCGGCAGATATCCGTGGGCAGCACGCCGCGCCGGTCACGTTCGAACAGCCGCGCGCGCAGATCAGACTCGATGGCGGCCAGGGCCCGCGTGAGGTTGGGCTGGCCCATGCCCAGACTGCGCGCCGCGCGGGCCAGGCTGCCGGCCTGGGCGATGGTCGTGATCAGCCGCAGATCCTGCACATCCAGCATATGCCCATCCGGCAAGCACAACTTGCATGATTTACATAATGGTAAAGCCAAGCCGCCCGGGCAAGATGCGCCCGCTGCCAAGGGCTGGGGGAAACAACGCCGTGACCGGCGACGCGCGCATCGAGGTCCCGCCCAGCGAGGACATGGCCCTGATCCCGGGCGGCACCTTCCTGATGGGCGCAGACAATGCCTATCGCGAGGAACGCCCGGCGCACCGTGTCAGCGTCGACCCTTTCTGGATGGACCTTAGCACCGTCACCAACGCGCAATTCTTTCATTTTGTGAGCGACACCGGATACGTGACCGTGGCCGAACGGCCGCTCGATCCGCTGATGTATCCCGGCGCTCCGCCCGAGATGCTCAAGCCCGGCGCCCTGGTCTTCCGCATGACCCAGGGGCCGGTCGACACCTCCAATATCGCGAATTGGTGGCATTGGACGCCGGGCGCGCAATGGCGCCGCCCCGAAGGCCCGGGCAGCGACCTCGAGGGCCGGGAGAACCACCCCGTCATCCATGTCGCCTACGAGGATGCCCAGGCCTATGCCGAATGGTCCGGCAAGCAATTGCCGACCGAGGCCGAATGGGAATTCGCCGCCCGTGGCGGCCTGGAGGGGCAGGACTTCGTCTGGGGCGACGAGTTCTCGCCCGATGGCGCCTTCCTGGCCAATACCTGGCAGGGGCCCTTCCCCTGGCGCAATTTTGCCAGCGACGGTTTTGCCGGCACCGCGCCGGTCGGCAGCTATCCAGCCAATGGTTATGGGTTGTTCGATATGGCCGGCAATGTCTGGCAGTGGACCACGGATTGGTGGTCGGCCCGGCACGAGGCCGACCCCGAAAAACCCTGCTGCGCGCCGCGCAACCCGCGTGGGCCGGCGATGGAAACCTCCTTCGACCCCATGCAGCCCGCCATCCGCATCCCTCGACGGGTGGTCAAGGGCGGCTCCTTCCTGTGTGCGCCCAGCTATTGCCGGCGATACCGCCCGGCCGCGCGCCACGCCCAGATGGTCGATACCGGCATGAGCCATATCGGCTTTCGTTGCATCCGCCGTGCCACGCCCTCACACCAGGAGAAAGAATGAAATGAGCAACGGACAATCCCGCCGCGACATGCTGCTGGGCGGCGTGGTCGCCGCCGCCGCCACCGGCGTGCAGCTGGCCCAGGCGCAAACCGCGGCGCCGGCACCCGCCGCCACCGGCCGGCCGAACATCCTCGTCATCTTCGGCGATGATGTGGGCTGGGCCAATATCTCTGCCTACAACATGGGGATGATGGGCTACCGCACGCCCAATATCGACCGCATCGCCAAGGAAGGCGCGATGTTCACCGACCATTACGCGGAGAATTCCTGCACCGCCGGCCGCTCCGCCTTCATCACCGGCCAAAGCCCGATGCGCACCGGCCTGTCCAAGGTCGGCCTGCCCGGCGCGGCCGAGGGCATGCGCGCCGAAGACCCGACCCTGGCCGGCCTGCTCAAGCCGCTGGGCTATGCCACCGGCCAATTCGGCAAGAACCACCTGGGCGACCGCGACGAGCACCTGCCGACCATGCATGGCTTCGACGAGTTCTTCGGCAGCCTCTACCACCTCAATGCCGAAGATGAGCCTGAAAACCCCGACTACCCGCGCGACCCGGAATTCCGCCGGCAATTCGGCCCGCGCGGCGTGCTGAAGACCTGGGCCAATCCCGATGGCACCCAGCGCATCGAGAACACCGGCCCGCTGACCATGCAGCGGATGGAGACGGTGGATGAGGAATTCCTGGCCGGTGCGATGGACTTCATCGACCGCGCGCATGCCCAGCGCAAGCCCTTCTTCACCTGGTTCAATTCGACGCGCATGCATATCTGGACGCGCCTCAAGCCCGCCAGCCGCGGCGTGACCGGCCTTGGCGTCTATGCCGATGGCATGGTCGAGCATGATGGCCATGTCGGGCAGCTGCTGAAGAAGCTCGATGATCTCGGCATCACCCAGAACACCATCGTCATCTACACCACCGACAATGGCGCCGAGGTGATGTCCTGGCCCGATGGCGGCAATACCCCCTTCCGCGGCGAGAAGGCGACGGCCTGGGAGGGCGGCTTCCGCGCCCCGGCGGCGATCCGCTGGCCCGGCCGCATCCAGCCCGGCCAGGTGATCAACGACATCGTCTCGCTGCAGGATTGGCTGCCGACGCTGATGGCCGCCGCTGGCGAGCCGGAGATCAAGCAGAAGCTGCTCACCGGCCACCAGGCCGGCGCGCGGAGCTACAAGGTGCATCTCGATGGCTACAACCAGCTGCCGCTGCTGACCGGCACCGGCCGCGGCGCGCGGCAGGAGATGTTCTACTTCACCGATGATGGCGACCTGGCGGCGCTGCGCCACGGCAATTGGAAGGTGCATTTCCTGGTCCAGGAAAACATGGGCTTCCGCGTGTGGGAGCGCGGCTTCACCCAGCTGCGCCTGCCCATGCTCTTCAACCTCCGCTCCGACCCCTATGAGCGGGCCGATGAATCCTTCGAACACGCCCGCTGGCGTGTCGAGCGGGCCTTCGCGCTGGTCCCGGCGCAGGCCTATGTCGGGCGCTTCCTGGCGACCTTCCAGGAATTCCCGCCGCGCCAGCGCCCGGGCAGCTTCAGCCTGGGTCAGGCCATGGAAGCCCTGCGGCGCCGGCCGAACTGAGGACCGATACGGGGGTATCCCGCCCGGATACCCCCACCCCGCCGATGAGGACCGACTTGATGCGCAGACGCCATCTCGCCGCCGGCCTGCTCGCGCTCGCGACACCCGCCCTTGCGCAGCCCGATCCAATGCCGGGCTGGCGCGATGGCGCAGCGAAGCAAGCCATCCTCACCTTCGTTACCGCCATCACCACGCAGGGCGGCGCTGACTTCGTGCCGCCCGCCCAACGCATCGCCGTGTTCGACAATGACGGCACGCTCTGGGTCGAGCAGCCGGCCTATACCCAGATCTTCTTCGTGCTGGACCGGCTGCGGGCCATGGCGCCGCGCAACCCCGGCTGGGCGCAGGACCCGCTGTTCCGGGCGGCGCTGGCTGGCGACACGAGCAGGGTGGCCGCCGGCGGCATGGCGGGGTTGCTGCGGCTGGTCGCCGCCGCCCAGGCCGGCACCACGCCCGAGGAATTCCAGACCATGGCCGGCGCCTGGCTGGCCACCGCGCGTGACCGTCGCTGGGGCCGGCCCTACACCGCGCTGGTCTACCAGCCGATGCTGGAGGTGTTGGCACTGCTGCGCGCGAACGGCTTCACCAACTTCATCGTCTCTGGCGGCGGCGTCGAGTTCATCCGTGCCTTTTCCGCGGCGGCCTATGCCATCCCGCCGCACCGCGTCATCGGCAGCACCCATGGGCTGCGGCCGATCGAGCAGGATGGCCGGGTGACCTTGCTGCGCGAGGGCCGGGTCGATTTCATCGATGACGGGCCGGGCAAGCCGGTGGGCATCGCCCGGCAGATCGGCCAACGCCCCATCGCAGCCTTCGGCAATTCGGATGGCGACTGGCACATGCTGCGCTACACCACCGAGGGGCCGGGGCGGCGCCTGGGCGTCATCATCCGCCACGATGATGCCGAGCGCGAATACGCCTATGACCGCCAGAGCCATATCGGCCGCCTCTCCCGCGCGCTGGACGACGCACCCAGGCGCGGCTGGAACGTGGTCTCGATGCGCGACGACTGGGCGCGGATCTTCCCGACATAACCCGCAACGGACCGAACCCATGACGCCACCCCGCCTGACCCTCGCCGCCGGCCTGCTGCTCGGCCTGTCGCCCGCCCTGGCGCAGGAGAGCCCGCCCGGCACCGGCACGCGGGTCGTGCTCACGCCCTATCTCTGGCTGCCCGGCATCGAGGGCAGCATCAGCTCGCGCCGTGGCCGCGAATTGCCGCCGGGCGGCGCCTCGGCCAGCTTCAGCGATGTCGTGCCCAACCTGCAGGGCGTGCCCTTTGTCGGCGCGATGGAGGTGGGGCATGGGCGCTTCTCGGCGCTGGCCGATCTCATCACCATCGGCACCCGCACCGAGGCCAAGCCGCGGCTGGGCTATTTCTACAATGGCGGCAATCTCGATGTGCGGACCACCATGGGATCGCTGGCCGGCTACTACCGGGTGGTGGATACGCCCGCCCATGCGCTGGATATCGGCGCTGGCATCCGCGTCACCGCCATCAATTCAACCCTGCGCTTCAATGCCGGCCGGCTGCCGGCGGCGCGGGCCGAGGCCGATACCTCGCATGTCGATGGCATCGCCGCCGCGCGCTACAACTGGCGCTTCGCGCCGGCCTGGAGCACCACGCTGGCCGGCGATGTCGGCGGCGGCGGCTCGCGGGTGAGCTGGCAGGTGCTGGGCTCGGTGAACTGGCACGTCACCTCATCCACCGCGCTGCGGCTGGGCTGGCGGCACCTGGGCATCGACCAATCCACCCGGCGCGACGGCAATATCAGCCTCAACCTCACCGGGCCCTTCCTGGCCGCGAGCTTCCGTTTCTGATGCCAGCCCGCTCAGCGCTGCGGGCTGGGCGCCACCCGCAGCTCCACCGCCTCGGCATAGGCGACATCCACCATCTGGCCGGGCCGGAGCGCGCGCACGAAGGTCAGGAGCTGCGGGTTGCGCGGCCTGGCCGTGCGCTGCACGCCCAGCGGGCCGGTGAAGGTCACGCTGCCGGTCGCCCGATCCACCGCATCGACGCGGACCCTGGCCTGCACGAGCTGCGTGGCGCCGGCGCCGGGGCGGGCGCCGGCCTGCGCGCGCGCGCCGGTGGCCAGCGCGGCCAGCGGGGCCTGGCCGTCGCGGGCATCGGCCACCGCCAGCACCAGGGCCTCGCCGAAGGCCAGGGTGACGGTGTCGCCCACCCGCATCTGGGCCAGGTTGCGCACCTCCGGCCCGACGCGAATGGTGCGCAGATCGCCATTGGTGCCGCGGAGCAGGACCTGGCGTTCGGTCAGATCGACGTTTTCCACGATGGCGCTGGCGGTGATGCCGCGGGCGACCGAGGCCGGCGCCGGCGCGGCGCGCTGCGCCATCACCGGGGCCGCGAGCAGGCAGGCGCCGAGCAGCGCGGGGATTGTGATCTTCATGAGACGTTTCCTTTTGCCGAAGCTGCCCCACCTTAACATGCCGCGGCAGTTTGACAGCCCCCCGGCGGTGGCCAGGGCCTTCGTGACTGGCATGGCGGGAAGTGCCGTGCGAGACTTTACGGCAACAAACAGCCCGGCCATCAGGCCGGGGGCGACAGGGGAGGCGATGATGCGCCAACAGGCGAAGAATTGGCCGCGTCGGCTGGCGATTGCGCTGCTGGCGATTTGGTTCGGCGTGGCCACCGTGCTGGTCGCCCCCATGCCGCCGGCCTTCGCGCAGCCCGCCGCCGCGCAGGGCGACGACCTGCCGCTGACCCAGCCGCAGCTCGAATCCTTGCTCGCCCCCGTCGCGCTCTTCCCCGATGAATTGCTGATGCAGGTGCTGATGGCGGCGACCTATCCTTTGGAGGTGGTGCGGGCCTATCGCTGGCTGCGCGAGGGGCAGAACGCGCAGCTGCGTGGCGAGGCCCTGGCCACCGCCCTGCAAGCGCAGAACTGGGACGCTTCGGTGAAATCCCTGGTGCCCTTCCCGGACCTGCTGAAGATGCTCAACGAACAGCTGGAATGGACCCAGGCCCTGGGCGATGCCGTGCTGGCCCAGCAGGAGGATGTGCTGAACACCGTGCAGGTGCTGCGCGCCCGCGCCCAGGCGGCGGGGCATCTGCAAAGCGGCGAGCAGCAGGTGGTCACGGTCTCTCCGGCCGAGGCGCGCGACCCCACGCCGCGCACCATCGTGGTGCAGGCGCCGCCGGAGGTCATCGTCATCGCGCCGCGGCAGCCCGATGTCGTGTTCGTGCCGGTCTACAACCCCTCGGTGGTGTTCGGCGGCTGGCCGCATCCGGCCTATCCGCCGGTCTTCTTCCCGCCGCCGCCGGGCGCGGCCGTTGCCAATGCGCTGCTGACCGGCATGGCCTTCGCCGCCGGGGCCGCGGTTGTCGGCTCGCTCTGGGGCTGGGCCAGGCCGGGCTGGGGTCGCGGCAATGTCGATGTGAACGTCAATCGGGTCAACAACATCAACGTGAACCGCGCCCAGATCAATTCCAACACCTGGCGCCATGATGTGAACCATCGCGGCGGGGTGGCCTATCGCAACACCGAGGTGAACAACCGGTTTCGCGGCGATACGGCCAATACGCGCAATGTCAGCCGCGACGAGTTCCGTGGGCGGGTGCAGCAGGTGGAGCGCGGCGGCGGGCTCGACGAGGCGCGGCGGCCGGGCGGCGAGAACAGGCCGAACCTGGGCGACCGTGCGCCGGGCGGCGAGAACCGCCCGAATCTGAGTGACCGGCGCCCCGGTGGCGAAGCCCGGCCGAACCCTGGCGCGCGGGCGCCGGGCGGCGAAAACCGTCCCAATCCGGGTGACCGGCGACCGGGTGGCGAAACCCGGCCCAACATCAGCCAGGCCCCGAGCGGCCGACCGGCGGTCGCCAATCGTCCACCGGCCAACCGCCCGCCGCCGCAGGCGCTGCAGGGCATTGGCCAGGGCAGCGATGTGCGCGCCGCGGCACAGCGCGGCGCCGCCAGCCGCCAGGCCGCACCCGCGGCGCGGGAGCGCGCGGCGCAGGCCCGGCCGGCGGCCGCACAACGCCAGGCGCCACAGCGACCCAATGCCGGCGGCGGCGGAGGCGGCGGCAACCGGGAACGACTTCAGGGGAGGCGCGGTTGATGCCCAAGCTGCACATTGCCATGGTCGCGGCGCTGGGCCTGGCCCTGGCCTTGCCCCATGCCCGCGCGCAGGTCGCGGCGCTGTCGGACGCGCCGGCTCAGGCCGCGCCGCGCCAGCCCCGCGCCCAATCCTTCGCCTCGCCCGAGCAGGGCTTCGCCGCCCTGGCCGCCGCGATCGCGGCGCATGACGAGGCGCGGCTGCTGGCCATCCTGGGCCCGGCGGCGCGTGGCCTCGTCCGATCGGGCGACCAGCTGGCCGATCGCGCCGCGCGCGATGCCTTCACCGCGGCCTACCGGCAGCGCCAGTCCATCGAACGTCCGGACGCCGCGCGGGCCGTGCTGACCATCGGCGCCGACGCCTGGCCGCTGCCCATCCCGATGGCCGAACGCGGCGGGGTCTGGCGTTTCGACAGCCGCCAGGGCACGCAGGAGCTGGTCGACCGCCGCGTCGGCCGCAATGAGCTGGACACCATCGCCACCCTGCGCAGCCTTGTCGCGGCGCAGTTCGAATATGCCGCCGGCGCCGGCCGCCAGGGGCCATGGCGGGCCTATGCCCGGCGCTTCTTCTCCACGCCCGGCCAGCGCGACGGGCTGTACTGGTCGAGCCTGCCCGGCGAGGCGGAAAGCCCGCTCGGGCCCCTCGTCGCCCAGGCGAGCCAGGGCGGCTATGGCCGTGGCGAGCGTGGCGGCGAGGCGCGCCCGTTTCACGGCTATTTCTTCCGCATCCTGGAAGGCCAGGGGCCATCGGCGCCGGGCGGCGAACATGATTACCTGGTCGATGGCCGGATGATCGGCGGCTTCGCCGTGCTGGCCTATCCCGCGCGCCATGGCAGCACGGGCATTCAGAGCTTCATCGTCTCGCATGCCGGGGTGGTCTATCAGCGCGACCTCGGCCCCGGCACGCGGGAGGTGGCGGCGCGCATCACCGTCTTCGACCCGGATGCGGGATGGAGCGTGGTGCAGCCGTAGAGCATTTTCGAGCCTTGCGGCTTCGCAAGGCGACTCGGAAAATGCGGGGAAACAGCGCGCTGGAGCCGTTTCACCGTCTTCGCTTTCGGTGAAATGGTTCTAGAGCATGATGCGTTGAGGCGGAATCGCCGAACACGCTGAATCATCTCTCAGCATGGTCTAGCGGAACGCGGCCTCCACCTGGCCGCAGATCGCGCCCTGGGCATTCTGCACCCAGGCCATGGCCTGGCCATCCCGGGCCGGGTGCCCCGCCAGGGTGATGGTCTCGCCGACATGGATCGGCCGGGTCAGCCGCGCGGTGAATTCGCGCAGGGTGCCCGGCGTATGCGCCACCAGCGCATCCAGCAGCAGCTGCATCGTCAGCCCGCCATTCTGCACCACGGCGGGGTAGCCCTCCTCGCCGCGCGCGTAATCGGCATCGTAATGGATGCGATGCGCATTCCAGGTCACCGCGGAGTAGCGGAACAGCAGGGTGGAATCGAGCCGCTTCTCCACCCGCCAGGACGGGTCCGCCGGCGCCGTGACGGGGGCGTTGACGGTGCTCTTCTCGCCCGGCTTCACCGCCTCGCGATACACCGCATCGAACTCCTCCACCGCCAGCAATTCCGTGCCGCGGCGCAGGGTATGGCGCATGGTCAGCACGGTGATGAAGCCGGTGCGGGCCTGCTTGGGCAGGATGGCCGCGACCTCGACCGTCTTCTCCACCATGTCGCCGATGCGCAGCGGCGCGTGGATGGTGACGCGCCGCCCCGCCCCCATCCGGCGCGGCAGGCCAATGGGCGGCAGAAAGACGCCAGGGTTGGGGTGGCCATCGGGGCCGAGATCGGATTGCCGCCCGGTCTCGGCGAAATACATGCTGAACCAATGGCCGGGCAGAACATCGCCCATGCGGAATGCCGTCGGGTCGAGATCGAGCATGCTGGCGATGCGGCGGGTGGCGCCCAGGCCCACATCCTCCTCGGTGACGCGGCTGCGGCCGACCCAGGATTGCAGCGTGGGAGAGAGGGTTTCGGCCATCACTCGGCCACCAGGTTCAGGCGGCGGATCAATCCGCCCCAGCGCTGGGCATCGGCCAGGGCGCGGGCGCGGAATTGCTCCGGCGTATTGGGCGGGGCCGGGTCGGCACCAACCCGGGCGAAGGCGGCGCGCACCCGCTCATCGCCCAGCGCGTCGTTCATCGCGGCGTTGAGGCGGGCGACGGCCTCCGGCGGCGTGCGGGCGGGGGCGGCGAGGCCGAAATAGGCATTGGCCTCGAAGCCGGGGATGGTCTCGGCCACCGCCGGCACGCCGGGCCATTCCGGGCGACGGGTCGGCGTGGTGAGCGCCACCGGCCGCACCGTGGGGGCGCCACGCACCGCCTCGCCCTCGGGCAGGCCGAGTGCCCTGGCATGGATGCGGCCCGAGAGCAGGTCGGTCATCGCCTGGGTGGATTGGCGATAGGGCACATGCAGCATGTCGAGGCCGAGCCGCGCGCCGATATCCTCCATCACCAGATGGGTGATGGCGCCCACACTGGCCGAGGCATAGGTGAAGCGACCGGGATTGGCGCGAATCCAACCCACCAGCTGGGCGAAATCCCCGCCGGGGATGGAGTTGTGCACCAGCAGCATGTTGGCCGTGGTGCAGAAGCAGCCGACCGGCAGGAAATCGCGCTCGGCATCATAGGTGATGCCGCGGTAGAGCAGCGCGTTCAGACCGGAATTGGTGCCCAGGCCGGCGATGAGGATGGTGTAGCCATCGGGTGGGGCGCGCATCACCGCCTCGGCCGCCGTGGAGCCATTGCCGCCGGGCCGGTTGTCGGCCAGCACCGGCTGGCCCAGGCGGGACTGCAGCGCATCGGCCATCACGCGGCTGACGATGTCGGTCTGGCCGCCGCCGCCGAAGGGCACGATGAGGCGGATGGGCCGTTCCGGCCAGGCTGCATGTGCCAGGCCGGGCAGGGCTAGAGCGGCCGCCAGAAGGGGCCGACGGGTGGTGTTTCTGTTCATTGGCGTCTCCGGCTCGCAGGCTAGCGCCGTTTCGCCCATGGCGTACAGGTTTCGGCCGAGTCTCAAGCCGCGATAGTGGCGGGCGCGAGCCCCGGGCGTGGCGCCACGGCATCACCTCGCCAGCCCGATCGCGACAGGCTCAGCGCCGGTCGTCGATGATCCTGCCATCGGCGGCGAGGCTGCCGGGCGGGACGAAACGCGCCTCGCCCCGCAAGCCGGTGGCCGCGCGCAGCGCCTCGGCCAGCGCCGCCACATCACCCTCTCCCTCCGCCAGCAATTCCATCGCGTCCTGCTCCGCCACCCGGGTGATGACGAGGCGCATCCGGCCCAATGCCGGCATGGCGCGGCCCAGCGAAGCCACCTGTTCCGGCCGGATGAACATGCCGCGCACCTTCGCCGTCTGATCTGCCCGGCCCAGCCAGCCGCGGATCGACCGGCCTCCGGGCAGGAAGGCCGACATGTCGCCCGGCGAGAAACGGATGACGGGATGGCCGGGGTCGGGGATGGTGACCAGCACCTCGCCGATCTCGCCTTCGGGCAGCGGATCGCCGGTGCCCGGGCGCACGATTTCGACAATGATGCCTTCGGCGAGGCGCATGCCGGCCTCGCCCGGCACGGTGTGGGCGATCAGGCCGAGCTCCGCCGTGCCATAGGCCTCCACCGCGGTGATGCCCCGCGCCGCCACCCAGTCCCTGAGGCTGGGCGGGAAGGCCGCACCGCTGACCACCGCGCGGGTGATGCAGCGGGCATCGATCCCGGCCGCATCGGCGGCCTCCAGCAGGATCTTCAGGAAATCCGGCGTGCCGGCATAGGCGGCGGGATGATAGGCCCGGACGGCCTCGAGAATCTGCGCGGTATTGCCGGGGCCGGCGGGAATCACCGCGCAGCCCAGCGCGCGGGCCGCGCTGTCGAAGATGAAGCCGCCCGGTGTCAGGTGATAGCCAAAGCTGTTCAGCACGACATCGCCGGCCGTGATGCCGGCGGCGGCCAGCGCCGGGGCGAAGCGCCAGGGGTCCGGGCCATCGGCAACACCCTCGAAGATCGGGCCGGGCGAGACGAAAAGCCGGGCGCGGCCCGCCCCAGGCGCGAAGCCGGCAAAAGGCGGCCGGGCCGCCTGCATCGCCGGCAGATCGGCCTTGCGCAGCACCGGCAGCGCCGCCAGGGCCACCGTCCCGGGGTCGATGGCGCCGAGATGCGCGGCCCATCCCGGCATGTTCATCGCGGCCTGGAGCGCGCGGACCAGGGTGTCTTGCATGGCGGTTTCCTTTTCCGGCGAAGATTGCCCCAGCGCCGTGCCGCTGGACAGCGCCCCCCGCCACGCGCCACATGCCGCCATGCGCCGCCCTCCTCGCCCGTCATCCCCGCCTCGCCGTGGCAACGCCCGCCCCGGCGAAGGCTTCGTCCCCCCCGATGCCCGCCGCGGCCCGCCGGCCGAGGCCACGCCAGGCGGCATGCTCTGGCTGCACGGCCTGCACACCGTGGCCGCCGCATTGGCGAACCCGGCCCGCCGCCTGCGGCGCCTGCTGCTGACCTCGGATGCGCACAAGGAATTGTCCGCCCGCCTGCCGCCGCCCTGGCGCATCCAGCCCGAACTGGCCGAGCGGGCGCATTTCAGCGCCTTCCTGCCGGAGGATTCGGTCCACCAGGGCGCGGCCCTGCTGGTCGAGGCGCTGGAGCCGCTGGACATCCACGACGCGATCGATGCCGGCCCCGGCCCCATCCTGGTGCTCGACCAGGTGACGGATCCGCGCAATGTCGGCGCCATCCTGCGCTCGGCCGCCGCCTTCGGCGCCTCGGCCGTGGTGATGCAGGACCGCCATGCGCCGCCCGAGACCGGGGCGCTCGCCCGTGCCGCCTCCGGCGCGCTGGAGCTGGTGCCGGTGGTGCGGGTGGTGAACCTCGCCCGCGCGCTGGAGGAGCTGAAGAAGCATGATTGCTGGGTCGTCGGCCTGGAAGGCACGGCGCCGACCACGCTGGCCCAGGCCGGCCTGGCCGGCCGCCGCGTCGCTCTGGTGCTGGGCGCCGAGGGCGAGGGCATGCGCCGCCTCACCCGCGAGGGCTGCGATGAGCTCGCCCGCCTGCCGATCAGCGAGCGGATGGAGAGCCTGAATGTCTCGGCCGCCGCCGCGGTGGCCCTTTATGAGCTGGGGAGGATGTGATGGAAGCGGCCAAGATGATCCTGGAGGCGCGGCGGGCAGGGCGGGTGCTGGCGCCGCTTGGCGCCGCGGCGCCGGCCGATGCCCCGGCCGGCTACGCCGTGCAGCGGCAGGTCGCCGAGATGCTGGGCGCAGTACCGCCGGCCGGTTTCAAGATCGGCGCCACGACACAGCAAATGCAGTCCTATCTCGGTCTCACCGGCCCCGCCGCGGGCTTCGTGCCGGCGGGCTCGCTCAACCCCTCCGGGCTTTCAGTGCCCTTCGCCGATTTCCTGGGTGTGGGTGTGGAATGCGAGGTGGCGGTGCGCCTGGGCGCCGACCTGCCGCCCGCCCCCTGCACGCCCGAGCGCGCGGCCGAGGCGGTGGAGGCGGTGATGTGCGCCATCGAAATCGTCGAGAAGCGCTATGGCGATCTGGCGGCGCTGGGCACGCCCACGCTGATCGCCGACCAGGTGTTCCATGCCTCCGGCGTGCTGGGCCCGGCGGTCGCGAAGTTTCGCGACATCGACCTGGGCGCGGTGCGGGGCGAGGTCTTCATCGATGGCATCTCGCGCGGGTTCGGCTTCGGCCGCGACCTTCTGGGCCACCCGATGAACGCTTTGGCCTGGCTGGCGGGCTCGGGCGCCGCTGAGGTGTTCGGCGGGCTGAAGGCGGGCCAGGTGATCTGGCTCGGCTCCGTCACGCCGCCGATCTGGCTGGAAGGGCCATGCGCCGTGCGGGTGACATTTTCGTCACTCGGCGAGGTGTCCTTGACCTTCCGTTAGGCATTCTGGGCCAGATTGCCGGAGGGGTGCCGGTTCGCGCCAAACACAATCGCCAGAAGGGCGCATGGAGCTGCACTTGCCATGCCATCCTTCAAGAGTCCCGCCGCCAATAGGCTGGTTCGGGCTCAGCCCGCGCCCGATACGCCGCGCCACGATGCCGCGGGGAATGGGGGCAATGTACTGTTCGCGCCGGCGCCCGCACGTTCCGGTCAGCCGGGGTGGCACGCCTTGCCCGATGATCTGCAACTCATCCTCGCGCGCGAGGCCATGCTGCGCGCCGCCGCCACACTGGCGGACCAGGCCGAGCTTCTGGCCATCGAAATGGAAGCCGGCGCGCTGAGCGACCGCGGCGGCCCGGATGCGCTGCGGCTCTTCGCCGCCATCATCCGTGCCACCAATGCCGATACGATGGGGCCCGTCGGCAACGCCTGAACCGGCCGCTCCCCCTCGCAGCCCCCTGGCTCAGACCAGCCGGCTGGCGGGTTGTGCCGGGAAGCTCTTGATCGTGCGGTCAACCAGGGCCGGCAGCAGCGCGAGGATCGCCAGGCGCCCCCGCGCATCGCCCTTGCGGCAGGCCATTTCGAGGTTGGCGGCCGCATCACGCAGGGCCACCGCGCCGAAAGTGCCGGCGGCGGCCTTCAGCGTATGCGCCTCATCCTCGATCAGCTGCGGGTCATTGCCTGCGATGATGCGGGCGACGCGCGACCGGGTCTCCTCCATGAAGACCAGGATCAGCCGGGGCAGGCGGCCCGGGCCAACGGCCGTGCGCAGCTCCTCCAGCGTCTCCCTGTCCAGCAGCGGCGCGACCACCCCGGGCTCGGGCATCGGAATGGCAGCGCGCGGGCGGCGCGGCCGGGCATTGAGCGCATCCTCGACCGCCGCCAGCATCTGCAGCCGGTCCAGCGGCTTGGCGAGGTAGCCATCCATGCCGGCGGCGATGCAGGACTCGGCATCGCCCGGCATGGCGGAGGCGGTCATCGCGATGATCGGCACCCGACCATGGATGCCGGGCAATTGGCGGATGGCGGCGGTGGCGGCGAGGCCATCCATCACCGGCAGGCGCACATCCATCAGCACCAGATCGAATTCCGAGGATTCGGCGGCCGCCACAGCCTCGGCCCCGTCGCGCGCAAGCTCCACCGTATAGCCGGCCTTGCGCAGGATGGCGGCGGCGACGAGCTGGTTCACCTTGCCATCCTCAGCCAGCAGGATGCGGCCATTGGCCAGCGGCACGGCCGGCAGGATGGCGTCCGGCGCAGGCGAGAGGCGGGATGGCGGCGCGCCGGATTGCGGCACCGGCACCAGCGGCAGGTCGAAGAAGAAGGTGCTGCCCTTGCCCGGCGTGCTGTCCACCGCGATCTGCCCGCCCATCAGCGAAACCAGGCGCTTGCAGATCGCCAGCCCCAGCCCGGTGCCGCCCTGGGCGCGCAGCGGCGGCCCTTCGGCCTGTGCGAAGCGGGTGAAAAGGCGCGAGCGCAGCTTGGGCGGAATGCCCACCCCGGTATCGGTGACCGCGACACCGAGCCTGCCATCGGGCAGGGCGGCCATGCGGATCTCGACCGACCCGCGAGAGGTGAATTTCACCGCATTGTCCACCAGGTTCAGCAGCACCTGCTGCAGCCGCACCACATCGCCGATCGCGCGTGCGGGCAGATGGTGGTCGAGGCTGGCGGAGATCGTCAGGCCCTTCTCGGCCGCGGCGGGGGCGACGAGGTCGAGCACCTCCTTCACCGGGTCGGCCAGGGTGAAGGCCTCGGCGCCGATGCGCAGCTTGCCGGCTTCGATCCGGCTGAGGTCGAGCAGCTCGTTGACGGTGCCGAGCAGGGTCTGGCCGCAACGGCGCGACGTTTCGGCGTAGGCCCGCTGCTCGGCGTCCAGATTGGTGTCGAGCAGCAAGGACAGCGTGCCCATCACGCCGTGCAGGGGCGTGCGGATCTCATGGCTCATGAAGGCCAGGAAGTCGCTCTTTTCCTGGTTCGCGCGCTCTGCGGCGCGGCGGGCGCGGATGGCCTCACGCTCGGCCCGCACCCGCGCCGTCACGTCATGCTGGATGCCGACAAAAGCCACCAGCCGCCCATCGGTGCCGAAGACGGGCGAGGTGTGCAGCTCGTTGATGAACCGCTTGCGGTCGCGCCGGTAATTGACGAGTTCGATCGTGATCGCCCGCTGATCTGCCACCGCGCGGCGCAGCAGATGGGTGGAGGCGGAATCGGTGCCCGGCCCCTGGAGGAAGCGGCAGTTGCGGCCCAAAACCTCCTCGGCCGGATAGCCGGTGATCTTGCTGAAGGCGGGGTTGCAGAAGACGATGGGGCAATCGGGCATATTGGGGTCGGTGATGACAACCCCGGTCGGCGCGGAGGCGACAGCCAGCGCCAGCGCGCCCTCGAACCCCGCCGAGGAGACGGATTTGAGGGCACCGCGCAAATAGGCGTTGCCGCCCGCGTCGCGGACCAGGTCGGGGGCAAGGGCCGTCGCGGCTGCCACCTTAATCGTCGTAGGTGAGAAGGGCGTCGAATGGGACATGGATGCGGCTCCTGCCGCCGAGGAAGGTGAGTTCTATGAGGGCGGCGCTGCCCACCACTTCGGCGCCGGCCTGCTGCAGCAGGGAGATGCCCGCTGCCATTGTTCCACCTGTCGCCAGGAGGTCGTCGAGAAGCACCACGCGCTGGCCCTTCTGGATCGCGTCGGCCTGAATCTCGATCCGGTCCTCGCCATATTCGAGCGCATAGGACAGGCCGAGCACGGCGCCGGGCAGCTTGCGCGGCTTGCGCAGCATGATGAAGCCGATACCCATCTGCACCGCCAGCGGAGCGGCGAGCAGGAACCCGCGCGACTCGATACCGGCCAGGACATCGGGCCTGCGGGCCGCCAGCATGTCAGCCATGCGGTTCACCGCCTCCTGCCAGGCCGGGCCATGGGCCAGCAGGGTCGAGATATCGTGGAACAGGATGCCGGGCTTCGGAAAATCCGCGATTCCCCTGATATGGGCCTTGAGGTCCATCTCCGGGCGTGCGCTGCGGGTTTCGGCCAGATCGTGCAAGGCTGCTGCTCGGCTTTCATGTCGGCTCCGACAACGCGCGTCGGACGTGGATGTGGCGTTGAGTGTCTCGGGCCGGTTTGTGCCGCGGCACCCCGCCGGCTGGCGGGACAGGCCGTGAACCGGGCCATGCTGCGGACTGCGTCATGCGCGTGCCGGATGGCCGGGTGGAGGCGGCAGACCCAACATGGGCGAGCGCGATCCTTGCCTGCGGGGCAACGCTACGATCATTACGCTATCGATGCAAGCTAATCCTGAACGAATAGCGTCAGGGCTTGCGCAACCCGCGCCAAATGGCCAACTCAGCGATCATGTCCCGCCCCGCCACCGCATTGTTGATCGGCCTGCTCGGCTTCACCGCCTACGTCATCCTTGTGATGGTGGTTGGCGATTGGGTGCTGGAAATGCACTGGGCCGTGCAATTTTTTTACTTCGCAATAGCGGGAATTGTGTGGGTTTTTCCGGCCAAACGGCTGATTTATTGGAGCGCTGGCAAGTAAATTCGGGATGCCAACATGGTCGGAGTGAGAGGATTCGAACCTCCGGCCCCCGCGTCCCGAACACGGTGCTCTACCAGGCTGAGCTACACTCCGGTGCCGCAGGCTTCATACGCCGCAGTCCTGGGCGGGGCAAGCCGGGCAGGGCTTCGATCATCGCCGCGGAAATTTGTCGCTTTGCGGCGTGCCGTGCAGCAGGCACATTGCGCATGGCCCAACCCGGCCCACGTCCCAAAATCCGGAGACCGTCTTTGATGAAGACCACGACCATGCTGCGCGCGGGCCTTGCCGCCCTCGCCTTCACAGCCCTGGCCACCGCCACGGTGCCGTCACTGGCCCAGGGCACCGACCCCGCCCAGATCATCCTGGCCCGCCGTGATGGGCTGAAGGCCGTGGGCGCGCATATGGAAGCCATGGGCGCCATCGCCCAGGCCCGTGGCGACATCGCCCCGGCGGTGGCCCGCATCGAGGCCATCCAGGCCTTTTTCGTGAATTTCCCCGATCGCTTCCCGGCCAATACCCAGGCCGGCGAAACGCGCGCCCTGCCTGCCGTCTTCACCGACCGCGTCGGCTTCACGACGGCCTACAACAACATGACCACGCAACTCGCCACCTTGCGTGCCGTGGCCGCCAGCGGCGATTCGGCGGCCTTCGGCCCAGCCCTGCAGGCCACCGGCGCGACCTGCGGCGCCTGCCACCGGCCCTATCGCAGCCGGTAAGCCAAAGGCCTGGCGCGGCCGGCAGATGTCGGCCGCGCCGGCGTTTCAACGCGCATGGCCAGGACGGGCCGGCCGCGTCGTGTTCAGCGCCCCTGCCAGACCGCCGGGCGGCGGGCCAGGAAGCTCTGCACCCCCTCGGCGAAATCCTCCGAGGTGAAGCACATCGTCACCAGGTCATCGCCTTCGATGGCACGCGCGGCCGCGGTCAGGCGGCGCAGCGCCTGCTTGGTGGCGCGCAGGGTCAGCGGCGCATGGCCGGCCACGGTGGTGGCCAACGCTGCGGCCCGGGCCTGCAGCGCGGCGTGGTCTGGCAGGATCTCGGAGAGCAGGCCGGCCATGCGCATTTCCTCGGCCTCCATCAGCCGGGCGGAGAAAATCAGGTCCGTCACCCGCGCCGGGCCGATCAGCGCGGCCAGGCGGGCGTGGTTCACCATCGACAGCGTATTGCCCAGCGTGCGGGCGATGGGAAAGCCGAAGCGGGCATTGGCGGCGCCGATTCGCAGGTCGCAGACCGCGGCGATGGCGGCCCCGCCGCCGGTGCATGCGCCCGAGATGGCGGCGATGGTGGGTTTGTTGCAGTTCTCGATCGCGGTCAGGATTCGGTCGATCTTGTGTTCATAGGCGATGGCCTGCTCCGCGCTGCGGAACTCCGTGAACTGGCTGATGTCGGTGCCGGCGGCGAAGGCTTTTTCGCCCGCGCCGGTGATGACGATGGCCCGGATGCCCGGGTCGTCATTGGCTGAGATGCAGAGATTGGCCAGCCCCTCATACATCGGGAATGTCAGGGCATTGCGCGCCTGCGGCCGGTTGAAGGTGACGAAGGCGATGCCCTCGCGCGTGTCGATCAGAAGGTCTTCCATGACGGCAGTCTTGCCCCAGCCGGCCTGGGGTGGAAGATGCCCATCGCAAAAGCCGGGGTCATCCATGCGTATCATCGACGTGAAACAGGCCGTGGCGCCGATCAGCAGCGCCATCGCCAATGCCTATATCGATTTCTCCAAGATGACGGCCAGCATCGTCGCCGTCACCATCGAGGATGGCCAGGGCGGCCGCGCCACCGGCTTCGGTTTCAACAGCAATGGCCGCTACGCCCAGCCCGGCCTGCTCGCTGAGCGTTTTGTGCCCAGGCTGCTGGAAGCCAGCCTCACCACCCATGAGGATGGCGGCCTGGAACCCGCCAGCGCCTGGATGGCGATGATGAAGAACGAAAAGCCGGGCGGCCATGGCGACCGCTCGGTGGCCGTGGGCGTGCTGGACATGGCGCTGTGGGACGCGACGGCCAAGCTCGCCGGCAAGCCGCTGTGGCGGCTGCTGGCCGATCGCTACAATGGCGGCCAGACGGATGAGACGGCCTGGATCTACGCCGCCGGCGGCTACTACCACCCCGGCAAGGGCGTGGACGGGCTGCTGGAGGAGATGCGCCGCTATCTCGGCCTGGGCTATTCGGTCGTCAAAATGAAGATCGGCGGCGCCCCCGGCACGCCGCTCAAAGCCGCGCTGAAGGAAGATGTGGAGCGAATCGAGGCCGTGCTGAAGCTGCTGGGCGGCGATGGTTCCAGGCTCTGCGTCGATGTGAATGGCCGCTTCGGGCTGCATGCCGCGCTGGTCTATGGCGCCGCCCTCGCGCCCTACAATCTGCGCTGGTACGAGGAGCCGCTCGATCCGCTGGATTTTTCCACCCATGCCGTGCTGGCCGAGCAATACGCCCCGCCCATCGCCACAGGCGAGAACCTCTTCTCCATGCTCGACGCGCGCAACCTGATCCGGCACGGCGGGCTGCGGCCCGACCGCGACACGCTGCAATTCGACCCGGCGCTGAGCTATGGCCTAGTCGAATACCTCCGCACGCTGGAAATGCTGCGCGAGCATGGCTGGTCGCCCCGGCGTTGCGTGCCGCATGGCGGGCACCAGTTCGCGCTCAACATCGCAACCGGCCTGGGCCTGGGCGGCAATGAGAGCTACCCGGAGGTCTTCGCCCCCTTCGGCGGCTTCGCCGATGACACGCCGGTGGTGGACGGCCGCATCAGAATGCCCGATGCGCCGGGCATCGGCTTCGAACGCAAGAATGATCTTTATGCGGTGATGCGGACACTGCTGTAGGGTTGCGCGATGCGCCTCCTCGTCGTCGAAGACAATGCCGAACTCGCCAAGCAGCTGCGCAATGCGCTGGGCGAAACGGGCTTTGCCGTCGACCTCGCCGCCGATGGTGAGGAGGGGCTGCATCTCGGCGCGACCGAGCCTTATGACGCGGTGGTGCTGGATCTCGGCCTGCCCAGGCTGGATGGGCTGTCGGTGCTGCGGCGCTGGCGGGCGGCGGACCGGGCGATGCCGGTCATTCTTCTCACCGCGCGCGATTCCTGGTCGGAGAAGGTGGAGGGGCTGAATGCCGGGGCCGATGATTATCTGGCAAAGCCCTTCATCATGGCCGAGCTGATCGCCCGGCTGAACGCCCTGATCCGGCGCTCCAACGGGGTGGCCAAGCCAGAGCTCGATTTCGGCGAGATCAGGCTCGACACCGCAGCCCGCGCGGTGACCCGGCAGGGGCAGATGGTGCGGCTCACCGCGCTGGAATACGGCATGCTGGCCTATCTGGCACTCAATGCCGGCCGCCCGGTGTCCAAGACCGAGCTGACGGAACATCTCTACGCCCAGGATTTCGACCGCGATTCCAACACGCTGGAGGTCATTGCCGGGCGGCTGCGGCGCAAGCTGGGCGATGGGCTGATCGAGACGGTGCGCGGCCAGGGCTACCGCATGAGCCTGCCGCGATGAACGCGATGGGTGGGGCGGCGCCCTCCGCCACGCCGACGATCCGGGTGCGCGGCAGCCTCACGCGGCGGCTGGCCCTGCTGGCGGCGCTGTGGGTGGCGCTGGGCCTGGGCGTCACCGGCTGGTTCGTGGTGCGCCTGGCGGAGGAGCAGATCGAGAGCGCCGCCGATGGGCGGATGACCTCGCTGCTCGATGCGGTGGTGGCGGCCGCGGCACTCGACCCCGTGCGCGGGCCGATCCTGGCCCGGGCGGTGAGCGAGCCGGAATTCGACCGGCCGCTATCGGGGCATTACTGGCAGATGTCGGCGGCCGGCGGGCTGGTGGCCACCTCGCGCTCGCTGTGGGACCAGCGGCTGCCGGCGCCCAGGCCCGATGACGAGCCGCGCAATGAGGACATCATCGGGCCGCGAAACGAGCCGCTGCGGCTGCTGGAACGCCATGTCCAGCTCGAGGCGCGCTTCGGCACGCCGCGCTACCAGACCGTGACGATCCAGGTCGCCGTCACCCGGCGGGAGACGGATACCGAGATCAACCGGCTGCAGAAGGGCCTTGTGCTGGCCTTTCTCGGCCTGGGCACCGGGTTGGTGGCGGTGGTGGCCTTGCTGGTGGTGTGGTCGCTGGCGCCGCTGCGCCGGGCGCAGGAGGAGCTGGTGGAGGTGCGCGCCGGCACAAGGCAGCATGTGGACCTGACGGTGCCCAGCGAGATCGCGCCGCTGGTGCAGGAGATCGAGGCGCTGATCGGCCAGAACCGGGCGACGGTGGAGCGCGCGCGCACCCATGTCGGCAATCTGGCGCATGCGCTGAAGACGCCCGTCGCCGTGCTGCGCCTGGCGCTGGAGCGGGAGGAACTGCCGGCCGCCCGCGCCCAGGCCGCGACGCTGGAGCGGCTGGTGCAGCATCACCTGCGCCGCGCCCGGGCCGGCGCGCTGGCGGGTGCGGCGGGCGAGGAGGCCATGCCCATGGCCGCCGCGCAATCGCTGGCGACGGCGCTGCGGCGGCTGTTTTCCGGACGGGGGATCGCCATCACCGTGATCGGGCGCGACGCCGCGCGCACCCGGGCGGACCCGCAGGATCTGACGGAAATGCTGGGCAATTTGATGGAAAACGCCTGCAAATGGGCGAAGGCCCGGGTGGAATGCCGGGTGGTGCCGGCGACGGGCGGGATGATCCGCATCGAGGTGGAGGATGACGGGCCGGGGCTGGCGGAGGGGCAGGACGGGGCGGCGCTGGCGCGCGGTGTGCGGCTGGACGAGGCGGCGCCGGGCAGCGGGCTGGGGCTGGCCATCGTGGCCGATCTGGCGGGGCTTTATGGCGGGACGCTGTCGCTCAACCGTGGCCGGCGGTTGGGGGGGATGCTGGCGGTGCTAGAGCTGCCGGGGCGGGTTTGAATGCGCTTGGACCGGTGTCCCCTCCCCCTGCGCTACCCCTCCCCCTCCAACCTCTCGATATCCCCATCGCTCAGCCCGAAATGATGCCCGATCTCATGGATCAGCACATTGCGAACCAGCCGAAACAGCTCCTCCCCCGTCTCGATCCATTCCAACAAAATCGGCTCGCGGTAAAGAAAGATCGTATCGGGTTGCAGCGGCACATCGAGCACCGATTTCTGCGTCAGCGGCGTGCCGCGATACAGCCCGGTGAGGTCCCAGGGGTTGTCCATCCCCATCTCCTCCAGCGTTTCGTCATCGGCCACATCCTCGACCACGATGGCCACGCCGCGTGTCATGGCACGCAATTCTGCGGGAATGGCGTCGAGCGCGTGCTCGGCCATCTGAATGATCTCGTCGGTGCTGGGGGGCGTGGTATGGCGCATGCCTGAAACACCCCCAGGACCGGGGCGAAGTCAAGGATTGGAATGATGATCGAAACGTTGGACGCCGCCGCCCGTGCCGCCCTCGCCACGAGCCTGCCGGATTGGCGCGTGGTGGAGGGGCGTGACGCGATCCAGCGTAGCTTCAGGTTCCGCGATTTCTCGCAGGCCTGGGGTTTCATGACCCGGGCCGCCCTGCTGGCGGAAAAGGCCGACCATCACCCGGAATGGTTCAACGTCTACAACCGCGTCGACGTGACGCTGACCACGCATGATGCCGGCGGGCTTTCGGCGCGCGACGTGGCGCTGGCCCAGGCCATGGACGCGCTGCTCGGGTGAGCATCACCCGCGCCGCGGTGCGCCACTGCCTGGCCCAGGCCTGGTCGCCGCTGGTGGAAATGCCGCTGCCCGATGGCAGGCGGGCCGACATCATGGCCATCACCGCGCGCAGCGAGATCGTGATCATCGAGGCGAAATCCGGCCCAAGGGATTTCCTCACCGACCAGAAGTGGCCGAGCTACCGCGCCTGGTGCGACCGTCTCTACTTCGCCGTCGATCTCGATTTCCCGCGTGGATTGCTGCCCGAGGCGGTGGGCCTGCTGGTCGTCGAGGGTCGCGAGACCACGCTCTGCCGCGAGGCGCCGCACCACCCCGTGGCGCCGGCGCGCCGCCGCGCGCTGCTGCTGCGCTTCGCCCTGCTGGCCGGCCGCCGCCTCGCGGCCGAGCAGGACCCCTGGGGTGCCGAGGAATTGCGGATGGCGCTGCGGGCGGAGTGAGGCCCGGGCCTGCTACCAGCTCAGCGGAATGCGCAGAAAGGCGCCCGGCGCGGGGCGGAACAGCCTGTCCTGCAACTGGCCGGGCGAGCCGGTGTCCTGCGCCAGCCCGCGGCCGGGAATGCGCGGCGCGATCACGCCCGGGGTCAGCCGCGTGGCATCGGCGTGTTGCTCACGCGGTGCCTCGATCTGGTTGTTGGGCACCGGCGCGCGCTGGATGTCCTGCCGCGTATAGCCCTGCGCCCGCGCCCCTGGCGCCTCAGGAACCACCATGCCGCCGCCCATATAGGCGGCGTTCACATCATCGGTGCGGCGCTGCCGTGTGGGGCGGCGGGGCGGGCTGGCTTCCTGGGCCATGGCACCACCGGCCGCGAGGAGCGGAAGCACGATGGAAAAGATCGAGCGGCGCTTGAACATGTATCCACAGATAGTGAGTCACAGGTTTTGAGACAAGGTTTATTTGCCGCCGGGCAGCAGCAGACGCACCGCAAGCCCGGGCGGATCCGCCCCCGGCATGGCGTCCGCCAGCTCCAATTCGCCGCCATGCAGCTGCGCCACGGCGCGCGCGAGCGACAGGCCAAGCCCCGAGCCGGGGGTGTTGCGGGACTGGTCGGCGCGAAAAAACCGTTCTCCCGCGCGGCTTTGGTCCTCACTCGGCAGGCCCGGGCCGGAATCGGTGACGACGATCTCGATCGCGCCATCCTCCAGCACATGGGCGGCCAACTGCACCACGCCGCCATCGGGTGTAAATTTTACGGCATTGTCGAGCAGATTGGCCACGGCCTGCAGCAGCAGGTCGCGGTCGCCCACCATGCGCAGCGTGGCGGGCAGGTCGGTCTCAAGCCGCTGGTCGCGCGCCTCGGCCGCCGCCTGGTAGAATTCGGCGGCATCCGCCAGGACCTCCGGCAGGTCGAAGGTCGCGAAGGCGGCGCGCCGCGCGCCGGCCTCGGCCTCGGCGATGCGCAGCAGGGCACGGAAGATGCGGCTGATATTGTCGAGATCGGCGATGCCCTGCTCGACGGCGGCGCGCAGTTCCGCCTCGGTGCTGGCCAAACTCAGGCTTTCCTCCAGCTTGGTGCGGGCGCGGGCGATGGGGGTACGCAGATCATGCGCAATGGCGTCCGAGACGCCGCGCACGCCGGCCATCAGCGTCTCGATCCGGTCCAGCATGGAGTTCATGCCCTGGCCCAGCCGGTCGAACTCATCGCCGCGGCCCGAGATCGGCACGCGGCGCGTCATGTCGCCGCCGGCGATGCCCATGGCGGTGCGGAAGGTGGGGTCGAGCCTGCGCTCCAGCGCGCGGCGGATCAGCGCGGCACCGGCAATGGCGATCAGCATGGAGGCGCCGAGCGACCAGACCACGCCCTCGGTCAGCACGAGGCGCAGCTGCAACCGCTCGCTCTCGTCGCGGCCGACCAGCAGGCGCAGCGCCTCGCCGCCGCCGGTGAGGTCGCGGCGCAGGAAGCGAGCATCGGCCGGCACGCCGTCATGGGCGATGCGGGCGCGGCTGAAGATGCCATCGGAATCGGCCGCCACCGGCCAGGCCTCGAGATTGCCCGCCAGCTTCAGGCCGTTGCGGTCGAGCAGGAGGTAGATCGCCTCGTTGGAGATATCGAGCGCGATGCGCTCATCGATGGCATCGACCAGGCCGTTGACGCCCGCCGCCCGCCAGCGCTCGCCCAGCGCCACCGCATCGGCACGGATGGCGGCCGCGACCTGGCGATCCAGCGCGCCCGCCGTCGCCCACCACAGCACCGCCACCAATGCCAGCGACGAAAGCGCGAAGACGATGGTGAACAATGCGGCGAAGCGCAGCCCGGCACTCTGCAGCAGGCGCGGGGGCGCCGCACCACGCAGCATGGGGCGACGGGCCGGCGGGGCGCGCCTTTCGCTCAGGGTTCGGCGCGGATCATGTAGCCCGCATTGCGCACGGTGTGGATCAGCGGCTTGTCAAAGCCCTTGTCGAGCTTCTGCCGCAGGCGGGAGACATGGACGTCGATCACATTGGTCTGCGGGTCGAAATGATAGTCCCACACCTTCTCCAGCAGCATGGTGCGCGTCACCACCTGGCCGGCATGGCGCATCAGATGTTCCAGCAACCGGAATTCGCGGGGCTGGACGTCGATCTTCCTGCCGCCGCGCGTCACCGTGCGGCTGAGCAGGTCGAGCTCGAGATCGGCGACACGCAGGCGGGTGGCCGGCGCATCCACGCTGGGGCGCCGCGCCAGCGCTTCGACGCGGGCCAGCAATTCGGCGAAGGCGAAGGGCTTGACGAGGTAGTCATCGCCGCCGGCTTTCAGCCCCTTCACCCGCTCATCCACCGCGCCGAGTGCCGAGAGGAACAGCACCGGCGTGCGGTTGCCCTGGCCGCGCAGCGTTTCCACCAGCCGCACGCCATCGACCCCGCCGGGCAGCATGCGGTCGAGCACGAGCAGGTCGAATTGTTCCGAGGCCGCAAGGAAAAGCCCGTCGCGGCCATTGGCCGCGTGCTCCACCGTGTGCCCGGCCTCCTGCAAACCTTTCTTCACGAAGCGGGCGACTTCGACATCGTCTTCCACCAGCAGGATTCGCATATATGTCAGCCCTTCCTCATTCCTCGCCGGTCAGCCCGGACCGGGCGGCCGGCGGCCGACCAGCACGGTCAATTCCTGTGGCCGGCCGTCGCGCTGCACCGAAAGCCGCACCGGCTGCCCAGGGGCGATAGCGGCAACGTAGCGCACAAGCGCACGCGATGTCTCGGTGCGTTCACCATTGACGGAGAACACCACGTCGCCGGCGCGCAAGCCGCCGCGCTGCGAGGGCCCGCCGCGCACCACATCGGTCACCAGCACGGCGCGGCGGCCGGCGCGCGGATCATCGGGCACCAGATCCTGAACCGAAACGCCGAGCCAGCCGCGTTCCACCCGCCCGTCGCGGCGCAGCTGCTCGATGACCGGCCGCGCAAGGTCCGAGGGCGTGGCGAAGCCGATGCCGGCCGAGGCACCGGAGGGCGAATAGATCGCGGTGGAAATGCCGATCCCCTCGCCCGCCACATTGAACAACGGCCCGCCGGAATTGCCCGGGTTGATCGCCGCATCGGTCTGGATGAAGTCATCGAAGGGCCCGGCGCCGATCTCCCGGCCCCGCGCCGAGACGATGCCCGAGGTGACCGTGCCGCCCAGGCCGAAGGGATTGCCCGCCGCCAGCACCCATTGCCCCACCCGCATGGCATTGCTGCTGCCCCATGCCACGGCAACCAGCGCCCCGCGCGGCTCGACCCTGAGCAGGGCGAGGTCGGTCAGCTCATCGGTGCCGACGACGCGCGCGGCCAGCTCGGTGCCGTTCTGCAGCGCGACGGTGACGCGGGTGGCCGACCCTACCACGTGGTTGTTGGTCACCACGAAGCCCGCGGGGTCGATGACGAAGCCCGAGCCCGCGCCCTGGGTGCGTTCGCGGCGGCCGCGGAAATAGCGCTCGAAGGGGGTGCCGCGGAATTCCGGCGGGGCCTGGGCCACAGCTTCGCCCTGCACCGCGATATTGACCACGGCCGGCAGCACGCGCTCGGCCAGGTCGGCGAAGTCGGGCAGCGCCGCGCGCTGGGCGACGGCCGGCGTGCCGCAGCCCAGCAAAGGGGTGGCCGGTGTGGCAACGGCCAGCGCCAGCAACGCGCGGCGGCGCGGTGAGGGGGTGGCATGGGACATCATGGCGGTCACTGGTAACCCTGGCATGGCGGGCCGCGGTCGCGGCCCGGAAAGTGAGTTGAAATCTCTGCCAATATGGGATGCGGAGCAAGACTTCCCATGGTGGGGCTGCCATGCCGGGCATAAGGGGCAGGGGCTGGTCGGTGGACCATGTCGAGGAAGGGCGCGCCCGGCTCGGCGACTGGTGCCGGTCATTCGCATTCGGGGCGGCCCTCCATCTCCAGGGTGAAGCGCCCTCGACGATGAAGACGGTCACCAGGAGCGATGGGCGTGGATAACGGTGGCCTGGCCGGGGGCGAAGCGGGCGCCGAGGGCCAAAGCGGCCGTCAGCGCAGAAATCCGCACCAGCCGCCCATGGCGGGGCGGTTCCGTGGTGCGGACAGGAAAAGCCGGGGGCATGCCGGGCGTGCCGCGATGGCGATCACATATCCGACTTCAGAACTATCAATTGCGCAAAATTAACGTAAAACCGATATCATTCCGGAAGCAAAACCATCAAGCTGCTTCTTGTCGTCCCACGCTGGCCCGCTTCGGCCCGCCAGCGGGGCGGACGACATGAGGCGGCGGCCAATTCCCGGCAGGCCTCCGCCAGACTGGCTGTCTCCCGGCGGCCACGCCCTGACCGCGGCGACGCGGTCAGGGCGTCTCTTTTCCAGCCCCCACCACTCAGCGCAGCTGTGGATTGTCGAAGCGCGGCTCGCGGTAGCGCCCCAACGCCGCGCCAAGCGCGCGGGCGAGGTCGCGCTTCTCATCCTCGTTCAGATACAGCCCGATCTCGCTCTCGCGCCCGCGATGGCCAACGATCAGCCGGGGTGCAGCGCCCTCCTCCAGCCGGACCCGCGCCCAATAGGGATCGAGCACCGCCTCATGCGCCCGGCCCGGGCCGTCGATTCGCAGGATGCGCAGCTTGCCATCGCTGAGCGAAATCCGCTCGACGCAGCGCCGGGCATGCGCCCGATGCATCAGGAACAGCCCGAGCACCAGCGCCAGCTCCGCCCCGGCAAAGCCCAGCACCGGCCAGGCGCCGAGCAGCGCGAACAGCACCCCCGACAGCCCGAAGCCCAGCACCAGCACCGCCGCCACCACGCGCATGCCCGTGCGGTTCAGGCTTTGCTGCGGCCGGCTGACGGCTTCGAAGAGGAGGGGACTCGCGCGATCCGGCATGCCTGCCATAGATGACGGCACCCATGCCCCGCACAAGCCCCGCCAAACCACCGCTCCATGGCACCGCGACCGCGCCACGCCGCGCCCGGCTGATGAACCGCGACCAGGCCGCGGCCTTCATCGCCGCCATCGCCCAGCACAACCCCGCGCCCGAGACGGAGCTGCTCTACACCGATCCCTTCTCGCTGCTGGTGGCCGTGGTGATGTCGGCGCAGACCACCGATGCGGCGGTCAACAAGGTCACCCCCGCGCTCTTCGCCGCCGCGCCCACGCCAGCCGCGATGGCGGCACTCGGGGCCGAGGGCGTCGGCCAGCTCATCCGCCGCATCGGGCTGTGGCAGGCCAAGGCGAAGAACGTGGCCGCGCTGGCGCAAAAGCTGGTCGACGCGCATGGCGGCGTGGTGCCCGGGGACCGCGCGGCGCTCGAGGCGCTGCCCGGCGTCGGCCGCAAGACCGCCAATGTCGTGCTCAACGTGGTCTTCGGCCAGGCCACCATGGCGGTGGACACGCATATCTTTCGCCTGGGCAACCGCACCGGCCTGGCGCCGGGGCGCACCACGCGCGCGGTCGAGGACGGGTTGGTCAAGCGCATCCCCCCCGCGATGCTGCGCGACGCGCATCACTGGCTGATCCTGCATGGCCGCTACATCTGCAAGGCGCGGCGGCCGGAGTGTTTTCGCTGCCCGGCGGCGGCGCATTGCAACTACAAGGACAAGGTGGCCAGTCCGTGATAGCATCTATCAAATATTGCTAGCTTTGCCGGCCTGCTCACGCTAAAAAGCCCTCCATGGCCGTCCCCCAGCTCAACATCCGCTCCGCCTTCGCCCGTGGCCGCGCCCGCCACCTCGCGCTCCAGACCGGCATGAGCGTGACCGAGGTGGTGGAGGACGCCCTGCGCGGCTACGCCCCACCCGCCGGTGCGGCCGCTATCGGCCGGCTGGAACGGCGCGGACCGCTGCTGGTGCTGCCGCCGGGCGATCGCGCCGTCACCCATGCCGAGGCCGAGGCCGCCCTGGCCGCCAGCCGCGAGCGGTGAAACCGGCCGCTCTGCTCGACAGCAATGTCATCATCGCCATGCTCGCTGGCGGGCATGAGCACCATGGCCCGTCCTTTGCCCTGCTGGATGGCGGCGTGCGCTTCGCCATCTCCGCCCATAGCCTGGCCGAGGCTTACGCGACGCTCACCCGGCGCGGGCCGCATGCGCCCTTCGCCTTCACCGCGGCCGAGGCCTGGGCGGCGCTGGAAAGCCTGCGCGCGGTGACCGACCTGTTGGGCCTCACCGCGGCGCGGCATTTCGACGTGGTGCGCCGCTTCGCCGCCGCCGGCGGCATCGGCGCGCGCCTCTACGACGCGCTGATCGGCGAGGCTGCCATGGCCTATGCCATCCCGACCCTGATCACCTGGAATGAGCGCCACATGGCCGGCCTCTTCCCCGCGCTGTCGGTTGTCACGCCCCGGGCCTTTGTGGAGGCGACATGACCCATGACGTGATCGTGGTGGGCGGCGGCGCGGCGGGGGTGGCGGCGGCCATCGGCGCGGCGCAGGCCGGCGCGCGCACCCTGCTGCTGGAATCGGCGGGCTGCCTGGGTGGCGCCGCCACCATGCGCGGCGTCATCACCTGGTGCGGACTCTATACATTGGGCGATCCGCCGCGGCTGGTGGTGGGCGGCGTGGCGACGCCGATCATGGCCGGCCTCACCCGGCTCGGCGCGCTCTCGGCGGTGCATCGCCACCGCGGCGTCTTCACCACCTTCGACCCAGAGGCGCTGAAGCTGGTGCTGGACCAGGAGGTGGCGCGGGCGGGGGTGGAGGTGATCTGCCACGCCGCCGTGGTCGGCGCAGTGCGCGACGGCAACCGCATCGCCGGCGTGACCTGGCAGGACCGGCGCGGGCCGCATCAGGCCACGGCGCGCGCCTTCATCGATGCCTCGGGCGATGGCGACCTTGCCCATCTCGCCGGCGCCTCCCTGCGCTACGGCAATGGCGGGCATGCAAATCTCGGCACCATGGCCACGCGCTTCTCAGGCTTGGCCCCCGATGCCGAGGCCAGGGCCGAGGCCATCGCCGCCTTGCTGACCGAGGCCAGGGCAGGGGGGGCCGCCATCACCAAGACCCGCGGCGTGGTGGCCCGGCTGCCGATCTCGGGCGATATCGTGCTCTACCTCGCCAGCGAGGATTACGACGCCACGATCGCCCCGGACCAATCCGCCGCCGCCGCCCGAGCCCGCGCCCAGGCCTGGGTCTATCTCGACATCCTGCGCCGCCTGCCGGGCTGGGAGCGCGCCTATCTCGCCCAGACCGGCCCCGATTTCGGCACCCGCGAAAGCCGCCACATCAATGCCCGGCACCAGCTGACCTGGGCGGAGATCCAGGCCAGCACCCGATTCGATGATTGCATCGGCCTGGGCGCCTGGGGCGCGGAATGGCACGACCGCGCGACATTCGAGAGCAGCTTCGACTATCCTCCCGGGCGCGGCAGCTACCAGATCCCGCTGCGTTGCCTGATGAGCGCCGACACCGACAATCTCTTTGCCGCCGGCCGCTGCGCGGATGGCGACCGGATGGCGGGTGCGAGCCTTCGGGTGATGGGCACGGCGCTTGTCACCGGCCAAGCCGCCGGCGTGGCGGCGGCGTTGGGGATAGACTCCGCCGGCGTGGCGGCGGCGTTGGGGCCGGCGGCGACCCGGGAGGAATTGCGCCGCCAGGGAGCGATTCTGGCGGAATTCACTTGACGCGGAAAATTTCACCGCCTTGACCCCCGCCCGCAGCGCTGCCATTCACCGCCCGCCCCCGCTCGGGGGCGCCATGCCGGGGTGCTGCCCGGTCTGACAGCGACAAGAGGCCGAACCAAGCCATGCGCGACACAGGCGAATATCTCTTCACGTCGGAATCCGTCTCCGAAGGACATCCGGACAAGGTGGCCGATCGCATCAGCGACACCGTGCTCGACACCTTCCTGGAAGCCGACCCGTATGCCCGTGTGGCCTGCGAAACCCTGGTGACCACCAATCGCGTCGTCATCGCCGGCGAAGTGCGCGGCCCGGGCTCGATCACGCCTGAGCTGCTGATGCACCGCGCCCGCCTGGCCATCCACGATATCGGCTACGAGCAGGAAGGCTTTCATTGGCAGCATGCCAAGATCGAGTGCCACCTGCATGCCCAGTCCGCCCATATCGCCCAGGGCGTGGACGCGGCCGGCAACAAGGACGAGGGCGCCGGCGACCAGGGCATCATGTTCGGCTACGCCTGCACCGAGACGCCGGACC
>LNFM01003725.1_pt1 | contig 32862 bp, 35 predicted proteins | sample 596031 | NCBI WGS metagenome assembly LNFM01 (sample SAMN04254537, study PRJNA301005) | activated carbon metagenome | isolation source: dual media filters at the Ann Arbor, Michigan drinking water treatment plant | place: USA: Ann Arbor | reverse complement strand
GAGCTGTTTTGTTAAACACTTAATTCTATTTTGAGCCGACTACAAAAAATTTCAAGCCTAATTTGAGTAGGGCTATTGAATTAGGTGTGAATTAGGAATAATTTAAGGAAAAATTTTGACGCTTTTGACGATTCTATCTTGGGTTTGCATAATCTCAATCGTATGATTATTGATTCTAAAGCTGGTACTTGGTTCTGGAATATCTTCAAAATGTTCTAGAATCAAACCATTTAGGGTGCGTGGGCCATCAAGCGGAAAGTTAAGATTAAGCTTTTTATTTAAATCTCGCAGGGCGCTACTGCCATCTACCAGCCAACTACCGTCGATTTCTTTGCGGTAGCTGCCAACGCGACTAGGCGATTGCGTTGTAAAGTCGCCAATTACCTCTTCTAAAATATCTTCTAACGTGACTAAACCTTTAAATTCGCCATATTCATCTACCACTAAAGCAATACGTTCTTGATTTTCTTGAAACTGTTGAATTTGCGTATACAGCGGTGTGCCAGACGGCACAAAATAAGGCTCGCTGATGATGTCGCGTAGGGTTTCTTTGCTGATTTGGGCATCTTGCTGATAACTGCGCAGCTGGTTAATCACTTTGCGCACATGAATAATACCGATAATTTCTTCATTATCACCTTCACGCGCTGGCAAGCGAGTGTGATGGCTACTTGAAATACGTTGCAAAATATCGTCAATCGGCGCGTCAAAATCAATCACTTCTACTTGCGTATGCGCGGTCATCACATCATCGACCGTAATTTTTTCTAAATCAAATAAGTTAAGCAAAATAGTACGATGCTTTTTGGGCATAAAGTGGCCAGCGTCGGTCACTATGCTGCGCAGTTCATCCATCGTAAGAGACTGCGTACTTTCGCTAAAGTTAATATTGACTCTAAATAGTTTCAGCAAGCCCTCTACAAATAAATTCACAAACCAAACAACGGGGTAGAGTACCTTTAACAATGGGTATAAAACATAGCTGCATAAAATACCTAATTTTTCGGGATAGGCGGCGGCAATTACTTTAGGCGAGATTTCGCTAAAGACTAAAATAGCAAAAGTTACCGATAGTGTGCCTATCATCAGCACCCATTCGCCTTCACCAAATAATTCAACTGTAATGATGGTGACTAATGTTGCCGATGCAGCATTGGCAAAGTTGTTGCAAAGTAGAATCACACCAAGTAGTTTGTCAGTTTTAGCCAACAGGCTGCTAGCCAAGCGTGCGCCGCGATTGCCTTCTTTAACCAAGTGCCTTAACCGATACCGATTAAGCGACATCAAGCTAGTTTCAGAAATAGAGAAAAAGCCAGAAATAAGTAAAAGCAAGGCTAGGATGCCAAGCTGATAGGGAATCGGAATATTATCCAAGGAGTGTTAAAACTAAAATAAACAAGTACGCAGTGTACCTGTTTATTTATTTAAAAATCAAGTAGTTAAGATATTAATTTTTGTATTTTTCAGTTAAGAAATGGCTTCAGCGGCGTTGTCTGCATCTTTTTTATCGGATTCTTTCTTTTCAACATCACCAATTAAATTGGCGCGATTCACACCTAGCCACATGGCGATTGGGCAAGCAACTAATACAGATGAGTAGATACCAAACAAAATACCAATGGTGAGTGCTAATGCAAAGTTGTGTAACACTTCACCGCCAAATAGCAACATAGAGCCCACCATCGTTTGTGTCATTAAATGTGTAATCACAGTGCGTGACATAGTACGGGTAATGGCGTTATCGATGACTTGCACCACAGAAGCCTTACGCATTTTGCGGAAGTTTTCGCGTACTCGGTCAAACACTACTACTGACTCATTCACTGAATAACCCAGTACTGCCAAAATAGCCGCCAGTACGGTTAAGTTAAACTCCCATTGAAAGAAAGCAAAAAAGCCTAAAATAATCACCACGTCATGCATATTGGCGATAATCGCTGCTACGGCAAAACGCCATTCAAAACGGATTGCTAAATAGGCCATAATGCCTGCGCAAACTAGCAGTAAAGCCAAGCCGCCACTTTCATACAGTTCATCGCCCACTTGCGAACCAACGGATTCCACACGACGCACTTCAGCGCTTGCATCGGCTTCTTTTAGCGCTTTGGTCACTGTTTCAGACAGTTGGGCGATAGACATTTCTTTTTTAAGTGGTAAGCGAATCAATACATCGTGGCTGGTACCAAAGTTTTGCACGGTGGCATCTTTTAAACCAATAGAGTCAACCGCTTTACGGATGCTGTCGATATTGGCGCTTTGCGGATAATTCACTTCCATCACCGTGCCGCCAGTAAAATCTACACCGTAATTTAGGCCTTTTGTGGCAAGAAAAAACACCGCCAAAATAAACGTAATAAGCGAGATAGCCGTGGTTAAACGGCCGTAGCTCATAAACGGGATATCGTTTTTAATTCTGAATAATTCCATAATCTACTCTATCTAAAAAAAACAGCTATTAAGCTTTATAAATTTGACCAATTGAAAGGCTGGTGATTTTGCGACGATAGCCATAAATCAGATTCACAATCGCGCGTGACACTAAAACGGCACTGAACATTGAAGTTAAAATGCCTAAAACGTGCACCACGGCAAAGCCTTTGATGGGGCCTGTACCAAACATAAATAGCGCTAAACCAGCAATTAATGTCGTCACATTAGAGTCTAAAATGGTATCAAACGCTCTGTCGTAACCTGCATGAATACTCGCTTGTGGCGTATTGCCATTGCGCAGCTCTTCACGAATACGCTCATTAATCAGCACGTTGGCATCAATCGCCATACCCAAAGCCAGCGCAATCGCTGCTAAGCCTGGTAAAGTAAGCGTGGCTTGCAGCATAGATAAAATAGCCACTAATAACAGCAGATTAATACCCAATGCCAGCACTGAAACGCCACCAAATACCATGTAGTAAATCATCATCATCACCGCAATCGCAGCAAAGCCCCACAGCGTTGAATGCACACCGCGTTTGATGTTTTCTTCACCCATACTTGGGCCAACGGTGCGTTCTTCAATGATTTCCATTGGTGCAGCCAATGCACCAGCACGTAATAGTAAGGCAATATCGGTGGCTTCTTGCGTATTGTCCATGCCAGAAATTTGTACGCGACCACCGCCAATTTCTTCGTTAATTACAGGCGCGGTAATCACTTCAGTATTGCCTTTTTCAATCAACAAAATCGCCATGCGTTTACCCACGTTATCACGCGTGACATTTTTAAAAATACCCGCACCGCGGCCATCTAAAGTCACGTTAACAATTGAACCACCTGTTTGATTATTCACACCAGGGCCAGCATCCGTGATGCGGTCGCCTGTCAGCACCACATTTTTCTTCACTAAAATTGGGTTGCCATCGCGATCTTTATACACTTCATCGCCAAACGGCACTTGGCCTTTGGCTGCCGCTTCTAATGTCGCCAAGTCTTTTTTGTCTTCATCTACCATGCGGATTTCAAGCGTAGCGGTACGGCCTAGAATCTCCTTAGCTTTAGCAGTGTCTTGCACACCCGGCAATTGCACCACAATGCGGTCAAAACCTTGTTGCTGCACAATTGGCTCGGCTACGCCCAGTTCATTGATACGGTTATGCAATGTTTGCAAGTTTTGCTTAAGCGCAAATTCTTGAATTTTCTTTTTAGCGGCTTCACCGATGCTGGCGGTTAACACAAATTCTTTGCCGTCAGTTGAATCGTTAAAGGTCAAATCAGGATAATCTTTGCTTAATACTTTACGTGCCGCTTCTAATTCTTTGGTATCGCTAAAACGCACTTGCACGTTTTGGCCTTCGCGCGAAATGCCAAAGTAATTTACTTTTTCGCGGCGCAAGGCGGTGCGGAAATCACCCACATTACTTTCAGCCGATTTATCTAATGCCGCTTTCATATCCACTTGCAACAGAAAATGTACGCCACCGCGCAAATCCAAACCCAAGTACATTGGTTTTGCGCCAATGCCTAATAACCAATTGGGCGTTTGTGAAAGTAAATTCAGCGCAACAGTGTAATCTTTGCCTAAATTAGCGATTAACTTATCTTTCGCTTTAATCTGCGCTTCAGGGTCTGCAAAGCGCACTTTGACGCCGCTGGCATCTAAGTAAATACCATTAAATGGAATATTAGCTAGTTTAAGCGTCGCTTCTACTTTGCTTAATAAAGCTGCATCAGCTTTAAGCGATGTTTTGGCTGGGCTGACTTGCACAGCCGGCGATTCACCAAAAAAATTGGGGATGGTGTATAGCAACCCAATCAGAATAACAACGGCAATTAGAATGTATTTCCAGTTAGGGTAGCGGTTCATAAGTGCGGCTCAAATATACTAAAAATGTAGTTTTAATGACTAGCATGTTTTAGTTTTAAAAAGTGGTTAGTTTAAAAATTCAATACTTTTAAGTGGTTAAGTTTCAATCAAATTGGCTAGCTTAAAAATCAGCTAACACTCAAATCTTATCAAATGCCTTTAATAGTGCCCGGTGGTAGCAAAGTTTGCACAGCATGTTTTTGCACATTAACCGTTGTATTGGCAGCAATTTCAATGCTGACAAAGTTGTCACTCACTTTAGTGATTTTGCCAATGACACCGCCAGTTGTTGCTACTTCGTCGCCTGCTTTGAGCGCGTCAATCATGGCTTTTTGTTGTTTAGCTTGCTTCATTTGTGGGCGAATCAGCATAAAATAAAACAAAGCGAAGATAATCAAAATCGGTAAAAAGCTTAATAAATCGCCACCCGGACCAGCTGGTGCTGCGTGTGCGTTACTAATAAATAGGTTGCCTAAATTGGCTAATAGCTCGTTTAACATGCGGAATAACTTTCAAATAATTTTTAACTGTGCGATTTTAGCACAGACTGTTCAGCTTGAGAGACGTGCGCGTTTCGCTGCAAATTCGGATTTAAATTGTTCAAAACTGCCATTTTCAATCGCGCTGCGCATACCTTGCATCAACACTTGGTAATAATGCAAGTTATGAATTGTATTAAGGCGTGCACCCAAAATTTCACCCACTTTATGTAGGTGATGTAAATAAGCGCGGGTAAAGTTGCGGCAGGTATAGCAGCTGCAATCAAGGTCTAGTGGCTGCGTATCTTGTTTATAAAAGGCGTTTTTAATCTTAATGTCGCCATATTGCGTAAATAGCCAGCCATTGCGTGCGTTGCGGGTTGGCATCACGCAGTCAAACATATCGACGCCATTTGACACAGCGGCGACTAAATCTTCTGGTGTACCAACGCCCATTAAGTAGCGCGGTTTGTTTGGCGGCATTTTAGGCGCGGTGTGCGCCAAAATACGTAGCATATCTTCTTTGGGTTCGCCAACAGAAAGGCCGCCAATCGCAAAGCCGTCAAAAACAATATCGACTAAACCTGCCAATGAAATATCACGTAAATCTTCAAACATGCCGCCTTGAATAATGCCAAACAAAGCATTCGGATTACCTTGATGCGCATCTTTACTGCGTTTTGCCCAACGCAGACTTAGCTGCATAGAATCATTGGCTTCTTTATGGGTAGCGGGGTAGGGCGTACATTCATCAAAAATCATCACGATATCAGAATTCAATACTTTTTGAATGCGCATGGATTCTTCAGGTGTTAAAAAGCAGGTGTCGCCATTGATGGGTGATTTAAATTTGACGCCTTCTTCTGAAATTTTGCGCATCGCGCCCAAGCTCCACACCTGAAAGCCGCCAGAGTCAGTCAGTATAGGCTTATCCCAGCCCATAAATTTGTGCAAACCGCCATGCGCGGCAACCACTTCAAGGCCAGGGCGCAGCCATAAGTGGAAGGTATTACCTAGCACGATATGCGCGTCGATTTCTGCTAGCTCTAATGGCGACATCGCTTTAACCGTGCCATAGGTGCCAACTGGCATAAAAGCGGGCGTTTGTACATCGCCATGCGCCAGACTAACTGTGCCGCGACGCGCTAGGCCATCGGTTTTGTGAAGGGTGAATTGCATGTTTAAACCTAAATTGAAGCATTTATTTTAAGCCGCGATACTAACATATAGCCGCGCATAGATTAAATGCGCGACTATAAACGTCATGAAATGTTGCGACATTAAAAACTTAACCCTATTTAAGGGTTAAGTTTTTAATTAGCACAAGCAAATTAAGGTTGCTTTGTTATACTTAACTATTATCTATGAGCAGGCGAACAATTATGGCTGTTGTTAAACCACGCACACCACGCAAACAAGTCGAAAAATTAACCACGCGCGGCATTTATTTGCTACCCAATTTATTTACTTCGGCTGCTTTATTTGCTGGCTTTTACGCCATTGTGCAGGCGATGAACAGCAATTTTGAGCACTCTGCGATTGCCATTTTTATTGCCATGGTAATGGACGGTTTAGATGGTCGCGTAGCGCGTATGACCAATACCACCAGTGCATTTGGTGCAGAATACGACAGCTTGTCTGACATGGTGTCTTTTGGTGTGGCGCCAGCGTTGATTATGTATGTGTGGGCATTAAAACCGATGGGTAAATTGGGCTGGATAGCCGCTTTTATTTATTGTGCTTGCGCAGCATTAAGGTTGGCGCGCTTTAATACCAAATTAGATGATGAACACCAAGATAAGCGCTATTTTCAAGGCTTGCCCAGCCCAGCATCGGCAGCTTTGTTGGCTGGTTTTGTTTGGGTAGCTTATGAATACAATGTAGATGGCCGTGAAATATTTTTTGGGGCAATTCAAATGAAGTGGATGGCTTGGGGCTTAACCGTATTTGCAGCGGGCAGCATGGTGAGTGATCTTAAATTTTATTCTGGCAAAGATATTAACTTAAAAGAAAGTGTACCTTTTGTGGCTATTTTGGCTATCGTCATGGCATTTGTATTGGTTTCATACAGTCCGCCAGAAGTGTTATTTACTGTAGTATTGGTGTATGCGCTTTCTGGTTACTATTTGTGGGCAAAATCTGGATTGAAAAAATCCACATCATAAAAATAGATAACTACACACACTTTAATGACTGTAACTGCTTGAAAGTTAATCATTTAATCCCTATAATATTTATATGTTGAATTCATTCACATTTCAAGCAACCCCGTTTTATGCTGGCTTATTATTAAGCCTAGCTTTACTGCTGCGCTCTACATTTGCGCTACTCCCAGCTACGCTGCTGCGCTCTACATTTGCGCTACGCCCAGTTTTACTGCTGCGCGCCAGCGCACACTAAACTCACACCCAAAAATTAAGTTTTTACGCTCGCTGTATTTCAATGCAGCAGGTAGAATTATTGCAATTGTACTTTGCGGCGATGAAGAAGCATTTGCCTGCAATATTAGGATAAAAAATCATGGAAATAGACAACAAACAAAATCAAATTATTATTTTTGACACCACTTTGCGCGATGGCGAACAAAGCCCGGGTGCGTCAATGACCAAAGAAGAAAAAATCCGTATTGCGCGCCAGCTTGAAAAATTGGGTGTGAACGTGATTGAAGCAGGCTTTGCCGCCGCCAGTCCCGGTGACTTTGATGCGATTTCTGAAATCGCCAAAATCATCAAAAATTCAACTGTATGCTCACTTGCGCGCGCTAGTGAAAACGATGTACGCCGCGCTGGTGAAGCGATTAAACATGCTGCCAGTGGCCGTATTCATACCTTTATCGCGACCAGCAAAATCCATATGGAAAATAAGTTACGCATGACGGAAGACCAAGTGGTTGAGCGTGCGATACAAGCGGTGAAATGGGCTTTGGAATATACACAAGATGTGGAATTCTCAGCCGAAGATGCAGTGCGTTCCGACATAGACTTTTTGGTACGCGTATTTGATGCAGTAATTGAAGCAGGTGCCAAAACTATTAACGTGCCCGATACCGTTGGTTATTCGATTCCAGCGCCTTGGGGCGAAACGATGGCGACATTGATTAAGCGTGTTAAAAATTCGGATAAAGTGGTATGGAGCACACATTGCCATAACGATTTAGGCATGGCAGTAGCGAATTCATTGGCAGCAGTGATGGGCGGTGCGCGTCAAGTGGAATGTACTATCAACGGTTTAGGTGAGCGCGCAGGCAATGCCAGCTTAGAAGAAGTAGTGATGGCTTTGCGTACGCGCAAGGATATTTTTAAACTTGAAACCAGCATTGATGCCACGCAAATTGTGCCAACCTCTAAATTAGTTTCTACGATTACGGGCTACCCCGTGCAGCCAAACAAAGCGATTGTTGGCGCCAATGCGTTTGCGCACGAGAGCGGTATTCATCAGGATGGCGTATTGAAACACCGCGAAACCTATGAGATTATGCGCGCCGAAGATGTGGGCTGGAACGCCAACAAATTAACCTTGGGTAAATTGTCTGGCCGTAACGCTTTTAGAACGCGCTTGGGTGAGTTGGGCATTGAGTTGGAAAGTGAAGATGCGATGAATGCCGCATTTGCGCGCTTTAAAGATTTGGCCGATAAGAAATCAGAGATTTTTGATGAAGATTTACATGCCTTGGTCAGCGATGAATTTGTGCATGAAGCCAGCGAAAATTACAAATTGGTGTATTTGCAAGTTGCCTCAATTACTGGAGAGGTTCCCCATGCCATTATTACATTGTCTGATAATAATGTAGAAAAACGTGCAGAAGCTGATGGCGGTGGTCCAGTAGATGCCACATTCAAAGCCATTGAAAGCATGGTCAATAGCGGCGCTGAATTGCAATTGTATTCAGTAAATAACATTACCAGCGGCACCGATGCGCAAGGCGAAGTGACGGTACGTTTGGCAAAAGGTGGACGTATTGTGAATGGGCAAGGTGCCGATACCGATATTGTGGTGGCTTCAGCTAAGGCGTATTTGAATGGCTTGAATAAGTTGTATTCAAAAGATGAAAAGATGAACCCGCAGGTATAGCTATTCAAAATCTTTCAACCGTCATTCTGAGTCAAGTTTTGGCAAACAATCCAGCTTTAATATGAGTTAACTTCTGGATTCTGCGCCTCATTTAGAATGACGGCACAGTAATAATCGTTGAGTATTCTGTTAACCATTCGAATGAAGCAATGAAAAAACAATCCCAAATTATCGCTGCACTTTTTTGCACCTATTTTATTTGGGGTTCGACCTATTTAGCGATTAAATTCGGCATTGAAAGCTTTCCGCCATTTTTGATGGGTGGCCTGCGTTTTACGATAGCGGGTATTTTGTTGTATGTAGTGATGCGTTTTTTAGGCGCGCCAAATCCAACAAAACAAGAATGGTTGGGCGCAACGACAGTTGGTATTTTGTTACCTGCGTTGGGTAATGGTACGGTTTGTTATGTGCAGCAAACGGTTTCATCTAGCGTGGCGGCGCTAGCGATTGCCACTGCGCCAATTTGGATGGCGATTTTTTCATCCTTTTGGGGCCATAAAATCACAAAGCAAGAATGGCTGGGGATTGCGATAGGTTTTGTAGGCATTGTCATGCTGAACTTTGGTGATAGCTTGCATGGCCAACTTTTTAGCGCATTATTGCTGATTTTTGCAGCGGCCACTTGGTCATTTGGTTCGGTTTGGGGCAAGCATTTAAGCATGCCAGCAGGGTTAATGGCGCCTGCTTGCCAAATGTTAATGGGCGGCATTGCCTTGCTGATTTTTAGCGCGCTACAAGGTGAGCAGTATCCTCGCGCGATTAGCCTAAAATCGTGGAGTGCGATGTTGTTTTTAATTGTGTTAGGCTCACTAGTTGCCTACAGCGCTTATCAATACTTGCTTAAAACGGTGCGACCGCTGGTGGCCAGCAGCAACACTTTTGTGAATCCCATTGTGGCGTTTGCGGTGGGTATTTGGTTGGCTAATGAAAAAGTAACGCACAGCGAATATATTGCGCTGGCAGTGATTTTAGTGGGCGTGTTTTTAGTGCTTTCTGCTGAGAACAAAAATTCGGTCTAAAAAACGTGTTAAGTCACTTTGTTTTAATGGTTTTATTTAATTGAATGTGTAATGGAGTAAATGTTGAACTTAGCTTTATTTGATCTTGATAACACCTTGCTGGCGGGTGATTCTGACTACAATTGGAGTTTGTTTTTAATAGACGAAGGCTTGCTGGATGCCAAAACCCATCACGATCGCAATGAGCAATTTTATGTAGATTACAAAAATGGCAATTTGGATATTTTTGCGTTTTTGCAATTTCAGCTGCAACCATTAAGCCAGCATCCTAAAAAATTCTTGGATGAATTACATGTTAAGTACATGCAAAAAGTGATTAAGCCGATGATGACGGATAAAGCGCAAGCCTTGGTTAATCAGCACAAAGCGGCTGGTGATTTGTGTGTGGTGATTACTGCTACGAACAGTTTTGTCACCAAACCCATCGCAATGGCTTACGGCATTGAACACCTGATTGGCACTGATCCCGAAATGGTCAACGGCCAATATACAGGGGGTGTAAGCGGTGTGCCGAGTTTTCAAGAGGGCAAAGTCACACGCATTAATCAATGGTTAGCCGAGCGCGGCAAAACCTTAAGTGATTATGAAAAAAGCTATTTTTACAGTGATTCGCACAATGATTTACCACTCATGAAACTGGTGACGAATCCAGTAGCGGTAGACGCAGATGCAACCTTAACGGCCTATGCGATTGAAAAAAACTGGCCGATGACCAGTTTACGCTAATCTAATTTAGCGGTTTAACAGCACTTGTAGAATAAATTTACTGCCTAAATAGGCTAAAAGTAAGAGCACAAAACCAATTAACGTCCAACGAATCGCTTTAATGCCGCGCCAGCCATATTGGTAGCGGCCATACAATAACCAGCCATAAATCACCCAAGAGGCAATTGAGAAAATGGTTTTGTGATTAAATTGTAGTGGGATGCCAAAAATCTGCTCACTAAAGATCATGCCACTTAATAAAGTTAACGTGAGCAAAACAAAGCCTAGCGTAATCACTCTAAAAAGCAGACTTTCCATCACCATTAAGGGGGGGAAGTTTGGCAATTTAATCAGTGTTGGCTTGTTGTGCAGGCTACGCTCCGCAATCGCCATCAACAGCGCATGCAAAGCGGCAAAGGTGAACAAGCTGTAAGCTAAAATGGCAATGGCAATATGCGCAACAAATAAATTTGAAGCAGTTTCTGTTTGTGGAATGTAGTGATTTTTAATGGCAAAAGCGGGCAACAGAACAAATAGCGCGGCAGGTGGCAGTACAAACGCCTGCAAGCTATTGAGTCGATGTTTTAAGCTCGTCAGCCAGTAAATAAGCGCGGTCAGCCAAAAAATTGCTGATAACGCATAATAAAAGCCCAAGTTAACGTTGCCTACGGTGAAAATATCGCGATAAAGCAGCCAGCCATGCAACATGAGCCCTAAAGCAATCATGGCAGAATGCAGTTTAAGTGAGTCTGCATGATTGCTTAATTTGGCCGTGCGCCAAAAATCAACAGCAACAGCGGCGTAGATAAAACTGACAACTAAGTACGGAATAAAATGAACCATAATGTAATTATGGCAAAACTCGGCTTAAGTGCATAGCAACAGTTAAAAATGACTGTGCTTGATGTAAAATTGAGTCAAATTAAATAGGTATAAAAATATGTTAGAAAACTTAACCGGTAGGCTACAAGGCGTTATTAAAAATTTGCGCGGACAAGCGCGCTTAACCGAAGATAATATCGCGGATGCCATGCGCGAAGTGCGTATGGCATTACTAGAAGCAGATGTGGCTCTGCCAGTTGTCAAAGACTTTATTGCCAAGGTAAAAGAGCGCGCGCAGGGCAAAGAAGTATTGGCAAGCTTAACGCCAGGCCAAGCTGTGATTGAAGTGGTAAACGATGAATTAACCGCCTTGATGGGTAAGGCGAATGTTGGCCTTAATTTAGCTGCTGTGCCTCCTGCAATCGTTCTAATGGCCGGTTTGCAGGGCTCTGGTAAAACAACCACATCTGCAAAATTAGCTAAGTTATTAAAAGAACAAAAGAAAAAAGTATTACTAGCCAGTGCCGATGTGTATCGCCCTGCGGCGATTGCACAATTGCAAACTTTGGCTAAACAGCTGGATATTGATTGTTTTGATAGCAATGCTACTCAAAAACCGCTGGATATTGCCAATGACGCTTTAGCCTTTGCAAAACGCGGTTATTACGATGTGTTGATTTTTGATACAGCTGGTCGTTTAGGCATCGATGAAGCCATGATGGCTGAAATTAAAGCCTTGCATGCACAGCTCAACCCTATTGAGACGCTGTTTGTCGTAGATGCGATGCAGGGTCAAGATGCAGTGAACACCGCTAAGGCGTTTGGTGATGCCTTGCCGTTAACTGGTGTTGTCTTAACCAAGCTAGATGGCGATGCGCGCGGCGGTGCAGCATTAAGTGTGCGCCATGTAACAGGCCAGCCGATTAAATTTATAGGGGTGAGTGAAAAAGTAGATGGACTAGAGCCGTTCCACCCAGATCGTATGGCAGGCCGCATATTAGGCATGGGCGATGTGCTGGGCTTGATTGAACAAGCACACAAAAATGTCGATATGGCTGAGGCGCAAAAAGTCGCCGATAAAATCAAATCGGGTAGTAAATTTGATTTAGAAGACTTTAAATCGCAGATGGCGCAAATGCGAAAAATGGGCGGCATGGGTGCCTTAATGGATAAAATGCCTGCGCAAATGGCTAGCATGGCGGCCAAGGTCAATAACGAAGATGCAGACAAATCGCTGCGTCGTATTGAAGGCATCATCAACAGCATGACGCCGCTTGAGCGAAAAAAGCCAGAGCTCATCAAAGCCACACGCAAAAAACGTATTGCTGCAGGCAGTGGTGTGCAGGTGCAAGAAGTCAACCGCTTACTAAAACAATTTGAAGAAACACAAAAGATGATGAAAATGTTTAGCAAAGGCGGCATGGCTAAAATGATGCGCGGTATGGGCGGTATCATGGGCGGAAAATTGCCTGGCATGCGTTAGCCAAGTGCTAAGCAAAATTAACTTTCAGATTCGCGTTAAGTCAAGATTCAACACATTAAGTAGTATCGATGAAAAAAGTTCAAGTTCAACATAAAAATAAATAATATAAAAAGTTAATTTATTTAGCAGCTTGTCATTGACCTAGCCCCAAGTTTCTTGCATAATTGCGCCCTTTCGTGAGTGATGTAAATCAACTGCGAAAACACCAGTAAAATAGATTTACCCATTAGCAACAATCAACTTAAAATGGGGCGTTAGCTCAGCTGGTAGAGCAGCGGACTTTTAATCCGTTTGTCGTGGGTTCGATCCCCGCACGCCCTACCAATATTCAAGCGGCTTGTAGAGATACAGGCCGTTTTTCTTTGGTAGTTATGTAGCTAAAATGTACCCTCGAACTTCGCATTAGTCGTTCTGCAGCAATGGCCAAGCTCTCAGGTGCTAAGTGTGCATAACGTTCCACCACTGCTCCTGTTCTCCAACCACCTAAGCGTTGTAACTCATGAGTGGGTGTGCCAGCTTGCCTTTGCCACGTTGCCTAAGTATGCCTCAAATCATGCCAGCGGAAATCAGTAATGCCAGCACGTTTTAATGCATTCACCCAAGCTCTGGTATACGCATCCTTTAGTGGCTTCCCTAAGTAGGTAAACACTTTAGTTTCATGTTTGCCTAGTTGACGGTGCAGTACATTGTTATATCTCTAGCAGAGCGGGTGATTACCAGATCTTGCTCATTGCCGATTAGTTAACGGTGTTTTGTCGCTGATATTCTTTTCTTTTCATTTCAACGTAGTCATCACGTTCAACTTCATGTAGCTGTTTAGCGTATTCTTCGGTGCTGTTAAACCATTTGTCTAATCTTTTATCCAGTTGCTTATTTGCTGGTTGGTTTAAGTTGGCAAGGTAGGCATCTATGGTTAGGTAATAGCGCATGGTGTTGCGTTCTACCACGCCGCGCACGCCTTGAATATAATCGGGCTGGCCGTTGCTTAGCGTTTCATTAACGGTGAAGCCTACTTTATCTTTGCCAATGGTCGCCAAATAGCCTTTCATAGCAATGCGGCCAGTTAAGCCAAATGAATAGGCGTAGGTAAAGTGCAAAAAGGTTTGATTGTTATTAAGCGGTGTCGCTTCTATCCAAATACGGTAATCGCTAGTGCCTAATGGGCCTTCTGCCGCATTAAGCTCTGTAGAAAAATAATTGTCAGCTTTGCTGATTTCTTGATAGTTAAATGCAGCCTTGTAGGTTTCTGCTAAAGATTGATCATGTTTCTTGCCTAAATTCAAATGCATCACAGTACCTGCTTTACTCGTTTCAGCGCGGCAATATTTGATATTAATATGCAAAATAAGCGCATCGCACCAATGTTTTGGCTGGTTTAGTGCGTTATTAACCGTAGCAAATGGATAATCAAGCACAGCATAGATTTCACCTTTGAGCTGCTCTGGTGTTTCGCTAGAGTTAAGCGTGATTGGACGGTTAAATTGATTGTTAGCCAATCGTTTGCTTAATAGTTTATGCTGGCTAAGCAAGGCAGCAGCATAGTTGTCAGCGTTAGGCTTTTCAGCATTTATAGCCCAAGCATTAAAATTGGCGGTAAATAATATCAATAAAATACTGACAGTGAATACCAAATAGGCACTCACTGCTGACTGCTTAAAAAGATGCATTAAATTCCTCTTGAAAAACTGGTTAAGTCAACTTTAAATCGGTCAACATTTATAAAAAGCGAGCCCACAGGCGCGCAGCGCGTTCTTTCATGCGTGAGGTAAGAGGGCGATTGCGCCAATCTTCTAAGGTGATTTGTTGGGAAACGGTTAAATCTTGATAAAACATGTTCTGCATTTGATCACCAAAATCTTGCCCCAACATCACTGCGTTAATTTCTTGGTTATTCACAAAGCTGCGCCAATCTAAATTGGTAGAGCCGATGGTTGACCAAACGCCATCGATTAATGCGGTTTTAGCATGCAAAATCGCCACCTCATGTTCGAAAATTTCTACGCCAGCTTCTAGCAGCTCGTTGTAATAAGAGCGCGATGCATAAAACACCAAGTCAGAATCTGTTTTTTCGGGCAGCAATAATTTAACCGATACGCCACGGCTCACCGCGTCTTTTAATGTAGCCAGCAATTGCGGGTCTGGCACAAAATAGGCATTGGTTAAATACACTTGGGTTTCTGCGCTATTAATGGCCGATATCAAGGTTGCATAAATCTGGCTGTAAGGCTCATCTGGCGCGCTACCAATAGCGCGCACCACTTCACTGCCTTGATTTGTTAACGCTGGCAGATAATCTTTTGCGGCTAAAGCATCACCTTTTTGCTGTTGCCAAGTGTCGATAAACAACTTTTGAAATTCAGCTACCACTGGACCTGCTAGTTTTAAGTGCGTATCGCGCCAAGGAATACCAGCGAGCTCTGATTGATTAGCATCGGTTTTGGCCGGCTTTTTTTGCGACTTACTATTTGAGCCGCTAAATGAGCCTTTTGAGTACACGCTGCTAATATTAATGCCACCAACAAATGCAGTTTTTCCGTCAACAATTAGTAGTTTGCGATGATCTCGCGCGTTTGGACTCCACTTTTTGCGCGCGTTTGCAGGGTTAATCGGATTAAACTCCAGTACATTAATGCCGCTTTCTTTTAAGCGAGCAAAAAATTCTTTTGGTGTGGAAATTGAGCCTACACTGTCATAAATCAAATTGACTTGCACACCGCTGCGTTGTTTTGCCATCAATCGCATCGCAAATTCATGACCGATTTCATCATCTTCAAAAATAAAAGTTTCCATATTGATATGGTCTTTTGCGTTATCGATAGCACTTAGCATAGCGGCGTAAGTGCTAGGGCCGTCGATTAATAAATCCACTTTATTGCCAACAATGAGCGGGCTACCAACCACTTCGCCGATTAAGGCTAAGTGCTTATCAAAAATACTGGTTTCAACGCCGTCTTTTTTAATCTTGGCTAAGATTTTCTTACTCTGCTGAGCGCTTATTGGGCCACGTGCGTTTTCAAGCGTTGGCGGTTTGGCAGATTGCATGGCCATATCTGGCACCATGATTGGGATAGATGAGCAGCCAGATAAAGCCATCAAACTAAACGCAATAAAAAATTTATTCAAATTTACGATATTCATCAAATATGACATTGGTGTTGTTTGGCTAATTTGCATACAAACCTAAAAATTAAAACGATAAGTAAGCGATAGTAATTCAAAAATACTACCTTCAAATAAATAAAACTTTAGTACGCCAGCGCACAGAGCTATTTTTCAGACAAGCGCATGATGGGTTAGTTACGGTTACCAATCGTTACAGGGAAAGCATTTATCAACGATCAATGACAACCTGCAATCTGTTTAAATTTATGGAGAATACCAAATGAAACAATTCAAAATCTTATCTGCCCTAGTGTTGGCGTTAACATGTGCAACCATGATAGGTTGCGCATCAACAGCCACAAAATCAGGCACTGGCGAATACATTGATGACACCGTGATTACAACAAAAGTAAAAGCAGCCATCTTAAATGAAGAGACGTTAAAATCAGCTGAAATTAACGTTGAAACATTTAAAGGTGTTGTGCAGTTAAGTGGTTTTGTCAATTCTGAAGCAGACATCGCTAAAGCAGCACAAGTGACGCGTGAAGTGAAAGGCGTGAGTTCTGTTAAAAATGATATGCGTTTAAAAGCCAAATAAAACCATATTAAGTAAGCGTATACATTTGCCGTAAACCACTTTAAATTGCATGCGTTTTAAAGTGGCCCATGCCATTCAATTTTTATTCGCATAACTGAGTGGATGTCATCATCAGGACATCAACAATCTGTAAAAAAGTCTGAGTGTTCGCTATCGAACAGACTGAATTTTTGACTAGTTTTAGTATTGATTCAAACGATAGAATTCGAAACAACGTCAGTGGTTGGGTAATCACATTTTCGACAACATTGAAAAGGAAACGCAATGGATTGGCAACAAATTGAAAGTAATTGGGGGCAATTTAAAGGCATTATTAAGCATGACTGGGATAAGCTCACCGACACTCACATGGATGAAATTGCAGGTAGACGCAATTATTTGGTGCGAAAAATTCAATTGATATATGGGTTAAGTCAGGCTGACGTAGATGCGCAATTGACTGAATGGCAAAATAATCAAATTAATATTGACGGCAATTTTTACCAATCTAAACCCTTTTTACTCAACGAAACTGCACGATAAATAATTATTGAACAAATTTAGGCAGATTTTTTGGGTTAAGTATTGTTGTTTGTGAACAATCGAGTAGCAAACTCTGATGCAGTTAATGCTTTGCTGAAAAAGTAACCTTGACCTTCTTCGCAGTGGCGGCTTTTCAAAAAATCCAGCTGTGTTTTATTTTCAATGCCTTCAGCAATCACGCGCAATTTAAGGCTATGCCCCATGCTGATAATCGCGCTTACGATAATTCCTTCATCAGAAGCCGATGCAATATGATGTACAAACGATTGGTCGATTTTAAGTACATCAATCGGAAATTGCTGCAAGTAGCTTAAGCTAGAATAACCCGTACCAAAATCATCGACAGCCAACTGAATGCCTATTTGTTTGAGTTGATGCAAGATTGCAGTGCTAGATTGCGCATCGCGCATCAACACGCTTTCGGCTATTTCTAACTCTAAAAGATTGGCAGGCAATTGGGTTTCAGCTAAAACAGCGCGCACACTTTCTACAAAATCTTTTTGCAAAAACTCTTTTGCCGAAATATTCACGGCGATTGTCATTGCTGGCAAGCTACTATCTAACCACTTTTTGGCCTGTTTGCAGGCTTCACGCAATACCCAGCGGCCAATTGGCACAATTAAGCCAGATTCTTCTGCGATGCCGATAAATGATTCTGGCATCATTTCGCCCCATTCATCATGCTGCCAGCGCAGCAAACATTCCACACCTGTCATTTGATTGTTATTTAAATGAATCTTAGGCTGATAAAGCAATTCAAATTGCTTTTTTTCTAATGCAAGCCGCAAATCCGCTTCAATTTTTAATCGTTGTACTGCACGGGTATTCATCTCGTTTTTAAAAAACTGATAATTGTTACGACCCTTTTCTTTGGCGCAATACATCGCGGTGTCAGCACTTTTGAGCAGCGTTTCGGCATCTAAACCATCTTGCGGATAAACGCTAATGCCAATGCTGGTCGTAATATATAGCTGACATTTGCCAATTTCATGTGGCAAGGTTAGCGCTTCTAGAATTTTTTCGGCAGTCAGCGCGGCGTTTTTACCCGTTTTACTCTCTTCTAACAAGATAACAAACTCATCACCGCCTTGCCGGCTTACAGTATCAGTATTGCGCACACTGGCACTTAAGCGTTTAGTCACCGATTGCAATAGTTTGTCGCCAGTTGCGTGGCCTAGCGAATCATTAATATGCTTAAAATTATCTAAATCTAAAAAGAGTAACGCTACCTTGGTACCGTAACGATTGGCCGAGGCAATTGCCTGTGCAATGCGATCATTTAACAGTACGCGATTGGGTAAATTGGTTAAAAAATCGTGTTGCGCTAAATGCGTCATTTTCACGCGCATGGCCTTTGCCACACTGACATCGTGAAAGGCCACAACGACACCAGTTAGCGTGCCATCCCAATCATAAATAGGCGAGGCGGAATCTGCAATTTCAATTTCGCTACCATCGCGTCTTATTAATACCGTATCTGCAGCTAAATCCACGGCTTGATTTGATTGTAAGACTAAATCCACAGGATTTGGAATTGGCTGGCGACTTGTGCCATCAATAATCTGAAACACATGGCTAAATGGATGACCAGCTGCTTCTTCGCGCGACCAGCCTGTCATTTTTTCTGCGGCAATATTTAAGTAATCGATATTGCCATGAATATCGGTGCAAATAACGGCATCGCTAATCGAGTTAAGTGCAATTTCAGCCCTCATTTTATCTTTATACAGCGCATCATTAAAAATCGTAGGATTCTCAACGTTAAGATTCTGAATAATAGGATTTTTGATAATGAGTCCTGCTGAAGTGAATCAGCTATAAATGTCGATAGTCAAACATAAACAGATTTAGCAACGGATATTACCTTGCCACTGGCAATGGTAATTTTGACACTGGTAACGATAAACAGGCTTGAACCAACTAATCACTCTATCTGCCAAACGACGACGAATACGCACCACGTACGCAGAACAAAGTGGACAGTTACATTTAGGCTTTATCATCATTCGCCCCAATCTATACTAATTAGTTAGTACACAATATATTTTATATTTAAGCAGGTCTGTACGTTGCCGAACATTACTTGTGTGAATGGAGGCGCTTATGTACGACAGCGCACTGATGCGCGATTGTGTTAAGCCTATAGTGTGTAACTTAACCACATTTGTCAGGACTATTCATGAAACACTTCATATTAACGGCTTCAATTATTGGCTTATTAAGCTTAACGGCTTGCGACAAACCAACAGTAGTTAACGTGCCAGCTGAAACCGTTATAGTGCCAGTTCCAGGCCCAGCAGGACCAGCAGGAGAATCTGGCCAAACAGGTGCAACAGGCGATGCGGGTATACAAGGCGAAACAGGTGAAGCAAGTGGCGATACAACCATTATTATTGCGCCAGCAGAAACAGAGCCAGCACCAGAGCCACTTAAAGAAACAGAATAATTTTAAAGTAGGTAGTTTGACTGGTTGTTTGATTTAATGATTAAGGGGAATCATCATGAGCTTAGGTACTATATTATTAATTGTTTTAATCTTAATGCTGATAGGCGCTTTTCCTGGCTGGTCACACAGTAAAAGCTGGGGTTATGGTCCAAGCGGCGGTCTAGGCTTGGTTGTGGTTATATTGATTGTTTTAGTATTAATGGGACGTATATGATGATTAAAAATAATGTCGGTTTCAATCAGTTGAGCGTTTGGATTCAACCGACATTACGTTTATTGGTCATTTCTTCAAGTGCGTTGTTGATAGTGGCATGCGGAGAAGTGGCAAACTTACCGATTTCTGCTGGCATAGGTGCAAGCCCTATTTTGCCTGCGCCCAACAAAACGCTTATTCCAACTGTGCACATTGCACCCGCAAAAGGCTGGCCAGATAAACTAACACCAACAGCGGCAGCTGGTACTCAAGTCGCTGCCTTTGCTAACGGTTTAGAGCATCCGCGCTGGATGACCGTATTACCCAATGGCGATGTGCTAGTGGCTGAAACTAACGCACCACCTAAGCCAGATAGCGGCGGTATTAAAGGCTGGATCGCTGGCATGGTAATGAAGCGTGCAGGCGCTGGCGTGGCGAGTCCTAACCGTATTACTTTGTTGCGCGATGGCGATGGCGATGGCGTTGCCGATGTACGCTTGCCGTTTTTAGAAGACTTACATTCACCTTTTGGCATGACATTAATCGGTAATCATCTTTATGTTGCCAATGCCGATGCGATTGTGCGATTTAACTATGCGGAGGGCGATAAAAAAATTACAGGCCCAGGCGAAAAAATAATCGATTTACCCAGCGGGATTAATCACCACTGGACTAAAAATATTATTGCAAATGCGGATGGCACTAAGCTCTATGCCACAGTGGGTTCTAACAGTAATGTGGCAGAAAACGGCATGAATGCTGAAGTTGAGCGTGCTGCTATTTTAGAAGTAGATATCAAAACAAGCACCTATCGCATTTTTGCTTCTGGCTTGCGTAATCCAAATGGTATGGCTTGGGAGCCAAGTAGCAATACTCTATTTACAGTGGTTAACGAGCGTGATGAAATTGGCAGCGATTTAGTGCCCGATTATTTAACCTCTGTGCAAGATGGTGCTTTTTACGGCTGGCCTTACAGCTATTATGGCCAACATTTAGACGAGCGCGTACAGCCACAGCAGCCAGATTTGGTGGCTAAAGCAGTGGTGCCAGATTACGCACTAGGCCCGCATACAGCATCGCTTGGTTTAGCAGCATCACAAGGCACTACTTTGCCTGATACCTTTGCAAATGGCATGTTTATTGGCCAGCATGGCTCTTGGAACCGCAAGCCACGCAGTGGCTATAAAGTGATTTATGTCCCGTTTGTGAATGGTAAACCAACAGGCTTGCCTGTTGATGTGTTAACTGGTTTTTTAAGTAAAGACGGCGATGCATACGGCAGACCAGTCGGCGTAGTGCTTGATAAAAGCGGCGCATTGCTGGTGGCGGATGATGTGGGAAATACGATTTGGCGGGTTACAGCTAGCACACCTTAACAGCACAAACTGGGTTAAACTTTGCTTGCGCTTGATTTGACACAGCCTTGAATTGCGTAGACTTTTAAAACGCTCACCTTATTGATGTAGGAAACACTACCTTGTTAAAATTTTTACCCGCCTATCTCACGACTATGGTTGTGATGTTTGTGTTAGATATTATTTGGTTAAGCATGATTGCACAGCCAATCTACCAGCAGGGCATCGGTCATTTAATGGCAGCTAAGCCTAATTTAGCATTTGCAGGCTTGTTTTATCTTGTGTATGTGTCTGGCTTAATGTGGTTTGCACTGATGCCAAATCGGCATCATAGAGGATTAAAAAATACCTTTATAGCAGCCGCTACCTTTGGTTTTTTTGTATATGCCAGCTATGATTTAACTAATTTAGCCTTACTAAAAGATTGGCCACTCAGTTTGTCGCTCATTGATATTACATGGGGTACGTTATTAAGTGGCGTGAGTGCCTCTGTTGGAAAATGGGTATTCAATCGTATGAATGGTATTCATTAAGTAAAACTTAATGTTCGTTTGAGTAGCCAATAACGCCCAAAACTGCTTTTACTGCACCATAAATTAACCACGACAGAGCGCGCTTAATGGTGTTTTTTTGCAGCCACTCTTGTGCAGAAACTTGCACGGATTGCTGCTGAATCGATTGCTTAATTTCATCTCTTAATTCGCTGGCAAATGCGCTATCTTGCACCACAATATTGGCTTCTCGCGCCAGTAGCATACTAAATGGATCAATATTTGAAGAGCCAATTGTTGCCCAGTTACTGTCAATCACTGCCACTTTGCAATGCATATAACTTTTGCGGTATTCAAAAATGTGAATACCGCTTTTTAAAAATACCGTGTAAAAAGCATGCGTTGCTAGCATCAAAAAATATTCCATGCGGCCTTGCAACAACAACTTTACTTTTACGCCACGCTTAGCGGCTTTTATTAATGCCTGCCTAAAACCCCTGCCAGGCAAAAAGTAAGCATTGGCAATAATAATCTCAGATTTTGCTGCGTTAATAGCGCTTAAGTAAGCGGCTTCAATATCGCGTCTATGCAGTAAATTGTCCCGCAGCACAAAAGCAGCATGAATCCCTTTTTTAATGCTACTTTTGGCATGCATGTTTGGCTTTGCATCAATACTTAACGCTTGCAAATGCGTGAATTTAATTCTGCGCCACAGTTTCTGCACGCTTGCAATCATACTTGGCAGCAACGCGCCCTCAACCCGAACAGCATAATCCAAACGCGGTGGTAAATTATCGGGCACATTCAGGTCATCAATAATATTAATGCCGCCTACAAAGCCAACTTTTTCATCAATCACGGCCACTTTGCGATGCAAACGTCGTAAGCGATTTTTTTTGAATGTCCAAGGCGATATTTTGGGGCGATAGAACATGACTTGCACGCCCGCTTTTTTGAATGCTTTTACAAAGCTGCTTGGCATGTCTTTACAACCAAAACCATCCATCAGTAAACGCACTGTTACGCCACGTTGCGCAGCTGCTTTTAGTGCGTCAGCTATTTGAACACCCACTACATCGGCTTCAAAAATATAAGTTTGCAGGTAAATCGTTTGCTTTGCTTGCTCAATAGCGCATACCAGCGCAGGAAAATACTCCGTACCATTTCGCAATAACTGAATATGGTTGCCAGCAATCAATTTGGTCATGGGATTTATATTTTTAAAATTGTCGCCGTCAATATGGCGTGATCAGACACTGTAGCAAAATGTGCGCCTGCATGCACCTCAACGTGCTTAATATCAAAACCGCGCACATAAATACGATCTAGCCTTAATAAAGGTAGCCATGATGGAAAACTACGCGCATGTTTGCCAGCGTGGTGTTCAAAAACTTCTTTTAAATGCAGGCGTGTTGCAAAAACTTTGCCTGCGCGCGCGCTCCAATCATTAAAATCGCCTGCAATAATCAGTGGCGCATTGGCAGGCACATGCTGTTCAATATAATCTGCCACGCGCGCCAATTGCTGGCGGCGCCAATGTGCAAACAAACCTAAATGTACACAAATAGTGTGCAGGGGTGCATCCCAGCCGGGCACTTCAATCGTGCAATGCAACATACCGCGTTGTTCTGTTGGGTGCGCAGAAATATCGATATTGGTCATTTTGCTGATATTAAATTTTGAAAGCAAAGCGTTGCCATGATGACCAGCGGGGTAGGCTGAGTTTTTACCATAAGCAAATTGTGGCCAAATACTATCGGCTAAAAACTCTACTTGCCCTGCCATAGGCCAGCCAGAAAAACGTTTGCTATGGTGAATGTGCGCGTCTTGTACTTCTTGCAAAAAAAGGATGTCGGCATGCAGATTGCGCAATAATTCGCGCTGCTGATGCAACGAAAAACGCGCATTAAAATGGCTAAAGCCCTTATGAATATTAAAAGTGGCTATGTGTAAGGTGTTTGGCAAATTAAACTCGGCTAGTGATGTCAATGATTGATAGCAATTGTTTCAATAATTGTATGCATTTTAGAATTAATGAAGCGTACGCCATCGTACAGACAGTTTACATAAATTGCGTAGGATAGGGCTTACATCGTAATCCGTTAATTACTGATAATTAGCTGGATTAATTAAACGCATCATGGAACCCTCAAAAAGGGGAATCACATGAGCATCGTTTCGCAACCAATTCAAGACTCAATTCAACATCTAGCGTCTTTACATCAGCAAAACCATTTATTGGCTGCCATGTCGGAAATTGAATGGCATCAGTGGGAGCCAGATATGGAACCAGTTGATTTTTCGCTCAATCAAGTGTTGTATGAATCAGGCAAAACGCCCGCTTATATGTACTTTCCAACCACGGCTATTGTATCGCTTCTTTATATGACTAAAAGCGGTGCTTCTTCTGAAGTGGCTGTTGTGGGTAATGATGGTGTTGTGGGCCTTTCATTGTTACTTTCTGGCAGCAACACGCCAAACCAAGCTTTGGTGCAAAGTGCTGGCAAGGGTTACAGAATGCGCGCGCAAGCAGTTAAAATTGCCATTAACCGCGATGGGACAATGCTTAATATTCTGCTGCGCTACTCACAAGCGATGATTACGCAAATGACCCAAACCGCCGTGTGTAATCGCCACCATTCAATAGACCAACAACTATGCCGCCGTTTATTACTTAGTTTGGATAGATTAAGTTCTAACCAAATTGCGATGACACAAGAAATGCTCTCTAACATGCTGGGCGTAAGGCGTGAAAGTGTGACTGACGCCGCTGTAAAACTGCAAGACGCGGGCGTGATTAGCTACAAACGCGGATTAATTACTGTGTTAGACCGCCAAGGTTTAGAAGACCGTAGTTGCGAATGTTATGCCACTGCAAAAAATGAGCAAGTGCGCTTACAGAATATGAAATTTAATGCTTGATTCAGCATTTAACTTAGCGCCTGTATTTGTATTAATCTTGAAAAGTTAACCAATATTTTAGGTTAACTTTTCTATTAACTTTTATAGCCAAGTCATTTTTTTGCCATAAAAAGATGCAATTTATGCAGTATGATGACACTTTTAAACATCAAACAAAGCATGAAAAAAATGGCAATATTAGTCACAGGTGGCGCAGGATATATCGGTTCGCATACGTGCGTACAAATGCTAGCAGCAGGTCAAGAGATTGTAGTCGTTGATAATTTATCTAACAGCTCGCCAGAATCTTTAAAGCGCGTTAGTCAAATTTCTGGCAAAACATTTACGTTTGTTCAAGCCGATATTCGGGATAAAGCTGCGATGCGCGCCATTTTTACGGCGCACAATATTAGCGCTGTTGTGCACTTTGCAGGCTTAAAAGCAGTGGGCGAATCAACCGAAAAACCACAGCTTTATTACGATAACAATGTGGTGGGTAGCCTGAATCTGTTTGAAGTGATGGCCGAATTCAATGTCAAAAATATCGTGTTCAGCTCATCCGCCACTGTGTATGGCGACCCAGTCAGTGTACCGATCAAAGAAGATTTCCCCCTAAGTGCCACCAATCCATACGGCCGCAGTAAATTAATGATTGAAGATATTCTGCGCGATTTGCACAAGGCCGATAATACTTGGCGCATTGCTTTGTTGCGCTACTTTAACCCGATTGGCGCGCATGATTCTGGCTTAATCGGCGAAGACCCAAATGGTATCCCCAATAATCTATTACCTTATGTGGCGCAAGTTGCAGTTGGCCGTTTGGCAAAATTGCGCGTATTTGGCAACGATTACGCTACGCACGATGGCACAGGTGTGCGCGATTATATTCATGTGATGGATTTGGCCGATGGCCATGTGGCTGCGCTGGAATATCTGGCTAAAAATCAAACCATGATTACCGTTAACTTAGGCACAGGTGTTGGTTATAGCGTATTAGATGTGGTGAATGCGTTTGCTAAAAACAGCGAAAAAGATATTCCATATGAAATTTTACCCAGACGTTTGGGCGATGTGGCGATTAACTACGCCGATGCAACAGTGGCTAAAACAGTATTGGGTTGGCAGGCAAGCCGTAATTTAGAAGAGATGTGCCGCGATACTTGGCATTGGCAGTCTAGCAACCCCAATGGGTTTGCTAACAAGTAATACAAAAGTTTAGGCCGTTGCGTATAGGCTAATTTGCAAATTACGGTGCTCAACATTTAAACGAATAATATCGTCAATTGTTGTCGTGCCTACGCCAATCGTGTCCAAATAATCATCATCAGCCTCTTCTGCATTTTCAAATGCATAGAAGCTGTGCTCATCAGGCGCATATTCATCATCAATTTGTTCTAATACTTGCTCTTCGCGCAATTCACGCAATCGGTTCAATAATTTCATTTTTAATGTCCTTAAACATGGCTAACTTAAAAATGTATTATCGTTTTTAATTGTGTCAATTTGATTGTATTAATATGTCAATTTGATGCAATTTAAACCAGATATAGCGTACTAATATGCTGTATAAAGTTGAAATAGTTTAAAACTGATGCGCGCAATTAATTAAGGATGCAAAATGTCGGAAATAGAAAAAAATTCAGCACAAACTGGCAACGCCATGTTGCTAAAATTAGAGCAGTTAGTCGCAGAAAGTTGTGCCTGTAAATTACGCACACATTGCCATGATAAATCGAGCGCAGAGTGTTTAAAGCATCGCAATTTATATGCAGAAGCGATGCAGGCGCGAGTCAATGTGAATGTCTAAGTATGTTAATGCTTATGTTAATCATTAAAATAATGCAGTTTGCAAGCTAGCACTGTTGCTCCCTATTTTGCATTTCACGCTATCACCCAGTTTTAATTCGCCACCCACAATTACTTTTGCATTCACACCGCCATGGCCGCGCATGGCGTTATAAGCGCCTTTGCCTAAAGTCGCTTCCATTTTGCTGCAAGGTTCGCAAGGGCCGGTAATTTCTAAAACCACTTCGCCAATACATAATTGGATTGGCTGGTCTTTAAATAGGCTTTTTGCCGCCAGCAAGTTAATGCCCGAAATCACTAAATTACGCCTTAACCAAGCCGCATCTATCGGTTTATTTAAAAAAGCAGCGATTACCGCAATATGCTCTGCTTGTATTAATGTCACTTGCCTATTTGAACCCAGTGGATTGCGTGACGGTGTTTTAAGTGTTCTGTCACCCATTAATCCTTGTCCCGCAATTGCCATTACGTGAGTGGTTTGCATACAGGGCACATTACGCGCAGGGCGTAAATAAATCGCATCTAGCCGACCATTTTGAGCAAATTGCGTGGTCAGTGTGCGTAAGTCTGAATTAGTTGCTAGTGGCGTGGTCATGATAAAAGCTATTTTACAGAGGAAAGCACCATGCAAACAGACAACAAAGAAAAAGATACTCAACTATTGGCAATTGAAAACCAGTTAAAAATCATCAATAAAAACCTGTTAAATGTATTTTGGATTGTAGGGTTTTTTGCGTTTTTATATTTTGGACTCATGATTTATTTCATGTTTTTACGATAATTCAAGCTACACTTTACTTATTAATATTGTGTAATTTATCTCTTGCTACCATCCGTTACTTTTTTAGATTTAGAAACCACTGGTGCCACGCCGCTACGTGACCGTATTACCGAAATTGCTTTGGTGCGATTCGATAACGGTATAGAGACAGCGCGCTGGCAAACGCTAGTTAATCCAGAGCAGCCCATTCCTGCCTTTATTCAGCAATTAACCAGTATTAATAATGAAATGGTGGCTAATGCGCCGCTATTTGCCGATGTTGCCGATAAGCTATTAGCGTTTTTAGAAGGCAGTGTGTTGGCAGCGCACAATGTGCGCTTTGATCATGGTTTTTTAAAAGCGGAATTTAAGCGTATTGGCATTACGCTGCGTCAAAAAGTCATTTGCACGGTTAAGTTATCGCGTCTGCTATACCCTCAACACAAAAGCCACGGTTTAGACGCGATTATGCAACGCCATCATCTAACCACTATTGCCCGCCACCGCGCCATGGGCGATGTAGAAGTGATGTTGGGCTTTATTGAATCGGCGCAATTAGAGCTGGGCGATGCAGCTGTCAGAAATGCTGCCGCAAAACTGATGAGCGCGCCCAGCTTGCCATCGCACTTAGATGCTAACTTGTTAGACGATATGCCTGAAACACCAGGCGTTTACTTGTTTTATGGCGATAATGATTTGCCCTTATATATTGGCAAAAGCGTGAATATTCGCGCTCGCGTACTCAGCCATTTTAGTAGTGACCACGCCAGCACCAAAGAAATGCGTATCACGCAAGAGATTAAACGCGTGGAATGGATAACGACAGCAGGCGATTTCAGCGCGCTGTTGCTAGAATCGAAACTGGTAAAAGAACGTCAACCCATTTACAACCGCCAGTTGCGCAACGAGCGCCAACTGTGTAGCTGGAAACTTAACCCACATTTTGAGGCAAAAAATCTATTGGAATTGGTGCGCGAAAGCGATATTAATCCAATTGAATTAGGCCAATTATTTGGCACGTTTAAAAGCAAACACCAAGCCGTAGAAAGTTTGCGTAGCATTGCCGAAGCACACCAGTTATGCCCGCGCTATTTAGGTTTAGAAGCCGCAGGCAGTGGGGCTTGTTTTTCCAGCCAAATCAAGCGCTGCAAAGGTGTATGTTGCGGCAAAGAATCACCTGAAATACATTACTTGCGGCTGCAACAAGCCTTAATTGCGCACCGATTAAAAAATTGGCCTTACCCTGGCAAAATCGGTATCCGCGAACATAATGGTGAAAATGATAAAACCCAGCTACATATTTTTGAGTATTGGACGTATTTAGGAATGGTTGAACATGAAGCGGATTTGGCAGAAAAACTACAAGAAAACGCGCATTTTAAGTTTGATTTAGACACCTATAAATTATTACTTAAAGTCATCAACAACCCAAAAACGCAGCTGATGATGCTTTAAGTTATGCCAATGATTGCATCTTAATATTGCATTGACCGCATTTAGCTAGTCAACATCATCTGCATCTAAGGAGGCAGGCGTCTGACAAGCTCCTGAGGATTCATAGCCAGCTTTTTCTAACGCAAGCCTATAGGCACAAGTGGTTAAATGCCCACTCAATTGGCCATTAATGGTCGTCGTTTCTACTTTGCAATCGGCACAAAGATAGCGATGCGCATGCCCTTCAAATGGCTCTTGACGGTAATCAATGTAATAAGGTTTTTTCATCTATTTACTCCCAAAGTAGTTATCTAGATTACTCTCTTTTTAGCGATGCTTGTGAGTGAATAAAAGGTTTTTTTTCGCTAGTTTAATGGCAGTATCTGCACGCGGTGTAGAATACTGGCAATGTTAAAAACCACTTTCACCAGCCTCGCCCAGCAACGCCTACATCAAGTTTTTGGATATTCCACATTTCGTGGTGAGCAGCAAGCCATTATTGAGCATGTAACTGCAGGTGGTGATGCGCTAGTTTTAATGCCAACCGGTGGTGGAAAGTCCTTGTGTTATCAATTGCCTGCCTTACTACGTAGCGGCGTGACGATTGTGGTTTCGCCGCTGATTGCCTTGATGCAAAACCAAGTAGAAGCTTTGCAACAATTAGGTGTTAAAGCCGCGTTTTTAAACTCTAGTTTAGATGCTGAACAGTCGCGGTATGTGACTTCTCAGCTTATTCAAGGTGAGCTAGAAATCTTATATGTAGCGCCAGAGCGTTTGTTGTTAAGCGGTTTTTTAGCACAATTAGAGCAGATTGAAATCGGAATGGGGGCATGATTTTAGGCCTGAATATCGCAAGTTAACCGCACTGCATACTCAGTTTCCAAACGTGCCGCGTATTGCGCTGACCGCCACTGCCGATGCGCCTACACGCGCTGAAATTGTAGAGCGTTTATCGCTTGAAAATGCGCGCCAGTTTGTGGCCAGTTTTGATAGGCCTAATATCAGTTATCGCGTGACGCATAAGTTGAAAGCGCGTGAGCAATTAGAAGTTTTTTTAGAAACTGAACATCCAAATGACGCCGGCATCGTATATTGCTTATCGCGCAAAAAAGTAGAAGAAACCGCCAACTGGCTTAAAGAGCGCGGCTGGGATGCGCTGCCTTACCATGCTGGTTTAGATGTGAGTGTGCGCACGCAAAACCAACGCCGATTTTTGCGTGAAGAAGGCGTGATTATTGTGGCGACCATTGCGTTTGGCATGGGTATCGATAAGCCAAATGTAAGGTTCGTGGCGCATTTAGATTTGCCCAAAAGTATGGAAAGTTATTATCAAGAAACAGGCCGTGCAGGGCGTGACGGTTTGCCAGCAAGCGCTTGGATGGCTTACGGTTTGGGTGATGTGGTGAGCATGCGTCAAATGCTGGATTCTGGTGATGCGCCAGAAGAACGCAAACAGGTCGAGCGGCAAAAACTGGATGCGTTATTGGGGTTTTGTGAATCCACAGATTGCCGACACCAAACCATATTGCGCTATTTTGGCGAGCAACACGCGGGCAATTGCGGCCAATGCGATAACTGTTTAAACCCTGTGGATACTTGGGATGCGACGCAAGCCGCTCGAATGGCTTTATCGGCGGTATACCGCACAGGGCAGCGTTTTGGGGTTGTGCACTTAATCGATGTATTACTAGGAAAAACCAATCCAAAAGTAGTGCAATTTAATCATCAGGCTTTAACTGTGTTTGGTGTGGGTAAGAATATCGCATCTACCCAGTGGAGTAGCGTATTTAGGCAGCTAGTAGCTAGTGGCTATTTAGAAAGCGATATTCAAGCTTATGGCGGTTTAAAACTGACAGAAGCCGCACGCCCTGTGTTAAAAGGTGAGGCAGAAATCTGGTTAAGGCGCGATATTGAAGCAGCAGGCAAGGCAAAAGCGAGCTTGAGCAAAGCGCAACGTAGCTCAAACGCAAAAGCGGCTTATGATGGATTAGCGGATGACCCGTTATGGCTGGCGTTAAAAGCCAGGCGCTTAGAATTGGCGCGTGAACAAGGCGTGCCGCCCTATGTGATTTTTCATGACAGTACGCTGCTGGAAATTTTCAATCAGCGTCCACAAAGCCTGACAGAAATGAGTAGAATCAGCGGAGTAGGGCAAGCTAAATTAGATCGCTATGGGGATGAGTTTTTGTTAGTGTTAGAGTAATATTATTGCTAGCGCTAACGCATCAAAACTCTTGGTACAAAATAGGATGTTGTACTTCATTTTGTAGCATATCATCATTTAAGGTGGCAAAGTCCATTCAATTGATCATTCGATGACAAATAAAAAACCAATCATTGGAGCAACTAGTATTAACTCGGTTAATAGACAGTTAATACAAACCATTTGGCCATTTTTTATTATTGTGGCACTTTTGTTATTCCTAGGCGTTATTAGTATGAGCGCCTTATCTGCAGTAAGGGCTTATGTCAGTGGTGAAAGCCTTTGGTCAAAATCACAAAAAGAATCCGTCTATCATTTAAACCATTATGCCAAAACGCATGCTGAATTAGATTATCAGCAATTTTTAGCTGAGATAGAAGTTCCCCTGCAAGACAAAGTTGCGCGCTTGGCCTTGCAGAAATCTAAGCCTAATATGACGCAGGCTAAGCAAGCATTTATTAAAGCCGAAAACAATCCCGATGACGTTTCTGGCATGGTGAGCTTGTTTCTCAATTTTCAGCATACCAGTTTAATGAAGCCCTCTGTTGAGTATTGGGAGCAGGGCGATGAGATGGTTGAGCGCATTGTTATGTTGGCAGAGCAGATGCATCAACATATCAATAGTGGCGATGTGAATCAAGATAAGGTGAATCAGCTAATTGATGAAATTAATCAACTCAACTTTCAATTAACACCTATTGAGGACGCATTTTCAAATGCACTGGGCGATGCATCACGCAATGCGCAGACACTTATTGTGACATTTATGATTGCTTTTACAGTTGTATTGATGGCATTTGGTGTTTTTTTAACGCGCCGAATAGTGTTAAAAGATGCATGTTTATTAGATGCCATTCGGATTAGTGAGGAGCGCTGGAAATTTGCATTAGATGGTGCACGAGATGGCGTTTGGGACTGGAATGTCATGACCAAAGAAGTGACCCATTCAAGCCAATGGAGAGAAATGTTAGGTTATAACGAAGATGACCTTGTCGCCAGTGTGACTGAGTGGGAGAAGTTGGTGCATCCTGAAGATTTGCCCAAAGTATTGACTGCACTAAAAGCCTATGTGCATGGTAAATCAGATCGATATGCGATTGAGCACCGTATTTTATGTAAAAGTGGCGATTATTAATGGGTGCTCAGTCGTGGCAAGATTGTTAGTTTTACTAAAAAAGGTAAAGTTGAACGTGTGGTTGGCACACATACCGATATTGATGAAATTAAGAAAATTGAGGCCGCATTAAGAGAAAGTGACTCGAATCAGCGCGCCTTGCTAGAGGCGATGGTCGATGGTGTTTTTGTTGCGCAAGATTACCGTTTTATTTTTTGTAATCCTATTCTGCCCAAAATGTTGGGTTACAGCCATGAAGAGTTTGTGGGATTACCATTTGAAAAAGTAGTAGCACCCGCCTATTTGGAGTTGTGGAATCAACGATTTGCCCAGCGGGTGACAAATGATAAAGAGCCAGTAAAACATTATCAAGCTGAGTTTTTGCTGAAAGGTGGCCAAGAATCTATTTGGATGGATTTACATGCATCACGCGTAGAGTTTCAGGGCAAGCGCAGTGTGCTAGGCATTGTGCGCGACATTAGCAAACAAAAAGAAGCAGAAGACTTAATCTGGCAACAAGCTAACTTTGATGCACTCACTAATTTGCCTAACCGCCGTATGTTTAGAGATAGGTTAGAGCAGGAAATCAGAAAGCTAGAGCGTACAGGTTTATCTTTAGCGTTGATGTTTTTAGACCTAGATCACTTTAAAGAAGTGAATGACACAATGGGTCATGACAAAGGTGACGATTTGTTAAAGGCCGTTGCATTAAGATTAAAAAGCTGTGTACGCGAAACCGATACTGTCGCGCGTCTAGGTGGTGATGAATTTGTGATTTTGATGAGCGAAATGGATGACTTAAGCAACTCTGAACGAATTGCAGAAAATATTCTTGTTCAATTAATCAGACCATTCGAACTGGGCGCAGAGCCTATTTATATTTCTGCCAGTATTGGCATTACTTTGTACCCATCTGATGCGATTGATTTTGATAATTTATTAAAAAATGCCGATCAAGCCATGTATGTTGCTAAAGCAGAAGGGCGCAATCGTTACAGTTATTTTACGCCGTCTATGCAAGCGGCGGCTCAATCTAGAATGCGCTTGGCGAACGACCT
>LNFM01004630.1_pt1 | contig 32865 bp, 37 predicted proteins | sample 596031 | NCBI WGS metagenome assembly LNFM01 (sample SAMN04254537, study PRJNA301005) | activated carbon metagenome | isolation source: dual media filters at the Ann Arbor, Michigan drinking water treatment plant | place: USA: Ann Arbor | reverse complement strand
TGCCCGCCTGCCCAGATGGCGGAATTGGTAGACGCACTAGTTTCAGGTACTAGCGCTGCAAGGCGTGGAGGTTCGAGTCCTCTTCTGGGCACCACATACAACAATAACGCATTGATTTATAGCAATTTTTCCATCAATCTCTAAGTCGCATCACCTTAAACACACCAACCCAGATCGCTGTTCAAACATCACACGATAACGCTCACGTTCAGAATTATGAGCTTGTCGGCCGCCTATCGTGGTGCCGCACGATCATCCGCACGCCCCGCAATTTAGGCCACCACTGCGCTCCGGTGAGCGGTCTTTGTGCGGCCCGTGCCATGAGTCAAAATATCGCGGTCAACTTTCTTTTCATCAATAATTTTCTGAATATTCGCTCAGTAAATCTGAGCAAAATTTGAAGCAAATACGCTCGATGTTACCATAGTTATCACGAGATCAAACGTGATAACCTTGGGAGCCTGAGCAATGGCCAAATTTTTACTGTCGACCGACAACCTGAATCCCGGCCCGGACGGGTTCGAATATTCCGCGAACGTGCATGGTGTCGACGGCCGGTCGACGATGCTGGCGCTTCGCCGCCGCGACGCCGGCAACCCGTATGCCGCGACAATAATCAAGCCGCTGTTCGACACGGTCAGCGGGATCGCCCTCGCAGCCGCGAACACTCTTGAGAGACTTCAGCCGGGCGCCGCGCAGGAAGTCATTCGCGGGTTTATGAAGGATCGCGCCGCCGGTCTGGTCTTCAAGACTCATGACTTGCTGGTCAACGCGAGGCTCGACAGGCGCCACAAAGCCGCCACCGCGCAGCGCACCGACATGCCCGGCGACGTCAGTGCACCGGCACTTACCGCCGAACAGCGCGCGGCCGATGCGAGTGCCCGCACAATCCGGCACGGTGAAATCATCCGCGCGATGGGCGGACCGGGTCGCACCGAGGCCGAAAACCTTAGCTGGGCACTGCGTGAAGGTCGGTTGATCACTCAGGAATTCGACGAACTGTCAGCCATCGTCGATGCCGGTCCGGGCGCAACGAATATTGCGCCGACCGCTTGGCACCGTGTCGAGGAAGCTTTCTTCATCGCCAAGCATGTCATGGGTCAGCGCGGCAATCGTCTCGCTTTCCCGCCAATGAGCGCAGCACACATCGCCAGCATCGACGTTGTGCCGTCCGTTCGTGCCGAGGCGCTGACCGCGTGGCGCGCGCTCACGGACATGAGCGATATCGAGGTTGCCGAGGGCTTTGTCGGTCAGGCGCTGGAATTTCTGGCGATCGTCGGCGGCTTCACCGGTGCCGATGCAGTGATTGCGCATCTCGAAATTAACAAGCCCTGAGATGCGCACGGTGTCAGGTCCGTCCCGGCTCGATGTCACGCTACCTGCCGGCAGCGTTGCGCGTGTGCGTGCGTGCCGGCGGGCTCGCGGTCAGCTTCGCGTGCTGCGTCGGCTGGTCGTGATCGTCGTCGGTCCCGGTGATGACTTCGCACTAGGACCGTATTTGCAAGATGTGACGTTGCGCACTTCGATCCTGATCGGCAGCCTGACCATAAACAGGGAAACCTGATGCCATGCCGCGCCGGCTGAATTTTGCACATCGCACAATCGTATTGCCGCGCACTGTCACGGTGCGGCAGTCCGATTTGCTATGTGCACTCGGCATCTCGCGTGTTGCGTTCTATCGCTGGCGGGTGGCTCGCGGTTTTCCAGCGTCAATGGGCGACGGTCGACGGCGTGCATATTGCACAGCCGATGTGATCGCTTGGTGCAATATGCAGGGCATAAAAAATGAGCAGCGCTAATCAACGCGGATCAACATACACGCAGCCGGGCCGCGCAGGTTTCTTGCCTGGTAACCCAGGTCGCAAGGCCGGCTCGAAAAATAAACGCACGATTGAAGCGCTGCGGCACATTCAAGAAATGGACGCCGCAGCGCTCGCGCAATTGCGCGTCGCCGTGGCCAAGGGTGAGAGCTGGGCAATCAGCTACGTGCTTGACCGTGTCGTGCCAAAAGGCCGGACGATCGAGCTGGACGGCATGACCGGCGATGATGTGATCGAGTTAGCGTGCGAAGGCTTAGTCACGCCAACCGAACTGAAGGATGTTGCCGGCGCCATCGCAAAATTGCGCGAGCTGGACGACCTCGACGAGATGCGCAAGCGTCTCGAAGAACTAGAGCGGATGGTGCGGCAATGAGCACCGCCGCCGAGCTTCGCAAACGCATCGACGCACTTATGTCGGCCGTCGTGCCGCCGCGCGAGTTGATGCTACTCGCTCGCATGGAATTGCTGTCAGTCGAACAGCGCGCCGAGCTTGACCGATATAACGATGCCGTCGAGCGCTGGCACGCGACCGCACGTGCTGCCGGACTGTCGCCGGCCCAATTGTATAAATCTATCTGCGATTTCGATGACAGCCACTGGTGGCGTATTCGCCCGCGACTAAGGCGAGACGTCGCCGAGCTGCTTTATGGACCGCCGCCCGAACCTATTTTAGAGACGCACTCGGTCGCTGAAGCAGCAGCTATCTACAATCGACGGGCTGGGGTTGGTCTTACCAAGCGGGGGCGACGCTGATGATCGAACGCGGCAACTGCCCATGGTGCCATCGCGACGTCGAGAAAATCAAAGTGCCGGCGCGCGCGCGTGCGGTCCACAAGAAGGTCATGTATTCGATCTTTGAAAGTCACCGCGCGACGATTGTTGCGAGCTATGGAGCCATTGGCACGGCATCGGCCAACGGCGTGACAGTGCCGCTCGGTAACCGCCGCGGCGAGCAGATCACGTTCGGGCCGTTCAAGCAAAACGAATGGCTCACGATCGAGTACACGCAAGGCGGCTTTGAACTCGACATGCCTTGCCGCCGACCGGTCAGCGATTGGCAGAAATTCTGCGACTTCATGCGCTGCTAGAGATTGCCGCCGGCAGAGCGTGACTGCCGATCGGCATCAGGGGCCGGATGGAAGCGTGCAACTGGGCATTGTGCGCACCGTCCGGCCCTGTAGGAATCGCGCCCACGGCAGGCGCCACGGAGCATTGAAGCGGCGGAACAATATGCGCAATCGCGAACCTGCGCGACCATCCGTGCCGCCAATCGAGGCGATTGTTACCGATCTGAATTGCCCATTTGGGGCCTCGAACCCGGTTTTGCCACCTCGCCGCGCCATCAACCCCCGGACAACGAAAGCTCGAATTGGACTGTTGTCATCCGGGGCAACGTCGGCCACGATGCCGCGCTAAAACTTCTCAGCGACGATTTCGGGCTCTCTATGCACGGCACAGGTGGCCGTACGAAATTTGCCGAATCGGGGCAGCTAACAAACGTGCGATAAAAGCATCCCATGGCATACGATTTTAAGAGCCTGTCACCAGCGGATTTCGAAGACCTCACCCGCGACCTTATAGGACGCGCACTCCAGGTCCGCTTTGAAGCATTCGCGGCAGGACCCGATGGCGGTATAGATGGTAGGCACTCGCGTGCCAAAACAAAGACCATCTTACAGGCCAAGCACTATGCCAACTCGAGCTGGTCATCTCTAAAAGCAGCAATGAAACGAGAGCGCACCTCCATTGATAAACTGGCCCCCAATCGATACCTGCTCGCCACATCGCGGCCGTTAACTCCCAAAAACAAGGCAGACCTCCGACGAATTGCAGGGCCCGCCGTAAAAAACGAATCAGACATTTGGGGTGCTGGCGACTTAAATGGCCTTATTCGGATGCATCCGGAAATTGAAAAAGCGCACATTAAGCTCTGGCTTTCCAGCGCGGCTGTCTTGGATAAATTGCTACGTTCTGCTGCGTATACATTCAACCGAATGACACGGGACGATATAGAGAAAAAAGTTCGCATTTACGCTTCTAATCCCAGCTTCGCCGAATCCCGACAAATATTGGAAAGCCGGCACGTATTGATAATATCTGGGCCTCCGGGCGTCGGCAAAACTACCCTTGCCGAGATGCTCGCTTATGCTTACCTAGGAGAGGACTGGAAACTTGTTGCAGTCCGCAGTCTGGATGATGGGTTCGCGGCAATTGACGACTCGGAGAAGCAAATCTTTCTGTTCGACGATTTTCTTGGAAAGATAGCGCTTGATGCCAGGGCTCTGGCAGCAAAGGATTCTGATCTCGCCCGCTTTATTCGCCGCGTGCGTGGATCGCGCAACGCCCGCTTTATTCTAACGACTCGTGCTTACATATTCGAGGAAGCCCGTCGTATTTCGGAGCACCTTTCTGACAAGAGTCTTGATGTTACCAAATACGTACTCGATGTCGGTATTTACACGAGACGGATACGAGCGCGCATTCTTTATAATCACCTTATCGTCGCTGGCACTCCTCGGCGACATGTCCGAGCTTTAATCGAGAGTGGTAAACTATCTGCCATAGTCGATCACGAAAATTACAATCCTAGAGTCATTGAGTGGATGACCGATAGCACACATTTATCAGTGGTAGAGCCGGATCGATACGCGCGCGAGTTCATTGCAGCCCTAAACAAACCGCACCGGCTATGGGACACCGCGTTTCGGGCGCACATACCGGAAAAGTGCCGCCATCTGCTTGTTACAATGTTTTTCTGTCCAGAGTACGGCGTAGAAATCGAAGAGCTACGGTTGGCATATGACGCGATGCATGCTCATTTTTGCAAAAAATTTGGCCACCCTCGCGATCCAAAAGATTTCGACGAAGCAATTCGGATTCTAGAAGGTGGATTTCTGGTCATTAGTGAAACCAAGGTTTCTTATGTTAATCCGTCATTCCGGGACTACATGCGCTCGTACTTAGATGACGTGGGTTTTATTGCCGATCTGGCTCTAACTGCACAAAGCGTGGTTTGGGCAGGGAGCGTATGGGAACATGGTCTCTCACTTAAACCAAGCGCCCAAAATCGTATCAAACTCGCTCAGTCGTTTCGATCTATTGCGGCGCAGTTTGAATCGCTTCCGACATGGAAGCGGAGCGTATCAGGTGGTAATTCATATACTTTTGCTGATGCGTCTATTTCGGACAGGTTATCTTTGCTACTTGAATGGTGGGGGGCGAGTAAAGATTCATTCTTCGTGGACCGTGCTATTGGCACAGCTTCTGTGGCTAGGGGGTTTCGATTTGATAGAGGTTTTGAGGCGTGGCGCGATGCACGCAAAGTCATTGCTCTCCTCTCTTCACTGAGCGAAGAATCGATTTACGAAGATCTTCCCCGCGAAGGCGAACTGTTGGAGGAACTGGAGCTGGGGCTTTGCGAAATGCTGACTGGCGGGATCGCGCTTGATGATCTTGATACAATTAGCGACGCGATCGATAGTGCGGGAGAGGCGGTGACCCCTGCCGTGGGAGAAGCGAGAAACGAAGCTATCAGAGAAGCGGTTAAGAACGTCCGCGACGCCGTCGAAGAAGTCGACTCCGTATCTGACCTTGAAGGGCACGTCGAGATATTGGAAAAGCTTGCTTCCAAGGCGGGGTTGGGAGCAGTCGAATTGGCTAAAGCTGTGGCTGTTGTGAAGGGGCGTGTAGATGAATTGAATGAGACTGTTGACGAGGCAGAGGAACCCCAGTTTTCCGGGCCTTCGCGCGCTCCAGACAAGTTTGGGGATGCAGACCTTCGAAGTCTGTTCCTGCCGCTTCTCCACGATGAATGAACGACTTGCCAATTTAGGGCCGGCGCGCGGCGCACGAAATCCGCACCAGCCAATCGCCGGCAGCAACCCTGCGGCAATTGTGGCGATGTTTTTGGCGGGTCTATATTTTCCGCCTATAAATTATGTAATATTACTGAGCACTTAAATAAATTTATGGCGCCCCGATCAGGCGCTGCCGTCTCAACCGGCGTCTCAATGAGACGGGGCTAAGTTCATGTTTTGGCACGATAACGTCGCAATACCCTTGCCGTCTCAATGATTTTCAACTCTCCATAGAAATTCTATTGAGGAACCTCATTTCATTGAGACGTTGAGACGTTGGGACGTTTTCATTACATTTCAATAACTTATATAGCCTCTATTGAGACGTGCTTTAAGACGTTGAGACGGAATATAGCAATATCAAATACTTAGCATTTATAGCTGTAAATTATCGGCGCCGATAAATGAGATAATGAGTCTCTACAACATAATATCGGCTTGGAAGCACCGCCAGCGGCCGGGAAGGGTGATGGTGCCATGGGAGCGGCCGGGAAGGATATCGCCGCCAGCGACACGCCCTGCGAGGCTGGCGGGCCGTTACGATCGGCCGTCGGTCCGACTTACTTCACGCTAAGCAGGGACCGATATGTGGCTTCACCATCGTGTCGCCGAATGATCCCATCAGCGCGGGCGTCGCGAACAATAATATCTCTGTTTGCGTGTCGCTCAGTTTGGACACGCGGACGACAAGCGTATCGAGTGGACCACTTAATTGTCTAGTAGGCCGAACTTCGTAAGCCTTACCGGGGACAATAATTCCGGCTGCGAATGGGACGGCCGCATAACCATCTATGAATTGCTTGTTGCCTTGACGTAGCTGCTCAACAACACAAGCAACTGTGTCGTCTAGCGGCTTGGAGACGGTCCATCGCTGTTCGGCTGGATGATCCATAGCAGATGTGCATCCGGCGAGTGTCGTCACAATGAATGATGCTGCAATCTGAGTGCTGAATGTCATCGCTCAATCCCTGATCGAATCGTCGGAGCGATGTTGTCACCCGTCCGGCCGACCATCAACGAGCACGCCCACGATACCGGTGGATCGCCGTAAGCGACGCGCCCTGCGAGCTAGCGGGCCGTTATGATCGGCCGCCGGGAATGAGGCTCAGCACGGGCACGGGCATGGTCGCCGGCTCATATCCCTGATCGGTGACATAGGTCGCGAGCCGGCTGGTCGCGTCACGGTGATAAAGCGTCGGCCGCGTAGCTCTGTTTTCGGTGAAGTAGCATTGACCTGCTTTGCCGATTTTCCGGTAGCCGAGCTTTGCGATGATTTCGCCGATTTTGTTCGGCCCCGGCAATTTAACGTCCTGCTCTTTTGCCAATCTGCCGAGCGCGGTCGTGCTGATCCATCCGCGCCGGAAACCGGGTTGCTCATCGTCGATCGCGTTGATGATCAGTTGTTCGACCGGTGACCGTGAAGCTTCCACGGCTTCAGCGGTGCTTGTGGTCTGCGGCGCGCGTCCGGGCATCTGGTCGATGCCGATCGAATAATTTTGCAGATAGTGAGCGATGCGCGGCTTACCGCCGTTGTCCATCCATTGATAGAGCCGCTTGAAATAAAGATCATCGAAGCCGGCAGCGAGCAAGTCACGGTGCGATTGCAACGCGCTAAAGAGCACCGCATAGCGCCGACTGTCGATCGTCACCGGAATAGCGTCCTGATAGTTTGTGAAAAATATCCAATTCGCGGCGTTGTCTTCTTGGACCTGATCGGCGCCCTTGCCCTGTATCTCAATGCGGCGTTCGGTGATGAACGGCTTCAGGATTTCGACGAGCTTGCGTTTCTCGTCGGTCTTTATCTCGTCGGCGATGATCATCAGCTTTTCGCGCATCCACGCGTTAAATTTTCCGCCAGTCTCGGCGAGCTGATCGCTCTTAGCCTCATAGCAGTAGCTCGCGCCGAGCGCGTGCTGCATCGCGTATTTGATCAGATTTTTGCCGGCGCCTTCACATGATTGGATCAGCGGCGCCCATGCGACTTTCACACCGGGGAACCGCGCGCAATAAGCCATGAAGCCAAGCAACACATGGCGGTCATGCGCGTCGGGGAACATCATCGCCAGATGGTTCAACCACGGCGTGATATCGCCGGGCTCGGTGTGGACCGTTGGCGGTATCCATGTGTTGACATCGAGCCCGGCGGTTGCAGTGGATCAAACCGCACATGGTCGACCTTTGGCACTTGGAACAGCACACCGTGCGTTGCAGCCTTCCATGAATTGTTTGTCGGCTCTTGTTCGCCGGTCGGTGACATCCAATATCGAGGTCCGCCGAACGTGCCATTGAATTGATGTTCGCTCATCAGCCGCCCGGACGGCGTGCGGATTTTGTCGAGAGTCGAGATATACGTGCAGCCCTTGAACCATTCGGCTTGTTCAGGTCCGCTGAGCGGCACGGCCGGTGGCGCGGGTTGCTCGGCGTGCTTTAGTTCGCCCGTGGCCTGCACCGCCGGCAAGCTCATCCCGGGCATTGCGGCGCCGGCAAACATCGCCGTTGCGACGGCGGTGCCATACTTGAATTTGATCCATGGCCAGCCGATTGTTGTCTTGCGGGTATTTCGCCAAAGCTTGTCGTTTTCGTGCGGCTTGTTCTCGGCATAGCGGTCACACCATGCGTCGAGCATCGCACGAATGACTTGCGGCTCGGCGTGCGACCATGCGGCTTGCTTCGCAGCCCGATAAAGTTCCGACCATTCGTCGTTATTGAGCGTGTCAGGTTTGACTTGCGCCAATAAATTTCGCACCGCGTCGAGCGATGGCGCGGCAAGCGGCGGATGACCTAGCGGATGCCGCGTGTGCGATGTGCTCGGTGTCGCGGCTTGGATGTGGGCGAGCGCTTCATAGAGCACTTGCGGCGCATACGGTGGCGCGGCGGTGACCTGACATGTGACTAGGTACGGCTCGCCTTTGTGGTGAAGCGTTCCCGGCAAACGCATAATCCGGGTTGCGTCGGTGACGTTGTCGCCGCCGAAAAGCGTCATGAATTTGGACTGTATGCCGGTGAACGCATCGTTGTTCCGGTATGGCTGGACTGGCCAATAGCAGTGATACTTATTTGGCGAGCTGTTGACGATGATTGTGGGCGGGTGCGTCCAAATACATGCCGCGCCGACGCTCCCGGCTGCGGTCCTGACGTCGTCGAGGTCGACGAAGTGCGATCGTATCGCGTGGACCTGATCGAGCATTGCTTGCACGGCGCCTGACGTCGCGGCGGCGCTCATTTCGTTGACGACGACGAACACGCAAAGGCGCTTGGTCCGATTGAGTTCGTCGATTGTGTGAAAGTGCTCGGCAAGCGTGCCAAAGAGCCGGGCCAGGGCTTGAGCGTCATCGCCGGCAACGTCGATCAGCCGGAACATGAGCGGCACGGTCACATCCGCGAACGGTGAACCGCAAAGCGCGTTGATGAACTTCGCAGCTTCTCCATAGTCAGGCTGCGGTGCCGGTGGTGTGCCGCTGTCGAACGGGCGGGCAAGGCGTGTGATTGCGACCAGGCGGAATGATTTAGAGACAGGGAGGGCGTTAGACATTTCGATTTTTTCCGTCATTTATGCTGCGATTAGCAGGCGGCCAAGCCTACTGCGATGGAACATCCGTTCCGGGCGCTACGGCTTCCCCGTAGCATTCGGCCATCCGACCGCTGCGCGCCATGTAGTGTAGGGCGGGACCATCAGTGCCTTGCGACGCTGAAGTGGCGCGTCCCGCCCCTAATCGCAGAAACCATAACGACGGTAACGACGCGGAACATACTCGGACGCGAATCAGCGTTCACCAGTGAAACTGGCGACTGAGTCAATTTGACTCACTTAATGCGATTATCGGCAATTCAATGATCGACAGTTTGGCTAGTCGAAAACTCAAGCACGCAACTAACTAGCTATTTATGCGGGTCGGTGGTGCATGCCGGAGGCGCGATGTGGTCGATGTGCGCGTGCAGATCGGCCGCGTCGTCTGCGAGCGTGATCAGCAAATCATTGCGCAAGTCGCGCAGCTCACCGTGCAATCGGTCGAGCGCTTGACCGACCGCGACCATGCCGAGCCCGAACGCACCTATCGCGGCGAAAAGTACAATTGCGGTTTCGGTGCTCATCACGCGGCACGCTTGCGTTTGGCGGCTGCCGGTGCCGGTACGGCCTTGCGGGCCGTTGGCTTGCGCGTCGGCGGCAAGTTCACCACGCCGACAGATGTACCCGGTGGTACGTCGCGCGGCGGCTCAGCGGGCTTGTTGCGATCGACAGCAGCTTGCACGGGATCAATGATATTCTTGCGCGGTGCGATGCCGAGCCGGGTTGCTTCCCATACGACTAAGTCAGCAAGCATCCATCGGGTGCAACGCGTGCTCATCTGGACGGGTTTCGGGAACTTCGCTTTCAGCTTTGGCCAGCGTCGGACCGTGGATGCCACTACGGAATAACGATCGGCGACTTGCTCGATGGTCAGCCATTCGAGCGGGCCGGGCGGCGCCGGTTCCGGTTCGGGCGGCAACCCTGCTTTCTTGCGGGCATAGGCGATGATATCCGCCGCGCGGTATCGAGTGCATGCCGTGCTTTTGGCACCTTCAGTCAGGCGATAGGGCCGCGGAAAATCCGGGTCGGCGTGCGTCAGCCGATAGATATTCTGCACCGTGCATCCGCGCAGCTCAGCAAAGCGTTCGGCAGTGACGAATGTAGGTATGGGTGCCGTGCTGGCGTGAGCAGCGAGCGCGGTAGAAATTGCAGTCTCGGTTTTGTTCATGGTGGCAGCTCCAAATCAGAGAAAGGCTGCCCGCCAATTTGAACATGAAAACATAGAAAGCTATGCAAATAAGGAGGTCGACTTATTTCCAGCCGGCCAGGATCAAGTCTTTTTCATTGTTTCCGGCTTTGCGCAGTTCGCCCCGAAGCCAAAGTGCATAGAAGGCATTTGGCCGATAATCACCGGTCCTTTCACCGGTGTTCCATCGGTCGACGCATGAGTTAAAATTGTCGCTCGGGACGTAGGCCCCGCCCGGCTGGCGCTTGCGCTCGGCGTCGATACGTCCGCGTAGTTTCTGGATCACGGATTGGTCTTTGTAATCGTCGGTCGGCTCGCTCCCCATCGACAGAGTGAATAACTCTTTTCGCGCAAGTCCGAGTTGGACTTTCTCAACCTCGGTCAACCACGTATATGCTTCCAGCAACCAATAATTGTCGAGCGTCGGACGCTCGGCTGGCGTGAAATACTCGTCGGCTAGATAGAGCCGTTCGGTCATGGTAAGCGTCACGGCCGGGTCTAGCAACCGGGCACGCAATAGCGACTTATCCCCGGCCTGCGCTCGCTCGACTGCTTGGATGTCGTACCTCATGATCGCGCCTCACTGTGCAGGTAGTCAGCCCATGCCGTCATCATCGGCTTGCGCTGGTCGAATAGATCGTCACGCTGGTATGCCGCCTCGGTCGAATTCTTGACGACGTGAGCGAGTGCCTTTTCAGCAAACTCGCGCTGGTATCCGCCGATCGCGCTCGCCCAATCCCTGAACGTCGAGCGCAGTCCGTGCGGCACGGCCGGGTCACCATCGCCGTGTTTGCCGTCGCACCATCCCTTGCCGTCGACGGCACGCCGCGCCTCATGGATGGCGAACATCACTATGCCGAGCGAATTTTCATGCAGATTCGGGAACACAAGCGCATCGGCCGGCTTGCCGGTGCCGAATAGCTCGCGCAGGATCGCCACTGCTTGCGGTGCCAGTGGTACGCTATGCGAGCCGTGATTTTTGATTTTCAGCCGTTCCGCCGGGATGGTCCACACGGCTCGGTCTAGGTCTATTTCGCGCCACACCGCGCCGCGAACGTCACCGGATCGAACGGCCGTCATGGCAAGAAATTGCAGCGCCGGTGCTCTCACGTCGTCACTCGCGCGCAGCTCGGCAAACCATGCCGGTGCAGATTTGTGATAGAGCGCCGGCTGCGGCTGAACGGGTTTAGTGGCGATGTTCGCGAGCTCTTTTTTCAGCACGCCTTCCCATGCCGCTGGATTGGTGCCGGTGCGATATTTCTCGATTGTCGCCCAATTGAGCACGTATTCGAGCCGACCGCGCAGCTTGGCCGCCGTCTCACTTTTCGTGCTCCATATCGGCCGCAGTATCCGCAACACGTGCGATGTGTCGATCGCGGCCACCGGCATGGCGAGGATATCTTTCGGGATGAACCCACCGCCGCCCTTTTTGCCGGTCCGGTCAGTCATCACGGCGAGGGTTTGCTGCCAGCGGTCCAGGTTGCGCCCTGTCAGGCTTCCGTGCCGCTCGCGTTCGGCAAGGCAAGCCGCTATCGCTGCGGCAAGGTTCATGCCAGCCAGCCGCTTGTCGCGCTCATCAGCGGCCCGTCGTTCGCGGCGCTGGGCAACCACGTCGGTCCCGTCCTCGATCTGGGCTTTGATGATCCGCGCTCGGTCGTGGACGCCGACAATCGTGACGTCCTTGCCGGTTTCCGCGTCTTTCAATTTGCTGGTCGCAACGGGAACCTCGGGATAGCTGCCGAGCCCGATCGCCTGTCGCTTGCCGCGCCGCATGACACGCAGTACCCACGATTTGCTGCTGCTCGGTGTGACGCGCAGATAAAGGCCCTTCACACCGCCGGCAGCGACCAGCACGGGTCGGTCCTTATCGGACACGGCGCCGTTCGCCCGGCGCAACGCGCTGGCGTAGGTCATTTGCTTGATCGTGAGCGCGGTGAGTTCGGGTGCAACTTTGGGCATGGTGCACATTCCAGATGATGGTAACTTGTCCACCAAAAACGTATGCATGCGTTCGTTCAGAAAGGCAATATCGGCTTCACAAAAATCTTAGCCGCGCATATTATGCAATTGAATTTCATATATAATTTTATGAAGCAAAGCTATCACGTGTTATTGCAAATAGTTGCTCTTCTGGGCACCAACACCTTGATAACTCTAAGCGATTCCAAGAAGATGAGTCGCATCAAGGGGTTCGCCTCTCCTCACAGGTACACAGGAGAGGTACACGCACGTGATCATCCGCATGTCTCAGCCCTGGCGCCATCCCAAGACTGGCATCCTCTATTTTCGCTCTCGGCTCCCCGCTGATGTCGCGGAGTCGCTTGCAGGCCGCACCTTCACGCTTGATGTAGCAGGCGGCGCTACCACGATCCGCCTCAACGGATGGATCAAGGTGTCGCTGAGAACGAAGGACCATGGCGAGGCAAGGCTTCGCCACGCCAGCGTTCAAGCGCAGATACAGTCACGCTGGCAAGCAGCTCGCAACGGTACGCAATCCCTCACGAATAGGCAGGTGCACGAGATCGCGGGCGACTGGTACCGCGACTTGGTCCGCGAGCATGAGGATGACCCCGGGGATGTTGAGCAGTGGGAGCTGTTTCAGGACCTTCTGAGCGATGCCGCCGATGAGCCTACCAGGTCTCGAGCAGCTCACCGACTTTCAAAGCTCATCCGCATCGATCCGTGGCTCGAAGCTCATGGACACAACCTCGATCAGGAGTCGCGGGAGAAGGTCTTGCTGGCGGTCTCCGCGGCCTTGTTCTCGGGAGCTGATACAATCAAGCGCCGAGCGGGGGGCGACTACGGGCCTGACGAGAAGCTCCAGTCCTACCCAGTCAGCAAGCGAAATACTTCCTCGAACAAATCGCTTAGGGGCGGTGGCACCAAGTTGACCGACCTCTTCGAGGGATGGGCTAAGGAAGTTGCGCCCGCTCAGAAGACAGTCGTCGAATGGCGAAAGCACATCCTCGCATTCATTGAGTTCATTGGGCAGGATGATCCGCGAGCGGTCAGCCGATCCAACGTCGTGGATTGGAAGCAGCACCTCCTGGGTTTGGGCAATTCGCCGAAGACGATCAGCGGGAGCAAGCTTGCCGCTCTCAAGTCGGTGTTCGGATGGGCGGTTGAGAACGGTCACCTGGAAACAAATCCGGCGGCTGGCGTGTCGGTGCGACGCGGGACGAAGGTGGGTTCGCGGATGCGCGGCTTTGAACGCGCCGAGGCTGCCGCAATCCTGAAGGCATCGGCTCGAGAGAAGAGCCCAGTGTACCGATGGGTCCCGTTGCTCTGCGCTCAGGCAGGTGCTCGCGTCTCAGAAGTCTGCCAGCTTCGAGTGGAAGACATTCGAGAGGACGACGGTATCTGGTTCATGGACATCAAGGCGGAAGCAGGTAGCTTGAAGACGCAGTCGTCCGAGCGCCAGGTCCCTCTGCATCCTCACGTCCTTGCAATTGGCTTTCTGGAGTTCGTACGAGGTAGGGGATCGGGACCATTGTTCTTCGATCCGAAGCGCCGCAAGAACGAAGCGGCCAGGCCGCAGCAGAAGATCGTCGCCAAGAACGTCGCTGCGTGGGTTCATAGACTTGGTCTCGACGTCGGTCGCCAGTATCGCAAGGACCCCAATCATGGCTGGAGGCACCTCTTTCGTACGCTCGCGACTGAGGCCGGAGTGCAGAGCAACGTCATTGCCGCAATTCAAGGTCATGCGCCGGGTTCTGTCGGTGAGGGATACGGAGAGGTTTCTTTGATCTCCAAAGATCGGGCGATCCGATTGCTTCCATTGCCGGGTGTTTGGCCAGTAGTATCGGACGACAATCGAAGAGCCCGGTGATGGTGCTCGACTGAGGACCTCTTGGCGCTCTCCTAAAGCGATTCGTATGAGAGCGGGCTGTGGGCTGTGTGCCGCTGCAGGAGGCTCGTTCTCAACTCAGCCATTTTTTCCATGTGGTCTTGCTGCAGGTTTGCTTCTCGGTATCAACTAACCAAATCTCAAGTTCGGGAAACGCTTTGCCTATTCTTTGCCAAGCCTTTCCGATGGCCTTTGCTCGCTGCGGTAGGCCTGCACCAAACCTTTGCGGCAGTGCGATTGCGCACACGTTAGGCTTCAGTTGAAGTCGCGAGACTGCTCGAAAGAAAGCTTCGTAGAAGTCCTTTGATCGAGCTGGAGGCGAGGTTTTAAAGGCAATTGCTTCGATATGTATTGAGCGGTTTTGCTTTGTGGCAATGATGTCAGGGCCATTCTCTCCATGGCCACGAGGCCCGGTGATGTCATAGCCGTCCTGTATTAGGATGGCGCGGAGAGCGTTCTCAACGGCTTGAGCCGAGACCAAGGCCGGCATGCTCCACCTCCAACGTAGTTCACTTCCGCATCGAGTTCTCTTCAATAGAAGTCTGAATCGGCTCAATCTGCATCGATAAAAAAGTCTTCGTCGACGCGATGGATCTCGAGCGTTCGCACGGTCCTGACGCCAACTCCGTGCGTGATCATCAAATCGACAAGTCGATTGCCATCAACGAGCACGACGCGCTGGGGAACGCTGCGGACGTACTCGAGTGCCCCCCTCGTAAATGAGGACGTCGTTACGAAGACACCCTTTTGCGCAGCTAGACCCAGCAGTGCGCCAACGAAGGATTGAAGCTCCGGCCTTCCGACGGTCGAGCCGGGAGCATAGCGCTTTGCCTGAATGTAGACGACGTCGAGACCAAGCTTGTCCTGGTGGATGATGCCGTCGATTCCGCCATCCCCCGATTTCCCAACGGCCTGTGCCAAGGCGTCGCTCGATCCGTACCCCATCGTCGACAGTAGGGTGACGACCAAGCTCTCGAAGAACTCTGGAGTCTGGCCAAGTATCCTTTCGAGGAGCTGAGTTCGCACTTCGCTTTCGATCAAATGATACGCCAGCCCTAATTGCTCGTCGGGAGTGGCTGTTGAACTCAATTCGAGTTCTTTTAAGTCGATCGATCGCTCATCGATGGCTATGGGCAATGTTGTGGGCAGGGACCCGTCGCCGTCGGCTATAGGTTCCCGCCGTCGCGACAGAAAATCCCTGAACTCCTCGAACTGATACAGGTACTTCTTGTTGATGCGAGGCCCGTCTGTCTCAAGACATCGCAGACCTCTCTCTGTAATCACGAAATGCGCCCTGCGCGGCCGGACGAGCAGCCCGGCGTGGACCAGATAGGTCACTGCCCAATCGATGCGGCTCTTGATGAGTGATTTCGTGCCGCTTGGGATCATGACTTGCCGTTGCGCCTCCGAAAGCTGCAGCTCGTCGGAGATTCTTTGTACGGCCTCGCTGCTCGTCGATTGAGTTGTCGCGAGGCGGAGGACGCGCGGCATGAGGCTTTCGTAGTCAGGAATGTCCATAGCGAATCCAAAAGTGTGTGAGTGCGCAGTTGGGGGGTGGCGGACCGGGATTGGCGATTGGGGACCGGGTAATTTCAGCCACCCGGTCCCTGAATTCGATCGCTAAATCAATTGCTTTGGCATTGGGCCAGGTGGGTCGAGGGGATCGGCGAACTCTTCCTATCAAAAATCCTGAGGGTCATCGGGGATGGGGGCATCGGACGGCAGCTCGTAGTATCGACGCTTCTGACCCTCTACCAAGCGTCTTGTTTGGTGGACGCCAGCTTGCTTGAGTGACTCTCCGAGTTCCCTGAGATTTTTCGAAGCATCACCGTATCCATCGCGATGGAGCTGTCTCTGCAATTGGTCAAGCGTGAACTCACGTCCAAGCACTGAGCCAAAATGACCGCTCTGCACCGACTCGGCAATGTACGTGCGCATGGGATGTTGGCTGACGTCGATGATGCCGCGCTTGGCCGCTGTCATGGGTGGGCGACGGTAAGGACTGAAGCTCGATAGATCACGCCTCTTGAAGTAGGTGAAGATGGCATTCATACCAGCGTCTGAGTCGATGTAACGATTTAGCTCCTCGTAGTACGAATCTTGCCGCGGTTGAGCGGAACTCTGCACGACGAAGTAGCGGCGGTCGCCATCCTCGATGCTCAGGGGCGCCAGATGATTTGAGAACAGGATAAGCCGCGCGTAATTCTTGATCTCAAGCTGAGGGCCGTACTTGAGATTCACACTCACGGTTTCCTCGGTGATTAGGGGTTTCAGCTTGTTGGCAAGGTCCCAGTTCCCCGTCTCATAGACTTCATCCACCTGGATCAGAACTTTACCCGCAAGCCAGTTGTCGAATTGGCTCTTCAAATCCTTGGTCTGCGCCACGCGGCTGTTGGCTTCGCCAACTAATCGCCTCAGCAACTTCCCAAGGGTCGATTTCCCAATGCCCTTGGCCTCCGAAGTAATGAGCAAGGCGTGTGCGATGCGCTCGCTCGGGAATTGGACGAGGTGAGCTATGAAGTCGAGGATGTGGTTCGCTGCGACCTCATCGTCTCCAACAAGGTATCGGATGTGATCGATGACGAGCGCGGGCTCCGCGACGCCATCAAGTTCTCTCCATGGAGCAGGCCGCCATAAATTTAGTACGCGACAGCCGTCCTCATCGTGAGTGATCTCCTCGCGACCAGGTAGAAATTCGACGCGCTCGGCGACGAGTATGCCGTGATCGACTTCGCCTTCGAGGGTTAAGCCGAAGACATCTTCAAAATTCGGGTACCACAGGCGCCTCTTGCCCCTATGGTCGACGTAGAAGAACCCGTAGTCCGCTTTGGCGATCCGGTTGTAGACGTAGTCGCGATAGGCGGGCTGCTTGAGCGGACTTTTCCTCAACACGACCCCCATTTGCTGGGCCACCCATGCGTACTTTGCCGCAACCTTCACCAGCGCGATTTGACTCCGTTTGACGAATTCTTCGCTGCTCTCCTTCGGGAGGTTGCGGTCGTTCTTGGCTTTGGGGGCAAGAGTATTGATCAGCACCAGGGTGCGCTCCTTTAGACCAGTTGCGAGAAGGATTTGCTGAGCTGCTCGCGTTCAAGCAGTTCGACTTCGCGTTGTGTTTTCTCGAGGCGAGCAAAATGAAGACCGGCCACTCCGAGTGTCGATGCTAGCCATCGGCCGACGATGATCGCGGCCCTCGGACTCAAGTCTCGGTACATTCGCCTCACACGCCCCGTGCGATGGTCCCACCGCTCGCCAAAGCTCACGTTTGCCTCGGCCCTCACGCGCCGCGAAAGCTGCACCCAAAAAGAGCGATCGGACTTGAAGTAGTGAGGCTCGAGTTCCCGCATAAGCACGAGTGCTGACGTGACCTCGAGAAGCCTCCGAGGTTCGACGTTGCGAGCCAACTTGATGATCTCGAACGCCGCGATTCGCTCATGCCTGATGCTTGGCCTGCCCGCTTCATAGGCCGCAACTATTGCCTCGGCGTGGGCTACCAGCGCGGACCAGCGAGCCTCAAGTGTGGCCCAAGCAGAGTTTTTAGAGTTCTTATCGATACGATTCTTTGCCATCCGCAAGTAAGGGGTGAGCATCCCCTTTGTGATGGACCTCTGCTCCGCGTCGCCGTGTCGACGAAGAGCGGCCTTGTGGCGAGGGCAATGTGCGGCGAAGCGGGAAGACGCAGCGACGCGACAGCCCGGAGCCCTGCATGGGCGGTTCATATGGCCTCCAATTTAGTAGCCGTGGGTAGGGGATCAGGCGCGGAAATCACGCGCGAGCTTGGCGAACGCGGCGTTAGCCACCTGCGGTCGCGTCTACATCATCGTCATCCTGGTCGTCGCGCAGCAGCGATTCCATGTGAGCATGTGGCGCCTCGATGACGGCGATGCGAGACAGATTTACGAAGACCCTTCGCCCGAAGTCGCCGCTGTCCGTCATGACGAACGCCCTCGACGAAGGGGCTTCATGGCCATCGAGTAAGAAGACCAGTGACGTCGCGACACGATCGTCGATGTCGATTGGCACGATGCTACCGTCAGTAAAAAAGGCGAAGCCCAGCTTGGCGATCTCTTCCGCCGTCGGCAGGCCGAGGTGCTCTTCAACAGCATAACGCTTCGAGATTACGGGCGCGGCGCTCTGTACCATCTCCTTGACGTGCTGCTTGGTCTTCTGGTCCAGCCCATCTCCCCCGCCGAATGTCAAAGCTTTGTAGGCCTCGGGTGTCGCGAAGCTCGGCATTGCCTCGTCGTCGTCGTTGATGCATTGAACGGAAGCGACAGCCGCCAGCCTGAGCATCACCCACATATTGTTCAGCGTTACAAAGTCGATCCACTCACCGCATGGCTCGACCTGCGAGAGCTCAAGCGAGTTGGAGACCTTGAGGTACTCGGCATGGCTAACCGGGTACTCGCGAATTGTCGGCGGAAACTCGACCCGGAGAGTTCCCCAAGGAACCCCTTGCTCGTCCGTCGTAATCAGCAGCCGCTTTCGATCCGGCGCCTCGAAGAGGTCGCCGACAGGAACGCCGAGAGCTCCAGCGAGTGCCGGAAGGGCTTTGGTCGGAATGTCGGACTGGCCAGCCTCCCAGCGAGCGATGGTTTGCTGCGTCGTCTTGATCCCGACGGCAAGGTCGCGCTGGGTGAGGCCGCGTCGTATACGGTGCTCTTTCAATCGGTTCATTTGACACCCTGCTCGTGTTGGGAACACACGATTTGGGTATAGTCACGCTACATGTCAAGCGTGTGTCTTACGCTTTTTTTGTGTGACGCGCCTTTAAAATCCGATAGACACTCGCCCGACCTATTCCGAGGCTTGCCGCAATCTCGGTCGCTCCTAACCCTTGCGACTGGAGACTAATGAGATCATCGGGTCGGATCGTCCGCTTCCTTCCCTTGTAGACGCCCTTTGCCTTGGCGGCGGCAATGCCCTCCATCTGTCGATCCCGGCGGAGGTTGGTTTCGAACTCGGCGAATACGCCGAGCATGTCCAGAAATGCCTTTCCAGCCGCCGTCGAAGTGTCGACCGGCTGTTCGGTAGCTTTGAGGTGGACGCCTCTTTGTCGGAGGTCATGCACGATGTTCTGAAGGTCCCGAAGACTACGAGCCAGCCGGTCTATCCGGGTCACCACGAGGGTGTCGCCAGGCCGGAGAAACTCCATCAGCGCCTCGAGTTCAGTGCGACCGGCGCGGCTGGTGCCGGAAGCGGTCTCGGCTCGAATGACGGTGCATCCTGCGGCCTTTAGTGCCTCCTGCTGGATGGACAGGTCTTGATCGACTGAACTGACGCGAGCATAGCCGTAAATGGGCGACACGGTAACCTCCGCATGTCTCGATAGGGTCTAGACATTACCGCGGAACTGTCTCAAAAGTCAATAATAGACCCTTGTGAGACGTGATAGTGTGTCAGCTGTCGCGTCTCTCAAGGGTATACACAAATGAGGCTGCGCCGATATTTTGCTCAGCGCCGCGGTTAACCTCAGCTAGGCGGGGGGAGGAGCTGCGTTCTCGGCGCTTAAATGGCGCCTCGGAAAATGGCTCCAAAACATGGGGATTTTAATGATGCGCACTTAGGGCAACCTAAGCGCAGCAGGGCTTGACACGTATAGCTTGAGGGCTATATTGCAAATATAGCTCCGAGACTATGAACAAAGCGGGGGCGTGCTTGGGAGTTGGACGAAAAGAAAGGCTGGAGCTGGTTTACGGAGAGATGCGGGTCCACGCCCCATTCCGAGACGGTGCAGAAGCTCGCCGCGTTCTCGAGGAGGTAATGAAACGTGTTGAAGATGAGCACAGCGGCGTCCGCGAGGATCCTAGTGCCGACGTCGCCGATAGGACAGATGGCCGGATGTACCCCCCGCACGACAGGTTTGAGATCCCCTCAGGAGCCTCGAGTGTCCGGTGCTTCAAGCAGCGAAGGCACCGAACCTTCATCGGTGCGAACGGAGCGTTTCGCGTTTCGAATCCCGACGGCAGTTTCGCCATCGATCTTGAGGGGGAGGATGGTCGTTCTGTCGAGGAGCTTTTGAGGGAGGGCGAGAAGGAGTACGTAGATTGAACCCGATCGAAAAATTGTACGCACTCGTACGTGCGAAGTTTCAGGGCGCGACTGTCGAGCTTACCCGGCCTCTCCGCGAAGACGGAGTTTGGTCTCTAGAGATTGATCTCGGCACGACCCAGCTGACCGCGGAGTGGTCACGTGTAACCGATAAAATCGGCATCAGCTCCGTCGACGGTAGCTCGTATGGTGAGGCGCCGGATGAGACCTATTCGACCGTCTCAGATGCGGAGCGCCGCGTTGGCGAGCTCCTCTCCAATCAACACAGAACGTCTGCTCCAATTGGCGTTCAAATGGCGCGATTGCGCGAGGCACGTAAGGCGACGCAGCAAGAAGTAGCTGTTCGGATGGAAGTTCGTCAGGCTAGCGTGTCCGGCTACGAAAGCCGCGAGGATATTCACCTGGAAACGCTGAAGCGATTCGTGGCGGCCTTGGGCGGAGATTTAGAAATAGTGGCAAAGTTCTCCGATTATCAGTGTCATCTGGTATCGGGCCCGCCGCCGTGGTTGGTGAACAAGGCCGTGGAGCCTGTTTCCCAGGTTTGTAATCGATTTGAGATTGCAGACTTTCCTGGGCTGTTCCCAGCCCTTCACAAAAGCGGGCGACTGAAGAAGGCAATTAAGGCTGCCGAGTATATCAAGTCAGCACACGCCGTTACCGAGATGCCAGAATGCGCACAATAAGCTTCTACTCCTACAAAGGTGGGGTTGGGCGATCGCTGCTCGTTGCTAACGTTGCCCAATACCTATCTATTTTGGGTAAAAAGGTTGTGGCGATCGATCTGGACCTCGAGGCCCCTGGGCTGCACTACAAGTTTGAACTTGGGGCCGGAGTTAATAGGAGTCCGTCGCGTGCCGGGGTAGTTGATATTTTGTGCTACTTTATGGAGCATCGGAGATTTCCGGGCAGTATTGTTGACTACTGCGCTGATGTGAAAGTACTGGACGGTGCCGGTCGAATTTCGGTGTTTAGGGCAGGCACTGCGCCGGACAGCTCCTATTGGCGGCTCTTGTCCAAAATTAACTGGCACGATTTTTTCTATGGAAGTAATCCGGTTGGCGCGCCATTTTTCCTTGAATTGCAAGAGCAAATTGCCGTTGAGCTCGATCCTGACTTTCTTCTTGTTGATGCTCGAACTGGTATCACCGAGATGAGCGGAGTCGCGACAACTCTGCTGCCTGAGATTGTCGTGTGCTTGGCACTTGATAGTGCAGAGCACCTACATGGACTTCGGGCGGTTATGCACGGTATTAATCACACTACAGCCCGAGAGGGGAGGAAAGTTGAGCTTTTGCCTGTTATATCTCGAGTTTCTCCTAAGAGAGACAGTGAAGCCAGTTTGGCCCCTATATTGACGTTCCTTAATGAGCCCAATGAGAGCGGTGCAATCTTGGGCCTCGACGAGATAATTACGCTGCATGCAGAGCCATTTCTGGATAATGGCGAGCTGCTACTGGTTGGTGGAAAGCATGGCCCTCAGGAATCGCTGTTGCTCCGCGATTATATGCGACTGTTTTCAAAGTTGGTTCCCGTCGAAGAGGTCCGGCCGCACGTTGGACAGTTGATACAGCGAGCCATTAACAGACTTCTGGATGATCCCGACGCGGCGCAGGGTGAGCTGGAGGCGCTCACGACGTATTGTGCCGATCCCGAGGCTTACCGGGCTCTAATAAAGCTTTACAAGGTTAGGAAGACGCCTATCGACAAGATATTGGCGGCTATTAACATGATGTGGCACTTAAAGAAATCTACGGAGCCGGTAGACCCAATTATTTCCGAGATTATCAAACTTGCATTCTTGGATACTCGGTATGTCGATTCGCAGAAGAAATATGCAATGTTTGCCGAGGCTGTCTGGCGGGTAAGCGCGGACAAGGACGATGCGCTTTGTGTTTCAATAGCGCAAGCTCTGGCGCCCGACCACAAAGAGCGAGCAATACGCCTGCTCTCGGATTACCTCAACCAAGCAGATACACTAAATGAGGTGGCGGTCGTGAAGCTTCTTGAGATAATTCGCAACGACCGCGATCCTGGTCGAGCATACGAATTCATAGAGAAATACAGGGGCCGAGTTCAAATTCCCGCGTTCTATTCTCTGTGGGCTGAAATTGTGGCACAGCATAAGGACGCTTCTGCAGCTGCTCTGCTACTAGCCGAGCCAGGGTTTCGCTCCGGGCTTGTCAAAGGGATAGAACCTCTATCGGCGTATCGACTGTACAGACTGGTCGGAGATGATTCAGCGGAGCCCGCACTTGCGGAGGCAATCGACGCCGCCATATCCCACCCTAGAAGGCTGCGGTTGATCGCGGAATTGCTGAATGAAGAGGGGCGCTTGGACGAGTTCGAAACTAGGCTGGAGTCACGATTGCCTGATTCAATCATTCAGGAACTGATCGAGAGCGTGCGTCGGTCAGCGCGAAGAGGATGGGCGCAATACCGATAGATACTCCAGCGGTTTTGCTAATCCCCGGCTCCAAAGCGGCAGTGTGATTTTGCGAACGTACTCAGGCGTGAGAGTGCCGTTTGGCTTTGGGGTAGTCGCTTGCTACCGTCACTGAGGTGGTTCGATCCGAGCCATCCTGCCGAGCAAAGTGTCGTTGTAAGCCGCGCCATCATTTGCGTGGTGCACTCGGCGGTGGCAGTTGGGGCAAAGTGCAATAACAAAGTGGGGGTCATCAGGGCCGCCATCACTCAGTCGGCGAATGTGATGGGGCTCCAGGTAGGGGACGCCGTTGGTTCGAACGAAGGGGGCGGGCATCCGGCAACCTTCGCAGTGCCCATTAGCACGAGCTACAACGTAGTCGCGCACAGCGCGACACCGTTCAACGACGTTGACGACCCGTTGACCCGATTGTGGCGCGGAATTGGCAGCAGCGATCGCCTCCGATCTGAGGGTCCCGATCTCAGCCGTCGGGATTGGCCGCAAATCGTCATTAGTCGCGGCTACTACTGCCTCTAGGGGCCTTAGCTGGAAAACTATTGCCCGCCTTTGGTTGCCCTTGGTATCGGGGGCGAGCAAAAAGCGGTAGCCGCCGCATACCATTTCACCGTCAAAGCGGAGCCCGTCCCGCGTCTCGGTGAATAGAAGGAGATCACAGCCATTAGCAGAGTGATCGCGGATGGCCCGATTCCCGCGGACGAACTGCATGTCACCTACCTGGCCCTCGCCAAAGTATTCGTATGTCCCGTCATCGAGGAGTTGATCTTTATACCCGTGCGTCAAGCCGACTTCGCCGGTTATGACAATGACCAGGTTGTGAGCACTTGGCGTTATTATACCGTTTTGTCTCTGCCCACCAAAGCGATCGTGGATGTCAGCACGGCGATTGTAGATACGCCCTCGTTCGAACCCCCGCGGCACCTATCAGGTTCCCCGCCATTGCCGTTTCACTGCGTTCGTTCGAACATAGTGTCGCATTCGGGCTGTAATCCATGAGGAAAGGGTCTGCTGCCGCGGGTCTCAAATGGCGATTTTCGCACCGTGGGCTTCGCGGCTTCCGTCTATAGCATCCTGAAGCTGCCTGGCTCGGATTGCTTTCGTGATCTCGTCTTTGCTTTTATACCCTCTTGAAAACCCTAAAAAGTGCTCTGCGACTTTAGCGAGCACGGGCTTGGACATTTTTGACACTTCCTTGAGAAGGATTTCAAAACGGGCACTATCGTGGCACACGGCCGTAAGCTGATCGGCAGCAGAACGTGGATCGATGGAAGCAGTGGTGACCGGCCGCGTCGGCTTCTTTGGTTTCGGCGCAAGGGCCCTGTCGATGGAGGTGCTGATCTCACCCGCGTCCGTTGCCCCCAAAGCAATGACGAGACGCGAGGCGGCAAAGAAATCTTTTGATTGCGAGCTCGCGCCTGCAACCAAAGCAATGTCTCCCATCCACCGCAGCATAGAAGCTGCTGAGCTGTCGGCCGCTATGATCCCTAAACCCTGGAGCGCCTTCTCCACTTTCGTGCAGTACGGGACAAACGGCTTTCCGCCCTCCCGTCCTACGGCGCTGCTTAGTAGCCTCAGCTTGACGGCCTCGCTCTCTTCAAGCCGGGGGGCGATCTTCTGCAGACACTCGGCCATTTGCGCGGCTTTCATACGTGACCCTCCCCTTGGGTGCGCGTCGCGCGACCTCTTTGCCAATCACGGCAAACATTTCGCGGACGCCGCGATCTGATTGCAAATAAGCGATTCCTTCGTCCGTAGAGTATGACACCTTGGTCGTCCGGGCCATCGTCGCATTGCGCATGAAATAATCATGCTGTGTGCCCAAAGCCCGCCTTACGGATTCGTTCGCTCGCTCCATCGCAGCGGCAGCTCGCGGACTCAGTGTCTGTTGCGCGGTCATTGTTCCGATGATGCCGGAGAAATCGAGCGCGGGGCTCGCCGCTTTTTGCACCTTCGCGAACTGAATGGCGAAGGTTCCAACCGCTGCTGCAGAAAGGCGATCGACGACGCTTGGCACAAACAGGTGAGTGCTCGCGCACATACCGTTCACAAAGCCAGTCGTAAACCTTGGCGGAGCGTCTATGATGACGCGATCATAATGTTCCTGCACGTCTGGAGAATGGATCGCCCGCGCGAGACGAAACCTCACATCGTCGTCGGTCTCACCCATTCCCCATCTGTACTCCAAGCGCCGCTCTACATTCTGGAACGTGTACCAACACGGGATGTAGTCGAGCCCAGGAGCAGCGTTCTTGATGGTGGCATCCGCCCACAGTTCGTTCAAATCATCCGCGAAGACAGTGTCGATCAACGAAGTAGAAGGATCGAAATCGCCGCGTCCGGCCTGCGCGAATAGGAGCGCCGTCGCCGACCCCTGATAGTCGAGATCAACAACAAGCACTTTCTCACCCTCCGCTGCAAAATACGCAGCAAGATTGGTCGCTAACGTTGTCTTCCCAACTCCTCCCTTCTGATTGGCAAACATCAATACTGGTATGCTCTCGTGCAACTTCTTGTCGTACTGAGGAGGCCATGTGCCAACCGGTCTGGCCCAGAAGTCGGCATCATCCTTGCCAAGTGGAGCTCGCAGAAGCTCAAGCTTTTCGCTGAGTTCTGTGTTTTCGCGCTCAAGAGTCCGAATTTTTTCATCCAGCGGAGCCCTAATCGCATCAAGAACATTCAATGCGGCCGTCAGGTCCGCTCGAGCCTTCTTTTCCTTCTCTTCGGCGGTGTGCTGCTTTCCGATGGCCTCTTCAGTTGCAGCTTGAAGGCATCCCTCAACCCGCTCGTGACGATCGGCCTCGGCTCGATGCCTTCGTAGAACCCAAACCAGCGCAGCTACTGCTCCAAGCGTGCCTAGTCCAGACAGTGCAAGAGCTAAACCGACAAACGGCGTGGCCCATTCGATCCAGTTGCGAACACTGGCGACGCAGGCTGCTACCTGTTCAGGCGCCCCAAACACGCACTCCATTACTCCCCCTACATCAAATAAAATTTGGACTAATGTGGCACACGAAAGTGACGTCCGCCATCATTCCCCGATCGATAGTGGCGGCCTCTGGAACCGTCACTTGCGGCGGCAGCTTCCGGCCGTCATTTTTGCGACGGCACAGCGGATGCGTTCCGCAAGTGTGAAGTACGTCCCTTGGCTAAGGCTTGCCCAGATATCTCACAACGTGGTCGACGAGCTCCAACATGTCATTTGTCGAGAGCTGAGCCCCCCGAGCGGCAGCTTCCTGCCGAAACTCAGGTTTGTCCGAACCGGCGAAGATAAAGAACGGCACCTTACTGCCGCCATCTCGGAGGAGCCCGAGCAGACGGTACCCCGCCTGCATATCGGAACCTCGTCCCATATCGGAAATCACCAAGTCGAACTTCCGTCTGGCAAAAGCCGCCATCGCGGCATCCGTACTGGCGACCTGCTCGACGTCTAAACCGAATTTGCGGAGTGCACGAACCGCAAGTTCATTGTTGGTGGGGATGTCGTCAACCCAAAGCACAGCCTTGCCCGTCAGATTGTTCATCGTGTCCGGCGTGAATGCCCGGTCCACAGTTGCTCGTAACCGAGGCAGGTCGACCTTCTGTCCCGTACCCGAGCGCCAAGCTCTCGTGGCAGTAGCGGTCGCGACCAGTGCCTCCTCCTTCAACATGCGAACGCTGAACGGGCCAACGGATAAGCTTTCGATGCGATTCTTGCGCAACGCGATGACCAGGAGGATCAGAGCGAGGCACCATGCGACTAAGTTGAAAACCGAGCTTACAGCCTGAGCCACGTCAAAGTAGGGCTTGTTGGCTTGAACAAATGCCAGCAGAAATTCCATGACATTCCCCTTCACGCACTCAATCCATAGTACCCAATTTCGCATCAGAGGAAACGCAGGCGGTACGGCCAAGTGGCGGCGCACAGAAACGTTGGATGCCATCGCTTGAATTCGATCTTCGACGGCTCCCGATTAGCGTGCCGGGCATGACGGAAACCTCTTCTCCAAGGTACACGGTTGTGGTACACGGTCAGTGTGAGGAGTGGCCATAGTATATTGTTTCATAATGTGTTTTGACGTCGGCGCATCAGTCCTCAACTGGCGACCACAACAAGGCCCATTAGGGTACGCCGACGTATGAATGGCGCAAGGGGTTCGCAGGTTGACGGCTACCTTGACGAGCCTACGACGACCGGACCAGATCATCGTGATCCCGAGCGGCTCTCAATCCCCGAAACAGGGTCCGCCGTGACACGCCCATAACCCTGGGCCAGGTCACTGGAATGCAATTCGCAACACGGAGGAGTCTAACGGACCTGCGAGAGAGACCTGCGGTTGCGGGCCTCTCCGTTTACGGTAGAATTGATGCGATCCCAACAAATGCCGGGTGGTCAAAATGGAGAAAAAGAAGTCACACTCGGTCGATGGCAGCGAGACGTCCGATCCGGAATTGCCCATGCTTATCATGGTCAACCCCACCGGCAATTGGCCGGGCGGTACCGCCTTAGCGTACGCTGCAGCCCAAAATCCAAAGCACGCGAAGCCAAGCCCGATCGATGGCAGCAAGACGCACCTGCCGAATTTGCCGGATGACATCAGGGTGAACCCGAGTGCCGATTTTTTGAGCGGGCCTGGAGTGTACTACCCCCGTGCTGTGGAGCTTAATATCAACCCACTAGCAGGGGACGACGGCCGCACGCCAATACGCCACGAGCCAAGGCCGGAGGCCAGACCCCAATCAATCGCCGACAGCCCCGCTCGATCCGACGCCGCGCGAGCGAGGCCACCGCCACTGCCGCCGCCGACGTCGGTGCTCCTTGCCACAATGATAGCGCTGACCGCTTTCGCGGTGGCTGCGCTGCCGGTGGCGGCCCTCTACACTGGGGGAATGCGCCCGAAGTTGGGGGCACTAATCCCCCCTGCCTTTGCGTTCCTGGCTTGGCATTGGGCCAGAGCGAGCGACTTCCGAAGCCCAAAGGACAGCTTGGTAGACCGGGCCAACTCACTCAAAAGACAGGCTCGCTTTCGGGCCTTGCTGCTGGGGCTCTGGGTTGTCGGTTACATCAGTTTTTGGGCCATAGTTCAGCCGCGCGGCTACAGCTTCGGTGGAATTGTTGCCGGGCTCATTCTCGTCCCGGTCGCAGCCCATTACGTCTTCGCGGCCTTCCAGTGGGCTAATCGCGGGCCTTCCTAAGTCTACTGGGGAGGGGCTTCGGGGGGGGGGGCAATACCCCGCCGGATGAGGTGAAATGAACGACCCCACGGTCCCCGCCTTAGCCCGCCTTATCGATCCCGAGCCCCTCCGGCAAGTTTGGCAGCTTGCTCAGAATGACGCGAATTTCGTTTGTACGCTGCTCTTCCAGCCCTCAATGGTCAACACGTCCTGCAGCCTCAGAAACCACAGAGAAATCGAAAAGCAAATCAGTGGATATGTGTCTAAGATGATCTGGCGTCTCACGTTCTCGCAGGCAATCCTCAATCGGATTACCGCTTTGCCGTTTATCCTCGCGGGTTACAGAATGCAGCGCCTTGCCAAGCTCCTGTCCCTCTTCCTCACCGCCACTGCCAGCCTCGCCGGACCCGCTGCGGCTCAAAGCAAAGTAGTCTGGCAAGGTAACGGATGGGATGTCTACGCCACCATCTCGGGCTCTGATATTCGCGGCTGCCATGCAATCAAGGGGTTCACCAGCACTCACAACGCCAGTCGTGCCGCCGCCTGGGGCTTCATCCTCACGATTGATGGTCAATGGGGTCTTGCAATCAGGGGGCCCGCAGCGGAGCGAATGATCGGACGTCCGGCGCTTCTGTCGGTAGATGATCAACCAATCCATAGCGTGATACCGACCCGCTCCCCCAGCGGCCTTATCGTGTTCGGTCAACTACCTGTGGATGGAATTGCCGCAATCGCCAAGGGCGTGTGGCTGATGGTAGCAAACGGCACCAACAGCACCCGCTACCACTTGAGAGGTTCCGAGGCAGCTCTCGCGGAGACGCTGAAATGCTCGGTTGCCGCGCGAGAAGTCGCCGCTAGGGGTCCAGGCACGTCGGCCCCGTCAAGTCACGAGGCCCAGCGCGACCGCACCACCGGACTGACCGCTGGAACTGGCTTCTTTGTTTCCAGTTCGGGGCAAATACTTACCAATGCACATGTGGTGCGTGGATGTTCGGCGTTGCGCGTCCGGCGACATGGCGACGCGGCGTTTATCAGTGCGCGAGTGCAGGGCGCGGACGTCACACATGACCTTGCCCTGCTCGCTCTTGCAGAGCGGCCCACAGCCGCGCCTCAGGTCCTTCCTTGGCGAAGCGGGGTCAGGCTCGGCGAACAGATCGCGATTTTCGGCTACCCTTACATCGGCACCCTTGCTTCAACGGGCACATTCACGCGTGGCGATGTCACAGCCCTGGCTGGGCTTGGCAATAATAGCGCCCACTTCCAGCTCTCGGCTCCGGTGCAGCCGGGAAACAGTGGTGGCCCAGTGGTAGACGAGACTGGCCAGGTTGTTGGCGTAGTGGTGGCCAAGCTTGATGCGCTGAAGATGGCGGCCGATCGCGGTGACATTCCCCAGAATGTGAATTTCGCGATCAAGTCTGCGCAGGCATCTTCGTTCCTTGAAGCGCACGGAGTGGTGACCTCAGTCACGTCGAGTTCTACGACGAAGCTCTCCGGCCCTGACATTGCCGAGCGATTACAGGCTGCATCGGTCCTTGTGGTCTGTTCTCGAGATGTTAGCGGCCGCTGACGGGCCTGCTCTACAGCAGGCGGCGGGATATCGTCGGTCGCGTCGCGAGGTCATCGGGCAAGTTCTCTACCGCACCAATTCAGCGGTTTCGGAATAGTTCTTGTCTTCGCCCGAGCGGAACGTGGGGGGCGGCATTTAGTGATGGCGGCCGATGCGTGATCAGACGAACGCCTCAGAAACTGAACCCGCCGGGATTGGGAGCTATTCGTGCGTTCGCGGCACGGGCCGAGTCCGCTGCCAGTGAATCCGCCCGCCGACCATATTCGGTGGGATCAACGTCATGTTGGTCCAGCGTTGAAGCGGTGCGACAGCGACCACGCCAGAACGCCAGCAGAAGAACGGCGGCGAACACAACTCCGATGAAGAGCCAGATAGACATGGCAACTCCCCTTTCAGATCGAAGGAACTCATAACACGCGGCAGTCGCACACAATGGCCTATCCGTGCGGATGCGGAATCCTAGGCAACCACCCAATTCGCTGCGAATGGGACAGCCTCACGGTACAATCGCTTGATCGCTCGCGCCGCTTAAGAATACGGGGACGCTGCGGTCGAAGTAGACGTCGGGTATGATATTGCAGTTTACCCAGGTTGTGCGGCCCGCTGGGCCGAAGCGAGCGGGAGGCTAAGACTTGAAGCACATCCTCATAGCCACCGACGGCTCCGAGCTGGCCGATGAGGCAGTGGCAGCGGGCATTGAGCTTGCCGCCGCATTGGGCGCCCGCATCACGTTTCTAACCGTGACTGCGCCGCTCGCCACCATTGGGGAGCAGGACACTGCATTTGTGGGTCTGCCCGAGGCTGTCCGCCGCCAGGGGCTCGCATATCTGGCTGCGGATGCCGACCGCACAATGTCTGCCGCCTTGTCTGCGGCTAAAGCGGCGGGAGTTAGTGCCGACACACTGAAGGTTGAGGATCGCCATCCGCATGAGGCGATCATTGCGGCCGCCAAGTCGAGGAGCGCAGATATGATCCTGATGGCGTCTCACGGGCGCAGTGGCATCAAAGCTGTGCTGCTTGGAAGCGTTACCCAGAAGGTGTTGACCCATTCGAGTTTGCCGGTGCTCGTGTACCGGGGCGTCGATCGTTTCGCCTCGCGGTCTACCGCATGAACCATTGAGTGCTCGCGGCATTCCTCAGACACCCGCTCTCGAACGCATGATAGGGGGCTTGCAACTTGATGCTGTCCAACAATTGTATATGGCTGGCCAAGACCGCATTCATCTCCTTGTGCTTCACTATATCTGCACTCCCCGCGCAAGCTGAAGACGGTGCCCTGAAGCGGGGTTACGAAATAGCAGTCGAGAAATGCTCGCACTGCCACGCCATCTCACACGATGACCCGCCGCCTCACGCGATCGTCATTCCGTTTCGACAAATGTACACTCGGTACCCAATTGCCATGCTGATCGAGGCGCGTGACAGCGGTGTAATTGGTGGGCACGACGAAATGCCGATGTTCACTGTCTCGCAGCCAGATATGAGGGCGCTTCTCTCTTACATTGACTCCCTGGCACCCGGTGCCCCCGCGTATGCGCCCAGGGCCAAGCGCCAATAAATCACATCGAGCCGATTGTACTGCTTCAGCAGCAGCTAGGGCCAAGTCCAATGCACCGAGAAACCCGGCTCTTAGATAGCCTGCGAGTGCAGTGGCTCCTGGACAACTCCAGTCGTGTACTGCTCTCACGGCAGCTCCGCGAAGTCCTCGAGACGCAGCATCTCAAGGCGCAGTCGCCCTACCGAACCCGACGATCAGAACCATTGGTGATACTCCGGTGCCGCAGGGTGCCCTTTCCTCCCTCGTCCCGCGAACGATTGATTTTGCGCAGCGGACGGTTTCGCCCCATCCAACTCAAGCGGCCCTCGGTCCCGCAATAGTGAGATAAGGCGATGGCACTCGATACATCATCGTTCTGGCTCGGGCAGAAAGCTCGGGCGATTCAGTGCCTGCTAAGCCATGCGGCGTCCCAGGACATAGGATTGGCGCGTCACGAGCGCGACGAACGCATCCGAGCACGGCGCTCTCTATACCAGAAGCCGCGTCCATGGAGCGGCCCGAAAGCGTCGGTGCATCGACCGAGCAGCAGCAATGTAGAAGCGGCAGAAATCGTTACCGCTCTTTGCTCGCGCATGGGAAGCACAATGCTGCCTCAGGGCGAGCCTCGAGACGCTTGGATGCGATTTCGGCGCCGCATCGGACGCACTCCCCATAGGTTCCCTGCTCAATCCGTATTAACGCTCGCTTCACAGAGTCGATTTCGCGGGTGATGAGCACCGCTTGCCCCGCCAGCGATTGATCGTCTTCCATCTCGATTGCTCGTTCGGAAGAATCGCTACTGAGCGGTTCATCCAAATCCTCTGCTATCCGATCCCGCCTGCCTTCCAGTTCGGCGAGCTGAGTCTCAAGACGGACTTTGGCGGCGGCAGTATTCGGCATTGCGCGACTCCATCAATTGTCCTCAGTGTATATCAAGCGCATCTCCGACCGGCGCGTAGCCAGAGGTACGGGAACACGTAGTTTCAGCGCGACGAGCGAGACGACACGTGACACCCGTTCATCCCTGATCTGGTTCACAGGCTGCACGCTGATAGCTTCTATCAAAGTCCCTCAAGATGCGAGCTCGAGCGCAACCGACGTCGCCCATTCGGAAACCGTTCGCGGCCATGTTCGCGTCAAGCAAGTTCTTTTATTTCAGCATGTTCCTGGGTTCGGCTCTACTGGGATTGGAACTTTCGTCTGGCCATCGCGTCTTATCGTCATGTCACATGCGTCCACGCTCCACATTATCCGTGTCACCGTCAACGAGGAGCCGAGTGGCGTCCTCGTGGCATCAAGTCCTGATTTGCCCGGAGTTCTCGCTGTAGCGCTGGATGCGCAACGGCTTTCGATCAGTGTTCCAGAGCGTATTCGCGCGTGGTTTCAGGCGGAAGGGCGGGCAGTGCACGTAGTGCGCGACGCGGGCCTGTTGACCGCGCTTTCCACGTGGAAGGTGGAGCCTGTCCAAGCGAATAACGCAGATCGAAATGCGCTTCTGACGCAACAAGCCGCTGTTACCTGATGAGCCCAATGTCATCGACTTTCAGGTTGGACACGGCAATCAGAAATTGAAGAATTTCGATGTTCCATGAGGTACACAGTCGTGGTACACAGTATTTGCACGGATAGATCACAACCTATTGTTCCATAAGAGATTCTGGCGTCGTCTCATCAGTCCTCTTCTGGGCACCACTCTTCTCTCAGCCGTTGCAATTTACTACGCTGCAGCCGCCACTTGCGCTGCATGTCGACGTCAGCCCTGCATGGTGCCTTGGCGTCACACGGCCCCCTCTCCACAGGTTACCCACCACCGTTTGCCAGCGCGCTGATTGACCCCGTCT
>LNFM01003964.1_pt1 | contig 32879 bp, 33 predicted proteins | sample 596031 | NCBI WGS metagenome assembly LNFM01 (sample SAMN04254537, study PRJNA301005) | activated carbon metagenome | isolation source: dual media filters at the Ann Arbor, Michigan drinking water treatment plant | place: USA: Ann Arbor | reverse complement strand
TGTTGTCCTTGGTGTTCTTGCGCTCGAAGATGGGGTCGGCCAGGATGCTGCCGCGCAGCGGGTTGTCGCTGTTCAGGTAGGCGCGGCGCACGCCCTCGTTCACGGCGTCTTCCACGCTGCCGGTGAAGCCTTCCCAGCGCAGGTCCATGCCGATCTTCAGGAAGACGTTGATGATGCCGGTGTCCTGGCAGATCGGCCGGTGGCCGGTGGCGCACATGCGGCTGTTGGTGAGGATCTGCGCGATGGCGTCCTTGGCTGCGGGCGAGGCTTCCTTCTCGTAGGCGCGCGCCAGGTGCGCGATGTAGTCGGCCGGGTGGTAGTAGCTGATGTACTGCAGCGCGGCGGCGACGGTCTCGATGAGGTCGGCCTGGCGGATGGAGGTGGTCATGGCGGGGGCGCGCGGCAGGCGCGTGGTGCGGGACGGAAGGGCCAGCAGTGTAGCCAGCGCCGTGTCGCCGTGGCGCAGCCGCGCAGGGCTGTCAAGCCGGCGGCGCAAGCGCGCAGCGGGCGCACGGGTAAGCCGGGCGCCAGGTGTGCTGACCTAGACTTCGGGGTTTTGGCCGGCCGATTCCGGCATCCCTTGCGGCCTGAACCGTTCCCGCGCCCCTGAAGCCACTGCATGAGCCCGCTCGCCCTCGCCGTTTTGCTGCCACTGGTGCCGGGCACGCTGCTGTGCCTGTGGTGCGGCCGCGGCCACACGCCGGCGCGGCGTGCCGCGACGGCGCTGATCGCCGGCGCGGTGACGCTGGCGGTGCTGGCCATCCTGTTGTCGCTGGGCGGTGGCGTGCTCGGCGGCCAGGTGCTGCTGACCCAGGCCGAGTGGATACCGGCCATCGGCCTGAACGCCAACTTTCGCCTTGACGGCCTGGGCCTGATGTTCGCCTTGATGATCAGCGGCATCGGCCTGCTCATCGTCACCTACGCGGCCTTCTACCTTCACCACGACGACCCGGCCGGCAAGTTCTTCAGCCAGCTCATGCTCTTCATGGCCGCCATGCTGGGCATCGTGCTCAGCGACAACCTGCTCCTGATGGTGGTGTTCTGGGAGCTCACCAGCATCAGCAGCTTCCTGCTGGTGGGCTACTGGGGCTCGCACCCGAAGAAGGGCGCCGACGCGCGGGCCGGCGCCCGCATGGCGCTGGCCGTCACCGGCGGCGGCGGCCTGGCCTTGCTGGCGGGAGTGGTGCTGCTCGGGCAGATGGCCGGCACCTTCGACCTCAGCACCCTGCTGGCCTCGCCCGGCCTGGTCGAGCAGGTGCAGGCCGACAGCCGCTACCCGCTGATGCTGGCGCTGGTGCTGCTGGGCTGCTTCACGAAGAGCGCGCAACTGCCCTTTCACTTCTGGCTGCCCGAAGCCATGGCCGCGCCGACGCCCGTGTCGGCCTACCTGCACTCGGCCACCATGGTCAAGGCCGGGCTCTTCCTGATGATGCGGCTGACGCCCGTCATCGGCGGCACCGAGCTCTTCCAGGGCGTGGTCGCCAGCGTGGGCCTGCTGACCATGGTCTTTGCGGCCTTCGTGGCCATCTTCAAGCACGACCTCAAGGGCCTGCTGGCCTATTCCACCGTCAGCCATCTCGGGCTCATCACCTTCCTGATCGGCCTGGGCTCGCCGCTGGCGGCCGTGGCCGCCATCTTCCACACGCTGAACCACGCCTGTTTCAAGGCCGCGCTGTTCATGAGCGCGGGCATCGTCGACCACGAGACCGGCAGCCGCGACCTGCGCAAGCTGGGTGGCCTGATGGCGCTGATGCCGGTGGTGGGCACGCTGGCGCTGCTGGCGGCTGCGGCGATGGCCGGCATTCCGCCTTTCAACGGCTTCATCAGCAAGGAAATGATGCTCGAGCAGGCGCTGCACGGTGGCCACGCGATGTGGGGCGGGCTGGGATGGCTGGTGCCGGTGCTGGCCACGCTGGGCGGTTTGTTCTCGATGGCGTATTCGGTGCGCCTGGTGCATGACGTCTTCTTCAACGGCCCGCCCAAAGACCTGCCCGTGGCCCACCCTCACGAACCGGCGCTGGGCATGAAGGCCCCGGTGATGTTGCTGGTGGCCGCCTGCGTGGCCGTGGGCCTGATGCCGATGGCCATCGCCGGCCCGCTGGTGGCGGCCGCCAGCAGCGCCATGCTGGGCGCACCGGCGCCGGCCTTCGGCCTGGCGCTGTGGCACGGCTTCAACCTGCCGCTGCTGATGAGCGCCATCGCCGTGGCCGGCGGCGCCGCGCTGTACGCCGGCCTGGCCGGCGGCGGCCGGCTGCACCGTTATCTGCCGCGCGCCTTCAGCGGCAAGGCTTTGTTCACGCGGGGCGTGGACGGTCTCTTCGGCCTGGCCGGGCGCTTCACGCGCCGCCTGGAAAACGGTTCGCTGCAGCGCTACGCCGCCTGGATGGTGGCCAGCGCCGTGGCGGTGGCGGCCTGGCCGCTGCTGCAGGGCGCGGCGGCGGGCGAGGGCGCCGGCACCGGCGCGCGCACGCTGCTGCCCGCCACGCCGCTGGCGGCCGTGCTGTGGCTGCTGCTGGCCGGCACCTGCGTGGCGCTGCTGCTGGGCCACCACCAGCGCCTGCGCGCGGTGGTGCTGGTGGGGGTGGTGGGCCTCGTCACGTCGCTCACCTTCCTGGGCTTTTCGGCACCCGACCTGGCGCTCACGCAGCTCAGCGTGGAGGTGGTGTCCACCGTGCTGCTGCTGATGGGCCTGGCGCTGCTGCCCCAGACCACGCCTCACGAAAGCAGCGCCGCGCGACGCGGCCGCGACGCCGCACTGGCGCTGGCCGGCGGTGCCGGCCTGGCCTGGCTGAGCTGGCTGGTGATGACGCGTGACCACGACTCCATCGCCTGGTACTTCCTCGAGAAGTCGCTGCCACTGGGCGGTGGCACCAACGCGGTGAACGTGATCCTGGTCGACTTCCGCGGCTATGACACCTTCGGCGAGATCACGGTGCTGGGCATTGCCGCCGTGGGCGTGCTGGCGCTGCTGCAGGGCCTGCGCACGCGCCGGCCGGCGGCCGACCCCCAGGGCCAGGGCTGGAGCTTCCGTGAACAGCCGCTGCTGCTGCGCCGCGCCGCGCGCCTGGTGCTGCCGCTGGCGCTGGTGGTCTCGGTCTACATCTTCTGGCGCGGCCACAACCTGCCCGGTGGCGGCTTCATCGCCGGCCTCGTCACTGCCGTGGCGCTGGTGCTGCAGTACATGGCGCTGGGCCAGCAACAGGCCGACGCCCTGCTGCACGCCGCCGGCGGCCGCCGCTACACGCGCTGGGTCGGCGCGGGCCTGGCCATCGCGCTGGCCACCGGCCTGGGCGCGGTGGTGCTGGGCCACCCCTTCCTCACCAGTGCCCACGCGTCGCCCGAGGTGGCGGTGCTGGGCGTGATGCCACTGGCCACGGCCGCGCTCTTCGATCTCGGCGTCTACATCACGGTCGTGGGGTCCACGCTGCTCACCTTGTCGGTGCTGGGGGCGGCCAGCAAGGAAAGCGGCGCGCCTGCGAGGACCGCAGCAGCCACCGGGGGCCGGACATGATCTTCACGATGGAAGCGCTGGTCGCCAGCGGCATCGGCATCGTCACCGCCACCGGCATCTACCTGCTGCTGCGCGGGCGCAGCTTTCCGGTGGTGCTGGGGCTGTCGCTGCTGGGTTATGCCGTCAACGTCTTCATCTTCGTGATGGGCCGCCTGTGGCAGGGTGCCGCGCCCATCGTCGACCGCGGCCTGGCCGTGGCCGACCCGCTGCCCCAGGCGCTGGTGCTGACGGCCATCGTCATCGGCTTTGCGACCACGGGCTTCGTCATCGAGCTGGCTTTGCGCAGCCGCCATGACAACGGCAGCGACCACGTCGATGGCCGCCACGATGAACACGGGCACCGTGCGGCCGACAGCGCGGAGGCACCGCAGTGACGATGAACTTCGCCGACCACCTGCCGGTGCTGACCGTGGTGCTGCCGGCACTGACGGCGGTGCTGCTGCTGCTGCTGGGCGACGGCGGCGGCGATGCCGAGCAGCACGGCGGCGCGCGCCTGCGGTGGACACGCCGCCTCGCGCTGGGCTCGGTGCTGCTGGGCGCGGTGTTCGCCTTCCGCCTGGTGGAGCAGGCCGCCGACGGTGTGCTGGCGGTCTACCGGCTGGGCGAGTGGCCGGCGCCGTTCGGCATCGTGCTGGTGGTGGACAGGCTCTCGGCCTACATGCTGGCGCTGGTGTCGGCGGTGGCCGCGCCGGTGCTGTGGTACGCCAGCGGCGGCTGGGACACGCGCGGGCGCCACTTCCACGCGCTCTTCCAGTTCCAGCTGATGGGCCTGAACGGCGCCTTCGTCACCGGCGACCTCTTCAACCTCTTCGTCTTCTTCGAGGTGCTGCTGATCGCCAGCTACGTGCTGATGATGCACGGCCTGGGCCGCGAGCGGCTGCGCGTGGGCGTGCACTACGTGGTGCTGAACCTCACGGCCTCGGCGCTCTTCCTCATCGGCGTGGCCTTGATCTATGCGCTGACCGGCACGCTGAACCTGGCCGATCTGGCGCTGCGCATCCCTCAGGTGACGGGCCCCGACGCCGCGCTGCTGCAAGCCGGCGCGCTGCTGCTGCTGGTGGTCTTCGGCTTCAAGGCAGCACTGCTGCCGCTGGCGATGTGGCTGCCCGCCACCTACGCGGCCGCCAGTGCGCCGGTGGCTGCGCTCTTCGCCCTCATGACCAAGGTCGGCGTCTACGCCATCCTGCGCGTGCATGGCGTAGCCTTCGGTGCCGATGCCGGGGCCTCGGCCTTCACGGTGCAGCCGCTGCTGCTGCCGCTGGCTTTGGGCACCAGCGTGGTGGGCGTGCTGGGCGCGCTGGCCGCGCGCACGCTGCCGCGCCTGGTGGCCTGGTGGGCACGGTGCTGGCGGCGGTGGGGCTGTTCAATGCCCCGGCCTGGTCGGCGGCGCTGTTCTACATGGCCAATTCGACGCTGGTGATCGCCGGTCTCTTCCTGCTGTCGGAGCTGGTGGCCGCGCAGCGCGGGCCCATGGCCGAGCGCCTGGAGCCCTGCAGCCCGGTGGCCCAGCCGGCGCTGCTGGGCCTGATGCTGCTGCTGGCCGCGGCGTCGACGGCCGGCCTGCCGCCGCTGCCGGGCTTCATCGGCAAGCTGATGCTGCTGGAAGCCTCGGCCACCCACCCGGCCGCGGTGGCGGTGTGGGCGGTGGTGCTGGGCGTGGGCCTGCTCACGATGGTGGGGCTGGCGCGCGCGGGCAGCGTGCTGTTCTGGTCGGTGCGGCCCGAGGTGGCCGGCGGCAGTTCGGGCAGCAGCGCGCAGTTGCTGCTGCCCACGCTGGCGCTGCTGGCGATGAGCGTGCTGATGAGCGCTTGCGCGGCGCCCATCCAGCGCTACACCGCCGCCGCAGCGCTGCAGTTGGCTGACCGCGCGGCCTATGCACGCGCCGTGCTGCCTGAGCAGGGCGGCGCGGCGGCCCGGACCACGCGGCCCTATCGCCTGCCTGCGGAGGCCGCCAGGTGAAGCCACGCTGGCTGGCCCACCCCGTGCTGTCGCTGCTGCTGGCTGCGGCCTGGCTGCTGCTGCAGCAGAGCGCGGCACCGGCGCAGCTGATCACCGCTGCCGTGCTGGGGCTGGTGATACCGCGCCTGCTGCACGGCTTTCTGGGCGCGCCCACCCGCCCGCGCGCCTGGGCTGCGGCGCTGCGCCTCACCGCTGTGGTGCTGTGGGACATCGTGGTGGCCAATTTCACCGTGGCGCGCATCGTGCTGTCACCCGGCGCCCGGCCGCAGCCCGCCTGGGTCACGGTGCCGCTGGCGACGCAGCACCCCACCGCCATCAGCCTGTTCGCCACCATCATCACGATGACGCCGGGCACGGTGTCTTGTGTCGTGGATGAAGAGCGCCGGCACATCCTGGTGCATGCGCTGGACTGCAGCGATGCGGCGGCCGCCGCCGCCGACATGAAGGCGCGTTACGAAGCGCCGCTGAAGGAGATCTTCGGATGAACGGCGCCACCGTGCTGGCCTGGGCCCTGGACTTCGCGGTGCTGGCCGTCGCCGCAGCGCTGCTGCTGTGCGCCTGGCGCCTGCTGCGCGGGCCCACCACGCCCGACCGCGTGCTGGCGCTGGACACGCTCTACGTCAACGCCATCGCACTGGCCATCCTGCTGGGCCTGCGCCTGGGCAGTGAACTGCTCTTCGAGGCCGCGCTGGTGATCGCCATGCTCGGCTTCGTGTCCACCGTGGCCGTGGCGCGCTACCTCGCGCGCGGCGACGTCATCGAGTGAGGGCCCGGGCATGACGAACCTGATGCTGGACCTGCCTTCCTGGGTGCAAGGCCTGATGGCCGTGCTGCTGGTCGTGGGCGGCCTGTTTGCGTTGGTGGGCGCCATCGGCCTGCTGCGCTTCCCGGACTTCTACATGCGCCTGCACGCGCCCACCAAGGCCAGCACGCTGGGCGTGGGCGGTGTGCTGCTGGCCAGCATGGTGGCCAGCTGGGCCAGCGGCCGTGTCGGCCTGCACGAGCTGCTGATCACGCTGTTCGTCTTCGTCACTGCGCCGGTGTCGGCCAACCTGCTGGCACTGGCCGCGTTGCACCTGCGGGTGCCCAGCCGGGCCGCGGTGCCGCCGGAGCTGCCGCGCGATTAGTGCGGGCCTTGCCTGCCGCACGCGCCACGCAGAGCGCGGCGCACGCTGCCGGTCTTCAGCTCTTGTGCGCGGCCGGCTTCAGCAGCACGACCACCAGCGTCACCACCGTCAGCGGCAGCACGAAGCCCAGCATCGCCTGGCTGAAGTAGGGCAGGGCGTCGTGCTGCTGCGCGGCCAGGATGAGGTAGGCCACGTAGGCCGCGTAGTAGGCCAGGAACACGCCGCCTTCCCAGCGGGCGATTTCGCGCCCGGTGAAAAACACCGGCAGGCAGGCCAGGGCCACCGCCAGCATGACCCAGATGTCGAAGGTCAGCACGGACGGCGGTAGCACCAGCCCGGTGCTGCCGGCCGCCAGGCCCGAGATGCCGAGACAGCCCAGGATGTTGAAGGTGTTGCTGCCCACCACGTTGCCCACCGCGATGTCGCGCTGGCCTTTCAGCGCCGCGGTGATGGACGTGGCGACTTCGGGCATGGAGGTGCCGGCAGCCACGATGGTCAGCCCGATGACGACGTCGCTCACGCCCATCTGCCTGGCAAAGGCCACCGAGGCCGTGACCAGGCCTTCAGAGCCCAGCACCAGCCCCACCAGACCCACGGCGATGAGGCCCAGTTGCGCCGGCAGCCTGGAGTCCCAGCCCGGGACATCCACCGGCTGCAGATCGTCGTCGCCCTCGGCGGCCGCGCCAGCGCGGCGTGACTGCACGATGAGGAACACCGTGTAGGCCGCCATCAGCGTGGTGAAGAGCGCGGCATCGAACCAGCCGATGCGGCCGTCCAGCCCCACGGCCAGCAGCAGCAGCGAACAGCCCAGCATGATGGGCACTTCCTGGCGGATGAGCTGCGAGTTCACCACCAGCGGCGTGATCAAGGCGCTGATGCCCAGGATGAAGAGCACGTTGAAGATGTTGCTGCCGACCACGTTGCCCACGGCGAGGTCGGTCTTGCCTTCCAGCACCGCGCCGACGGACACCGCCACTTCGGGCGCGCTGGTGCCGAAGGCCACGATGGTGAGCCCCACCACCAGCGGCGAGATGCCGAAGCTCAGCGCCAGCTTGGACGCGCCGCGCACCAGCAGGTTGGCGCCCAGCACCAGGCCGGCCAGGCCGGCGGCGAACAGCAGCAGGTTGTTCACGGGCCGGCGCTCAGTGCTCGTCCTTGGCCGGGTGCGCCATCAGCTTGTCGGCCAGCGCGATGGACAGCGCGCTGAAGAGGAAGGCGATGTGGATCACCGTTTGCCAGATCAGCACCTTCTCGCTGTAGTTGGCGGCGTTGATGAAGGTCTTCAGCAGGTGGATGCTGCTGATGCCGATGATGGCCGTGGCCAGCTTCACCTTCAGCACGCTGGCATTGACGTGGCTCAGCCACTCGGGTTGGTCGGGGTGGCCTTCCAGGTTCAGCCGCGAGACAAAGGTTTCATAGCCGCCCACGATGACCATGATCAGCAGGTTGCTGATCATCACCACGTCGATGAGCGCCAGCACCACCAGCATGATGATGGTCTCGTTCAACGAGGTCACCGCGAAGTCGCTCCTGTAGCCGATGCTGCTGACCAGCTTGGCCAGCGCGTCCTGGTTGCCGAAGACGGCTTCGACCAGGTGCACCAGTTCCACCCAGAAGTGAAAGACGTAGACGCATTGCGCCACGATCAGCCCCAGGTACAGCGGCAGCTGCAGCCAGCGGCTGGCGAAGATGAAGCCGGGCAGGGGGCCCAGGCGAGACTTGTTGATCTTTTGCGCGTCGGCCATGGGGCACCAGATGAAGAGACAGCCAGGGACACCGGGGAAACCCGGACCGCAGAAATTGTAGGCTTGCGGATAAAGCAGGCCACAGAGTAAGGCGTCAGTCAGAGGCACTGCTTACCTTGAGGGGCAGCGGTTCCTTTCGAAACCTCACCGGAGACAAGACGATGTCCAGCGACCAGCCCACCGAGCTGAAGACCCATCAGCCCCCCGCCGCCCTGATGGCCGCGGCCCGTGTTTCCGGCATGGCGGCCTACCACGCGCTGGTGGCCGAGGCCGACGCCGACTTCGAGGGCTACTGGGCCCGCCTGGCGCGTGAATTCGTGAGCTGGAAGACACCCTTCACGCAGGTGCTGGACAGCAGCCAGGCCCCGTTTTTCAAGTGGTTCGCCGACGGCACGCTGAACGTCAGCCACAACTGCCTGGACCGCAATGTCGAGCGCGGCCTGGGTGACAAGACGGCCATCATCTTCGAGGCCGATGACGGTGCCGTGAAGCGCGTGAGCTACCGCGAACTGCTGGCCCTGGTGTGCCAGTTCGCGAATGCGCTGAAGGCGCGCGGCGTGAAGAAAGGCGACCGCGTCGTCATCTACATGAGCATGAGCGTCGAAGGCGTGGCGGCCATGCAGGCCTGCGCGCGCATCGGCGCCATCCACTCGGTGGTGTTCGGCGGCTTCAGCGCCCAGAGCGTGCGCGACCGCGTGCAGGACGCCGGCGCCGTGATGGTGATCACTGCCGACGAACAACTGCGCGGCGGCAAGCAGCTGGCGCTGAAGAGCATCGTCGACGAGGCCATCGCCCTGGGCGGCTGCGAGACGCTGAAGAACGTCATCGTCTACCAGCGCACCGGTGGCGCCATCGCCTGGCACCCCGAGCGCGACCGCTGGCTGCACGAAGAGCTGGCCGGCCAGCCCAGCACCTGCGAACCCGAGTGGGTGAGCGCCGAGCACCCGCTCTTCCTGCTGTACACCAGCGGCAGCACGGGCAAGCCCAAGGGCGTGCAGCACAGCACCGGCGGCTATTTGCTGCACGCGGCGCTGACCACCGCCTGGACCTTCGACCTCAAGCCCGACGACGTGTTCTGGTGCACCGCCGACATCGGCTGGGTCACGGGCCACAGCTACATCAGCTACGGCCCGCTGGCGCTGGGCGGCACCGAGATCGTCTTCGAAGGCGTGCCCACCTACCCGGCGGCCGACCGCTTCTGGAAGACCATCGAGAAGCACAAGGTCAGCATCTTCTACACCGCGCCCACGGCCATCCGCAGCCTGATCAAGGCCGCCGAGGGCAACGAGGCCGTGCACCCGAAGAACAGCGACCTGTCTTCGCTGCGCATCCTGGGCAGCGTGGGCGAGCCCATCAACCCGGCGGCCTGGGAGTGGTACTTCAAGCACGTCGGCGGCGAGCGCTGCCCCATCGTCGACACCTTCTGGCAGACCGAGACCGGCGGCCACGTCATCACGCCGCTGCCCGGTGCCACGCCCATGGTGCCGGGCAGCTGCACGCTGCCCTTCCCGGGCATCACCGCGGCCATCGTCGACGAAACCGGGGCCGACGTGCCCAACGGCAGTGGCGGCATCCTCGTCATCAAGAAGCCCTGGCCGAGCATGATCCGCACGATCTGGGGCGACCCCGAGCGCTTCAAGAAAAGCTACTACCCGGCCGAGCTGAAGGGCTACTACCTGGCCGGCGACGGCGCCATCCGCGACAAGGACACGGGCTACTTCACCATCACCGGCCGCATCGACGACGTGCTCAACGTCAGCGGGCACCGCATGGGCACGATGGAGATCGAGAGCGCGCTCGTCAGCTGCACCGAGCTGGTGGCCGAGGCCGCCGTGGTCGGCCGCCCCGACGACACCACGGGCGAGGCCATCTGCGCCTTCGTGGTGCTGAAGCGTTCACGCCCCACCGGCGACGAGGCCAGGCAGATCGCCGCGCAGCTGCGCAACTGGGTGGCCAAGGAGATCGGCCCTATCGCCAAGCCCAAGGACATCCGTTTCGGCGACAACCTGCCCAAGACGCGCAGCGGCAAGATCATGCGCCGCCTGCTGCGCAGCATCGCCAAGGGCGAGGCCATCACGCAGGACACCAGCACGCTGGAGAACCCGGCCATCCTGGAGCAGCTGACGCAGGCGAACTGAGGCCCGCCGTCTCCCGGGTTGTGGCGGGCGATAGGCCCGCCGCTTCACTTGTGCGTCAGCACCCAGGCGGCGAGCTGCCGCGCGTCATCGTCGCTGAGGGACGGGTTGGCCGGCATCGGCACCACGCCCCAGGCGCCGCTGCCGCCGGCGCGTATCTTCACCGCCAGCGCGCTGGCGGCATTGGGCGTCTTGCCATAACGCTGGGCGATGTCGCGCCAGGCCGGGCCCACGAGCTTGCGCTCGGCCTGATGGCAGTTCAGGCAGTTCTTCTGCCTGGCCAGTTCAGGGCTGGCCAGCGCGGTGCCGTGGAGTAGGCTGCAGGCCAGCAGCAACGCGGCCGCGGCCAGCGCTTGCGCTACATTGCCCCGAGGAGAATCTGTCATGCCCATGGTCATCGTCGGTGTGTTGTTGTTGCTGGCCCATTGGGCCGACTTCGGGCCGTTTGGCGGCTGGCCGTGGTGGGCCCTGGCCTTGCCCTTCGGCCTGGCGGCGCTGTGGTGGCACTTTGCAGACACCAGTGGCTGGACGCAGCGCCGCGTGATGGAGAAGATGGAACAGAAGAAGAGAGACCGGCGCGACAAGGCCATGGACGCGCTGGGGCTGACGACACGCCGCGAACGCAGCGCCACACGCTCACGCGCGGACGCCGCGCGACGCACCACGCCCGAGAACACCAAGCACGACGAGCGTGCCAAGCCGCCGCCCGAGCCGGTGCGGCGCGACCCGCGGCTGTAGGGCCGCAGGCCCTCAGTCACCGTCCAGCACGGCGCCCTGGCTGGCACTGGCCGCGTTCTTCGCGAACTTGGCCAGCACGCCCCGCGTGTAGCGAGGCGCCGGCGCTTGCCAGGCGGCACGGCGGCGCGCGATTTCCGCTTCGTCCACGTTCAGCTGCAGCAGCAGCTGGTGGGCGTCGATGGTGATGCTGTCGCCTTCCTGCACCAGTGCGATCAGCCCCCCGGCATAGGCTTCGGGTGCGACGTGGCCCACCACCATGCCCCAGGTGCCACCTGAGAAACGCCCGTCGGTGATCAGACCCACGCTTTCGCCCAGGCCCTGGCCGATCAGCGCCCCGGTCGGCGCCAGCATTTCGGGCATGCCCGGCCCGCCCTTGGGGCCGAGGTAGCGCAGCACCATCACGTCGCCGGCCACGATCTGCTTGCCCATGATGGCCGCCAGTGCGCTTTGTTCGTCGTCGAACACGCGCGCCGGGCCGGTCATCACCGGGCTCTTCAGGCCGGTGATCTTGGCCACGCAGCCCTCGGGGCTGAGGTTGCCCTTCAGGATGGCGAGGTGGCCATGTTCGTAGATCGGCTGCGCCACGGGGCGGATGACGTCCTGGTCGGCGCGCAGCGGCGGGATGTCCTTCAGGTTCTCGGCCACGGTCTTGCCGGTGATGGTCATGCAGTGCCCGTGCAGCAAGCCGGCTTCGAGCATCACCTTCATCACGGCGGGGATGCCGCCGGCACGGTGCAGGTCGATGGCCAGGTACTTGCCGCTGGGCTTGAGGTCGCACAGCACCGGCGTCTTGCGGCGCACACGCTCGAAGTCGTCGATGCTCCAGGGCACCCCGGCGGCGTGCGCGATGGCCAGGAAGTGCAGCACGGCGTTGGTGCTGCCGCCCGTGGCCATGATCACCGCCACGGCGTTTTCGATGGCTTCCTTGGTGACGATGTCGCGCGGCTTCAGGTCCAGCTTCACGGCGTTCACCAACGCCCGCGCCGCTTCCTGGGTGTGCGCCAGGATGGGGTCTTCCACGTTGGCCATGGTGCTGGCAAACGGCAGGCTCATGCCCAGCGCCTCGAAAGACGACGACATGGTGTTGGCGGTGTACATGCCGCCGCAGCTGCCGCTGCCGGGAATGGCGCGGCGCTCGATCTGGCAGAAGTCTTCCTCGCTCATGTTGCCGGCGCTGAACTGGCCCACGGCCTCGAAGACGCTGACGATGTTGAGGTCTTGCCCCTTGTACCTGCCGGGCAGGATGGTGCCGCCGTAGACGTAGATGGCCGGCACGTTGGCGCGCAGCATGCCCATCATGCCGCCGGGCATGTTCTTGTCGCAGCCCCCGATGACGAGCACGCCGTCCAGCCACTGGCCGCCGACACAGGTTTCCACGCAGTCGGCAATGACCTCGCGGCTGACCAGGCTGTACTTCATGCCCTCGGTGCCCATGGCCATGCCGTCTGAGATGGTGGGTGTGCCGAAGACCTGCGGGTTGGCGCCGGCCTCCTTCAGCGCCGCCACGGCGGCGTCGGCCAGCTTCTGCAGGCCGCTGTTGCAGGGCGTGATCGTGCTGTGGCCGTTGGCGACGCCGATCATGGGCTTGCCGAAGTCGCCTTCGGTGTAGCCCATGCCGTAATACATGCTGCGGTTGGGGGCGCGGGCCACGCCTTCGGTGATGTTCTTGCTGCGGCGGTTGATGCTCATGCGGAAGCCTTAGGTCGGGTTTGCAATTTCTGCGTCGGCGATTATCTTCCGCCGGGCATGGACAATCACCGCATCGCGCCAGGACGCACAAGGACTCCCACCGATGCTCGTGCATCCGCAATTCGACCCCGTTGCCCTCTCGCTCGGCCCCGTCAGCATCCACTGGTACGGGCTCACCTACCTGGTGGCCTTCGGCCTCTTCCTTTTCCTGGCCGCGCAGCGGGTCAAGCGGCCCTGGTACGCCGGCCGCGGCTGGCAGCGGCGCGACGTGGAAGACATGCTCTTCTACGGCGTGCTGGGCGTCATCGTCGGCGGGCGCCTGGGCTATTGCCTCTTCTACAAGCCCGGCCACTACCTGGCCCACCCGCTGGAGATCTTCATGGTGTGGAAGGGCGGCATGGCCTTCCACGGCGGCCTGCTGGGCGTCATCACCGCGATGGCGCTGTTTGCGCGCGCGCGGCAGCGGCGCTTCCTGGAAGTGATGGACGTGGTGGCGCCCTGCGTGCCCACCGGCATTGCCGCGGTGCGCCTGGGCAACTTCATCAACGGCGAACTCTGGGGCCGCCAGGCCGACGCTTCTCTGCCCTGGGCGATGGTGTTTCCGCAGAGCGGCGAGAGCTTTGCGCGCCATCCGTCGCAGCTTTATCAGGCGGCGCTGGAAGGCTTGCTGCTGTTTGTGCTGCTGTGGCTCTACAGCCGCCGTGAACGGGCCACCGGCCAGGTGGCGGCGGCCTTCGTGTTCGGTTACGGCGTGCTGCGCTTCACCGCCGAATACTTCCGTGAACCCGACAGCTTCCTCGGCCTGCTGGCGCTGGGCATGAGCATGGGCCAGTGGCTGTGCGTGCCGATGATCCTGGGCGGCGCCGCGCTGTGGTGGTGGTGTGGCCGCCAGGCGGCGGCCCCGCAGATGCAAGGCAGGCAGGCATGAGGCAGGTTTTTCTCGACACCGAAACAACAGGCCTTTCGGCCGCCGAGGGCGACCGCATCGTCGAGATCGGCTGCATCGAACTCGACAACCGCCGCCACACCGGCCGCACGCTGCACCACTACGTCAACCCGCAGCGCAGCAGCCACCCCGACGCGGTGCGCATCCACGGCATCACCGACGAGTTCCTCGCCGACAAGCCACCGTTTGCGGCGATCGTGGACGAGCTGCTCGAGTTCGTGGCGGGGGCCGAAGTCATCATCCACAACGCCGCCTTCGACGTGGCCTTTCTCGAGGCCGAGTTCAAGCGCCTGGGCAAGCCCAAGTTCACCTCGCAGGTGGCCAAGCTCAGCGACAGCCTGCTGATGGCGCGCGAGATGTTTCCCGGCAAGGCCAACAGCCTGGACGCGCTGTGCAAGCGGCTGGAGGTCGACAACAGCCAGCGTGAACTGCATGGCGCGCTGCTGGACGCCGGCTTGCTGGCCGAGGTGTACCTGCGCATGACGCGCGGACAGGGCAGCCTGGTGATCGACGACAGCGGCCCAGGCCAGAACAACGGCGGCCCGCTGCGGCAGGCGGCCGTAGACCTGCGCCAGCTGGTGCTGCCCGTGGCGTGCGCCAGCGAAGCAGAGGCTGCGGCGCATGAGGCCATGCTGGCGGACCTGGACAAGGCCAGCGGAGGCAAGACCTTGTGGCGGCGCCTGCAGGCCGATCGCCCCGCGCTTGCCGCAGGCGAAAACGCCACGGCCTGAATTTGATGGCATAATCATAGGCTTACCGGACGACGTTGCTTCAGCAGCGCCGGATCGGGCGGTTAGCTCAGCGGTAGAGCACTGCCTTCACACGGCAGGGGTCGCAGGTTCGAACCCTGCACCGCCCACCAAGGTTCTCCATACGAATCAACGACTTACGGCTCCTTCGGGGGCCGTTTTCGTTTCTGGTGGGGCAAAAGTGGGGCAAAGGGGGTCTCGGGCATGGGTGCGCGGTCGCGGTCGGACTCACCAAGCCAACACGGACTTCGGGCATATTCCGATGGCGACTCCGCGCAGAGGTGTGCTCCAGTCCAGGCTGGTGGAGAGGGAGTGGGGTGAGGATCGCGCAGGCCCTCTCGGCGTGAAGGAGTGGGTCAGCATTCGCAAGCAGACGCGAGGTAAGCCCATCTCGCGACTCAGGGCCTGGGACTTGGAGGCCCAAGGCCTCAATTACCGACTGCTTTCGATCTACAACTGGCCGGATCAATCACACACGATCCTGGCTGTGGTGGCACGAGGAACCTTTGACTATGACAACCCTATCGATCCCACTCGCCTCCGCGTTCTCGCCTGCGTCCGGCGCGATTTCCCCGCCGCTTAAGCGCTTCCAGATGGTCCGCGCGGAAGGGGGCATGCTTGACGTGCTCGTGGAAGGCTTAGCCACAGCTTCCGCAGCCACCACCAAAGCGACGGTGTATCGGATTTGCGAAGGTGCTTCTCGTTCTCCCGCTCAAGCCAACACATCAGACTTTGACGCGCTGTTGGCTGAAGTAGAGGCCACGCCCGAGATGGCTCGGCACATGGCGGAAGGGCGCCGATGGGTCGGCCGATCCTTCTATGCCGATTCCGTTACCTTGAGTAGTTTGCGCCTGGCTGCAGGCCTGTCGCAGGGGCAATTGGCAAAGCTGTGCGGTGTCGAACAACCCCACATATCTCGCTACGAATCCGCGCGGCATGTGCCTAGCCTGCCCACCGCACACACGTTGGCGAAACATTTGGGCGTGAGCCTTGATGAGTTCTTTCTGGCTTGGGAGAACACGCAAGCCGCGGCGCAAGCCGCTGCAGGAACGATTTGCGTCATCGAATGAGCGCCGCTGATAGTTTCTGCTATGTCATCTGGTGTGACGATGTCCGCCAGGAGTTGGGCAATAAGCCTTCTTTCATGGGTGTGTACACGGGGGCATTGGTCGTACCCACTTTGCCTGCAGTTTTACCTCGCCTCACAGCGTGGGTCGTGTTGTCCATGCCTTTTGGAATGCCCTGGACTGACGTTGCTGTCACAGTGGCCCGTGACGATGGGGAAGAACTGATCTCAATACCTGCCTTCAATCCGCCCATGCCGGAGGACTCGCAGCTAAGAAATGGCGTCCCAGCGACTCGCGCCCAGTTGATGTTTGCACTGACCATGGCGCCTCTACAACTGCCAGAGTCTTGCAAGTACCTCAGCGTGACCGCCAAGATCAGTGGACTCGTCCTTGAGGCGCCAAAGCTACACATTCAAACCGCCCAACCAGGGGCACCTGGGAACGACGAATCCTATGCGCTAGGTGCATAGCGAGCACCATGGCGGGAAGTACACGCGACACGGCATGAAAGGGGAGCACCTGGTCGACGTTGACAGTCACTCCCGCCGGCTGTGCAGCCGGTTCGGGGCGTAGCGCGCCATGGTGCGCTACGGCTAGTCAACTGCCCGGCGCCCGCTGCGTGACCCGAATGCGCGCGGCCTCGTTGATGAGCTCAGCCGGGATGGCGAACTGCGGCAGCGTGGGCTGAACAGCGAATGCCTCGACCGGCGACAGCTTCAGTTCGCACGACGTGCCGCCCGCGTTCTTGATGTACGTCACTTCGCTGACCATCCAAGACACGCGGCTGATCTTCAACGTGGGCAGTTCAAGCCGGGCCAGCGTGTAGGGCCGGTACAGCTTCCCGTTCCCGTCACGCCACGAGTCGGTGACGATGGTTAGCTGGTGGCCCTGGCCCCAACGTCGCGAGGCTTCCCAGTTCGCCCGGTCCACCGCCACCTGATAGGACATCTCTTTGCCCGTCTCGGCGATCATCACCATGGGCCGGTACCGCTTGACGCCCACGTCGGCGCTGGACGAGATGTAGTTCTGTTCTTCGCCGAACTCAAGCAGCGGGTTGAAGCTGAACCAATACACCTCGTACTGGCTGAACCGCTGATCGTCAGCCAGTGCCAGCGCGGCGGACACCACGTTGACGCCTTCCGCAAAGCCAGTGCCGGCCACGTCAAGCACAAGGGGCGCCTCAGGGTCTGCGGTCGGCCCCTGTGCCAGCACCAGGGCCCCGTCGGCATCCTCATAGGCCAGCAGGCCCGAACGGCGGCACATCGGTTCGATGACGTCCCACACCGTTTGGCCAAGCATGAGCACCATGTACGGAATGATTCGGCTGGCCGGGTCGGCCCCGGGCTCGCCCACTGGCGGGCCAGATGCCCCACGGACCGTGATGCCCAGCGGCGCGCACAGATCCTGCGCCACCTTAAGCACGCTGGTGGAAACGATCTGCTGCCCCTTCCAGTGCGCGGCGCAGTCCACCACGTCCTGGCACGCCCCGCGGCCGGACACCGACACCGCGTGGCCGTTGGGTTCAATGCTGGCGCTGTAGCGGTTCACGTAGCCCGTGAGCACCCTGTCCCTGCCGATGAACACAGTGCACGGGTCGCCGGGTCGCATGACGATCTGGTCAGTGCCCGGGTAGACCTCGGTGGCGGTCACATTGAACTCGCGCGGGCACTGCTCAATGCCTGCGGTGATGCGCACAGACTTCCAGCCGGACACCTCAACATCCCCGACGGTGATAGACACGTCCTCCGGGTCTACGGCCGGGGCCGCGCCCACGATGGTGATTCTTTGCAAGTCGCTCATAGATGCCTCTCTGTTGATGGGTGGGTGGCACCCCGTAGCCCGTTAGGGCGCCCCAGGTGCCTGCGCAGCGCGGCCCTTCCACGCTGCGGGGCGGGAGCTTGGTTAAGACGGCCAGGCGACGCGAGCTCCCTTGAGCGCAATGCCGCCGGGCCCAGCCGATCAGCGCCGGCCCGGGCCGATGTCGGGGTTTCGCGCAGCGCGTGCCGCGTGGTGGGTGGGGGCCGAAAGGCGCACGAGTAGGGCGGCGGCCCTGTCTACCGGCATGGCCGGGTCCGCGGCGATCTCGGCAAGTGCGGGCAGGTTCAGCCCCTGGGGGGTGCCTCGCAGGGATACAGCGGCGTCGAAGATGGCCAGGCCTCGCTGGCGCGCTTCGAGGCGGCCGGCGGCCAGGCCATGGGCGTGTGCAGCGGCCCGGGCCTCCGCGTGCCGGCGGGCCTTGGCATCCACAGCAGGCAGCACCGGACGGGCCTGCACCGGCCGTGGTGGCTGTGTGGTGCTGCTGGTGGCCGGGCCGGCACAGGCGGGCCGTGGCGTGGCCTTGGTGGGCGTGGTGGTGGTGGTGGCCACACGTGCCGGTGTCGCGCCGGCCGTCGCGCTGGGCCTCGTCGTTCCGCCACCCAGCCCGACCAAGTGCGCGATCCGAAGCGCCGCTTCCATGGCGGCCACGCTGAACGGGCGCCGCGGCTGCGGCTTCGCGGCCGGCGGTGGTGCGGCGGCGGTGCTGGCCGACTTGTGTGCCAGGTCAGCAAGTCGAATGCCGGCCAGGGTCAGGAAGGACATGCCGGCGGCGCGCGGCGGTTTACTCGGGTGAGTCTTCATTGTCTCGTCCTATTGAAAATTGCGAAGCGATAGTTAACCAAGTGGTTTACTCATAGCTGGCCAAACATCGGGGCGCGCAACTGCCCGCCCGGCTGGGAAATAGCAGAGGGACCCGCTGAAATAGCAGCCGGAGCGGGGTCGGGCTGGCCGGTCGGGCCGCCGGCACGATGCGCAGCGGATTCGCACCGCAGGCGACACGCACGGCCGGTGCTGGCGCTGGCCGCGCCCGGGCAGGGGGCCGAGGCACAGGCACCGGCTCGATGCGCGGCTGGCTCATCACGCGGCCTGCGCGCTGGCGCTAGGTGGCTCAATGCCCAACTCGGCCGCCTTTGCCGCATTGCGCGCCTCGGTTGCCAAACGAGTCGCTAGACCGGCATGGGGGTGCAGGACTTCAAACGCAACGGCTGCGTTGGACTCGGCAAGCGTCCTGTACCCCGTGGCTGCGGTAAGCACACGCGACGGCTCGCCCAAATCGTCGGGGAGTGGCACCCCATCGTCAACGGTGCCAAACGCAGCGCCACCCGCCCCGCCGGAACCGACCAAGGCGGCTATCTCGATCAGGTGCGGCACCCGAATCGAGTCCAACGGGTGTTCGATCCAAACGCCTGCAGCCCGGGCCACGCGGGCAGCCCGATGGGCCCATGCGATCAGGGGCTGCACTGCCAGTTCGAGATCTGCCTGTAGCGCCCGCCTCACGTCTTGCTGGTGCTCGGCCACAGCGGCCTGAAGGTCAGGGCGCAGAGCCTGCAGTTCGGCTTCCAGGCCCTCCACACGTCCGCGAAGCGCGCCCGCGATGCGTGTCGCATCGTCCAGGGCCGCCCGATCCCTCGCTTCAGCGGCAGCGTGCGCCTTGGCATCTGAGGCAGCACCGCGGGCGCCTTGGGTGTCGCCATCGGCCAGCGCCAGCACACGGCTAGCGTCGGCCTCTGCGCGGGCATCTGCGCTGGCCTTCGCTGCGGCCTCAAGCGGGGCGATGGTGGCCTGACGCTCACGAAAAGCAGCGCGGGCCTTGCGGAGTGCGTCCAGTAGTTCCAGCGCGCGGGCCAGGGGGCTAGTGTTTGGGGTTTTGTCGTCGGTGCTCATGGTGTCGATTTCCTTGCGTAACTGTTGAAGTGAGTTGACTCGCCTGCGGCCAGTGCAGGCGGTTGTGCGGCCAAGCGGTTAGAGGATCAAGGGGTGCGGACCTCCTACACGGGTCGAAGTGGGCGACGGGCGGCGCCAGGTCATGACGCGGTGCTGCGCGGCTAAAGCGTTGGGTGTGGCGGGCACCAGCGGCGCCCACGAGTGAATGCGGCCTTCGCCTTCATCGCCCAGGCCCGGGCCCCAGGAGAGATTCCCGGCACGGTCGATCAGCGGTTCACCGTCCCCGAGATCAACCTGCACAAGCGTTTCGGGCGGGCAGGGGCAACGGTCGCCGACGTGGGGGCGCATGGTGGTGTTGGTGGTGGTGTTCACAGGCATGGTCTGTTCTCCGGTGGGTTGAAGCGCGGTGTGCGCGGGGTGAATCGTTGAAGCCAAATAGCGGGGCGTCACGCACTCAAAACCCTCATATGACGGAACGCAGTAATTAGCGGCATCGCGCAAATAGCGGGGCGGGGCGCTATTCGCTGCGTTAAATGGCAGCTTTCCCCTCAGCGCTTGTGGGCATGCGGTCGGTGCACTCGGCGCACTTCCGGGCTTGGCGGCCACAGATTCACCCTCGCTGCAGGCCTTTGCGCTGAGTGCGCCCGCCCCCCATACCCCCCTACACTCAGCGCGCCTACTCGGCGCACTGCGTGCTGTGTGCGCTGAGTTCCACACGTCACACACTCGGCGCACTCGGCGCACTGGCCAGGAAATCCCGGCCCGCTGCGGAAATAGCGAACCGTTCCCGGTCCTTCCGGTCTTTCTTGAACGATTCGCGCGTCAGTAATTGGCGGCGTTCGGCGTCTCTCAAAATAGCGAACACCTCGGAATGGCTGAGATGGCGGGGATAGCTGCGCTCCCCGCTGAGTGCTTTCGTGAGGCTCGGGCGACCTTGCTCTGACGTGGAAAGGTGCTCCCCGCGCCCCGTGAACTCCGCGATCAGCGCAAGCAGTGCGCGCATGTCGGCATCTGCAGCACTTGGCGCGTGCGGGCTGTCGATCAGCGTGGGCAGGCCATCCCGCGGCCACATCAAGGTGACGGGCTCACGTCGCGGCCCGAGGTTGCTTTTCTGGTGCTGCAGTTCCAGCAGGCCCGGCGATGTCTCGACAAGGAACAAGCGGCTGCGCACGCTGTTGTGCCAGGCGGTCGACCCGCTGTAGCTCTCCGCGCTCGCGGCCCGCCCGGCCCGTGACGTGCTCTTGTCGACGTGGGCCAGCAGCAGCACCGCACCGTCACGATGGCGCACCAGCTGGGCCAGGCTTCGCACGAAGGCGCGCACGGCGGCCCGGTTGATCTCGTCGGCGTCGAAGGTGTCCGATGCGTTGTCAACGATCAGCACGTCAACCAGCTCGGCCTCGACGTGCTGGCGCAAGGCTCCGAACGTGGCGGTCAGCGAACCAGCACGCGCCCCGTGCCCCCTCGCGTCGGCGTACAGCGTCGGGTCGCCATCGGTGGCATCAAGAATCTGCAGGCGGTCGGCCAGTGCGACGGGCTCAACCCCCAGCACACGGCACACCCGGGCCAGGCGACGGCGAACCAGCGCGCCAGGATCTTCGGCGGAAAAGTAGAGCACCCGGCCCGCGCGGGTTGGCAGCCTGAGGAACGGCAGGCCAGCGGCGATGCACGCGGCGGCCACCAGCGCCAGCGTTGACTTACCCGCACCCCCGTGTCCGCCCAGCAGCGTGACGTGCCCGGCGGGCAGGTAGTCGGCGACCCACCAGGCTTGGGGCTCCGGCGGTGCTGTTGCGATGTCGGCCACCGGCACGCGCACGAACGGCGGCACGGCAGCAGGCGGCATCGGCAGCAGCGGTGGGGCCCCGACACCTTGCACCGTCGGCGCGGCGGCCACCAGCGGCCCGGCAGGGGCCTGCGGCGGGGTGCTCGTGGTGTTCACAGGCTGACGCTGGCCTCGCACCTCGGCGGTCAACTTGCAGGCGCGATGCACGGTGCGTCGGATGTAGTCGGCGCGGTCCCACTTGTCACGCTTCAGGGCGCTGCGCTGCGCGAGGCGGACCATTCGCGCGGCGTCCTTCCCGCACCAATAGGCCAGGTGCGCGAACAGAGCGGCATCGGCGCTGCTGCGGTCGAACGCGCACCCGTCCGGGCGGTCCGACGATGCGGGGTAGGCACGGGCCAGTGCTGCGGTGTCGGCGTGCCACAGGTCCGCGAAGCTGGCACCGCCACCGAATACGGCGCTGGCGCTGCGTGATGCCAGCGCTTCGGCGATCAGGTCAGCGTTACTCGCCTCCGTTTCGGGCTGCCCCTGCCATTCGGGCACAGGGCCATCTTCGGGCAGATCGTCGGCGGCCTCGGCGTGGGGCGGGAAGTGCCTCGCGAGCACGGCGGGCAGTGCGTCGCATTGGTCGGCCAGCACGCCCGTGGTGCCAGGATGGCCCAGCAGAATGAAGCGGTCGGCGCTGTACGCCTCGATCCGCAGATCGGTGCGCTTGCATGCGTGCTCGGGCGGGGCGGGATGCCTGCACCAGATGTGCAGCCCGTTGCCCGACTGGCTCATCTCGCCCACAGCGCCAGGCAGCGAGGCACACAGTTCCTGCGCTAGCGCGGACCACGTGCCATCGGGCATCCGGCACTTGTCGATGTCGATGACGGTCACACCTCCGCCCCGGACAAGCACAAAGCCCAGTCCGAAACCGGCGCCCATGCGCGCCACTTCGGCGGTGGCCCCGTCATACGTGCGCCAGTTCGCGGGGTCCAATGCGCTTGCAGGATGCCCGGCGCGGTCAAGCGGCACCTTGTCTGCGCGGCGCGCGACGATCCATCGCGGGATGGCGGCCAGCGGCGCCAGAGCTCCGAGGGGATGCGCGGCGTTCAATCCAAGCCCCCTTCGTCGTCTGCGTCACGCAATGAGAAGCCACGTCGCACCGCCAGCTTCATCACCCCCAAGGCCTCTGGGTGTACCGAAGTGAAGGGCGCACATTCCGGACAGATGGCGAAGTCGCCCGGGCCATGATCCGCAGGCACCTCGACGGGCCGGGCGCACTCGGCGCAGCGTAGAAGACGCGCGGCAGTCATCGTGCGGCCCGCCCCGCTTCGATCTCGCGCAGCGTGTTCATCGCACCGGCCACGGTGACGGGCATCTCCACCCCGCGGCGCGCGCACGCGGCCCGGGCGGTTGGCAGCGTCACACGCGTGTCGACGCAGGCCTGCAGTTGCAACGTGAACACGCCATCGTCCAGGGCGCGGGTCTTGCACGCACTGCACAGCGGCGCAATGCGCTTCGTCGCGCAGCCCTCGACGTAGCCCGCGGCCTGCTGCTGTGTCAGCGACAGGTCGCAGCCGCAGCAGGGAAGGCGCCTTGGTGTGTCCGAATTTGGACGTCCCAAAGGATCAAGTCTAGAATCAGAGTTGCTCACGTTGTTCCTTCAGCGCCTCGCACCATCGCAAGTGGTCGGGGCGTTTTTCTTGTTCGCGTGGGTCGCACGTGATCCGTGCGGTTTGGCTGCTAGGTCCGGGGCCGGCGCTTTGGGTGGGCCGCGGCCAGCGCGCGAACCTCGTTCGCGTCGAAGTTCACGCCACCCGGCCCGTGGTGGGGCGTCAGCGCCCCGCTCTTCACTGCGAACCACACGTCAGCAGCGCAGGCGCCGGGCCACAGCCCGGGCGGCGTGCTCCCTACCGATTGGCCCCGTAGCAGCGGCTTCATCGCGCGCCACTCCGGCGGGCTCAGTGCAACCAGCGCCGGGTAACGCTCACTTGGGCACAGGCGCATCAGCGCGGCGGCCTTGTCCCGGAATGCAGCAGTAGGGGGCCGCCGTCCGATGATTTGCGCGACCGTCACGCGGCCGGCGGTGTGGGCGGGCTGGGCCACGGTCACACCGCCTCGGCACGCATCTCGGCGGCCAGCGCGGCACGCTGGGCGTGCAGTCGGTCCACCAGCTTCTTGACCTCGGCGTCGGTCAACCCGGCTGTGCGGGCCTTCGCAATGGCCTCGATCTCGTGCGACGGATGCGCGGCGGCGCGTTCGCTGATCTTCACTGCTCGGGTGACAAGCCCGAGACGTTGGGCCTCATAGAACTGAGTCCGCGACATGCCGAGCTCGGCGGCGGAACGGGGTGGTCTGTAGAGCATTGGAACGTCCCATGTTCGGCCGCAGTGCCGCTGCGGCTTCGGCGCCGCATGTCTGCGGCTTCAATGGGACGTATTGGAGAATCGTGGCGCTGCGCTGTCGCGGCGCTACGCGAACGAGCGTGCGGGGGAATTTCAGGTGCGTTCGTTCGCGCGATTCCAGGCCATGCGGACCTGCGAAGGGGTGATCCGGGCGGCGGGGCAGTTCACCTTTGCAAGCCGCACCAGCGCCGCGTGCTGCGGGCCAGGTAGGTGTCGGTTCAGGTCTGCCACGAGGTTGGCAAAGATGCTCTGTTCCGCGTTCGCCTTGAACGGGTGATCTGTCGGCACCTTTGCCGCCGGCTCGATGGTTGCCAGCAGATTGTCTAGTGCCCTCAGTCCGGCCTTCAACGGGCCCAAGTGTTCGGCGCGGAATTCCGCGGCCAGTGCCCGCGCTGTAGGCGTCGCGCTGGCGTCCTGCAGCAGCACTCGCGCGCCGTCGTTGGCCAGCGCCTTGATGACGGCCTGTGCGTGCTCGCGCTGCAGCACGTAGCGCTTGCGCTCGATCTTGATGATGTCGGCATCCAGCCTGCGGGCCCCGTACAGCCGGGCGTGAGGATTGAACGTCACGTCGTCTGGCAGGGCCATGAACACGGCCAATTCAGGCGCATCGGCGCCGCGCTTCGGCGCGGCGGAAACCGCCCGCCAGTCTTTGCGCACGCGGTCGGTAGTGGCGTCGGTGGCGCAGTGATTGACGAACCGCGCTGCGCGGTCAATGTACGGCTGCGCGCGGCCGCCGGCCGACAGTGATTCCAGCCACGTGGCGATGCTCCCGGGCAGGGCCAGAGCTCGCCAGAGGCGGATGGTCTCGCCCTTGCGTGGGCGCGTGTTGGCAGTAGCTGTGGTCACAGAGGTCTAAATCGTCAGGCTGGCCAGAGCCTTGGCCGCGTGGTCACGTAGCAAATGCCCGTAGTGCTTCTCGATCATCGCCAGGGACGTGCCGGATAGCTGCGCGACCGTGAGCGTGTCGAGCCTGTGCAGCGCGATCAGGTCGGTGATCGTGCTGTGCCGCAGCGCGTAGGCGGTCACGTTGCCGGGCAGTTCCGCAGCGATGACGGCATCCTTCACCGGGTACTTCCACGAGTCCTTATTCCATGCGGCGCCGTCGGCCCGGGCCAGCAGCGGCGCGGCCGGTGTCTTGCCCTTGGCCTGTTCGGCGAAGAATTCGGCCGTGGCTTTGGGGAGCGTGATCTTCCGGTCCTGCCCCTGCTTGTCTTTTCCGATGGTCAGCGTCGCCAGTCGCTTGTCGAAGTTGCCGGCCACCAGCGCGGCCATCGCGCCGGGCCGCAGCGGCACCAGCGAGAGGGCTCGCAACAGGCAGGCGAGGTCGGCCGGCGCCTTCGCGATCAGCGCGCGGCGCTGCGCCAGGTCTAGGTACACGTCGCGCCGGCCGTCAGCGTCCTTCACCGGGCGTAGCTTCACTTTCCACGCGGAATCGGTGGTGGCGTGCCCGTCTTCCAGCGCCAGATTGAGTGCCGCCCGCAGTGAGGTCATGTCTCGATTGAGCGTGGATGCAGCGCGCGGCCGGGCCGGCGCCTTGCTGCCCTTGTCCTGTGGGATGGCCGGCGTTGCTGCCAGCCACTTGCGCCAGCCGTCCACGTCGCTGGGCTTGAGCTTCGGCAGTGCCAAGCCCCCGATCTTGTGCCCGTCTACCCAGCGTGCAAACCGCTTCTCTGTGTCGTGTGCGGCGGTCAACTTGCCGGCGGCCTTCACGTGCTCGACGTAGTTTGCACAGGCTTGCTTGACCGTGATTGCTTCGGCCTTGCCGCCTTTGCCCAGGTGCTTGAACCACTCTTCGGCGGCAGCCTTCGCGGCGTCATACCGGCGGGCAGCGGGCAGGGCCTCGAACTCTCCGAGGCTGCGCTTTTCCCGTCGGCTTTCGTCGGCGTCGCGGTACTTGGCGACCCAGGTTCCGGTCGACGTTGCCGTCATCTTGCGAAAGCCCAGCTGGCACCCGGCATTGATGCGCGTCCAGTAGGGCTCAACCCGGGGCTTGAGCTTGCCGCGCGCGTCCACGGTGTCGATCCGAGTGGCCATCTTTCACCCCCTGCACCCCGAGTGGGGCAAAAGTGGGGCAAATATACCCGGACTTTCTAGGACACTTGCGGACGGTTTTACCTATGAAAGACCTGTCCGGGGATGTCCCGAAAGACCCGCATTCCCACCCTTCACACGGCAGGGGTCGCAGGTTCAAACCCTGCACCGCCCACCAAGATTGAGCCTCACAAGTCGTTGATTTGTGAGGCTTTTTTCTTTTCCCATGGTCCAGCCCGAGCCGGGCGAGATGGTGGTGACAGTTGCCGGCTCCAAACGGTAACGCGAGCCGGCGCCCGTGGCGGTGGCGGTGGCGTGGGCACCCGCACGCCCCTTGACTCTGGACCGACTCGCGCCCGCAGTCACGCCACGGCCGGCGCACCCTCGAACGCATCGGCAGGCGCCAGGCGCAGCAACGCCGCAGCCTGCGGCAGAGGTGCGCTCAGCCAGACGTCCACGTCCTCCAGGGCAATTGGGATAACGCTGCGTTTGTCCTGCATCTCGGGCGGCCGCTTCGGGTCTGGCCGGTGCATGCGACCCATCAGCGGGTGGGCGTCGGCGTTGATGGTCAACATGGTGTAGCTCTCGACCACCTCGCCGGTTTCCTTGTCGGTCCAGGTGTTCCAGAGGCCGGCCAGGCCCCACGGTTCGCCGCTGGCCTGCGTGAAGCGCCAGGGGACGTGCCTGCCTGTCTCCCAACAGGGCTCGAAGAAGCTCTCGGCCGGGATGATGCAGCGCTGCCCACGGGCCCAGGGGTGCTTGTAGCTGGCCTTCTCGCTCAGTTCCTCGCTTCGTGCGTTGCAGGTCGGGAACTTGAGCTTGCGCTCTTTGGCGAACCAGGGGATCAGGGCCCACTGGCCGACAACCAGCTCTCGCTCGAAGCTGGCGCTGTCCTTCGCCGCACGGATGAACACGCCGTCGTAGGCCGGAAAGACCTCGCGCGCCCAGCGCATCGGCGTGCGGCCGCCGACGTGCCACAGCCGCTCGATGGCGCCCGCCTCCGGGCTGATGTACCTGGTGCACATTCCAGCGACTGTACGGCCACGCCTCGCGCGCGCGCCGCCCATGCGCGCAGGGTCAGCCGCGTCGGGTCAGCACTTCGATCTGCAGCGCCGGGTCTGCCTGCAGCACTTCGGTCGGTTCGCCGGAATCAATGCCGGCATGTACCTCGCGCCGTGGCTCTGCAGCCAATGCCCACGCCGCAGCCTTGGTGCGCTCCATCGCAAGCCGGGCGCACAGGTGCCGCAGGGCAGGGGATAGGCGGGGGCCAGTCCTGGTTGCGGTCATGGGGCAACTTGAAAGGTCGCGCTTTGGCAAAAGGACTGGTCGAGAGCGGTTTCCTGTGAGAGGTGCCAAGCATTTGGCCCAGCGGATGGAAGGGCGCCGTGCAGCGAGTCTTCCGCCGCGCGTCCGATGCGCCTCACCTTGCGGCCGGTGCGGCCCGGTTGCTCATCCGCCGCAGGGAAGCAGCGGTTATCCGGCGGGCGTCGTGCTGCTGCCCGCGCCAGCCGGCATCTCTCATGGCATCAAGGACGCACGCCAGTGACGACAGCGAACGTGGTCGGGCGCAGCACCGCGACATCGACGCGGGCGTGGCAGACGAAGCCCACCCGGAGGGCTTGGAACTGGCGGCTGCACCGTTGTCTTGTCGTGATGCGGCCGACCTCTGACGGTTCGCTGGGGGCTCGTCGGCCCTCGACATCAGGCTTGCCCCGTGGCGCCGCGCCACGACTGGGCCCGCACGCGCGTGAATCGTTCCTGCCTCGCCGGCCCTGAACGGCCTAGTCGTTGTTGCCCACGTCGTTGCCGCCCGTGTACGGCAGCGTGACGTTCACGGTGATGTTGTCGCGGTACTTGCCGCTGGCCTGACGCAGGAGGTCGAACCAGATGCCGGAATACAGGCGGCCCAAGCGGTTGCCGACGACGAAGGCGTTCTTGCTCTGGATGAAGATGCCGTTGGCATTGGAGACGCCCTGCACCAACTCCGGGCCGAAGATGTCGTTGTCGATGATGCGCACCGAGCCGGTCTCCGGTGCCGGGCTGGTGTTGCTGCCCTCCACCTGGATGCCGTTGCCCAGGCGGATGTGGTTGCGCCGGACGATCGAGCTCTGGCCGCCGCTGCGCACCAGCACGCCCAGGTCGTTGTTGTTCATCCGCATGTCCTCGACGATGGTGCCGGCCGCGTAGGTTTCGATGCCGGTCGTGAAGCCGCTGATCAGCCCGTTGCGGATCACGATGTTGGAGTGCCCGGCCTGCGCGCTCACCGCGGCGTTGCCCGAGGTGACGCTGCCGTTCCACTTCAGCCGGTAGCCCTGGAAGTCGAGCACGACACCACTGGCCGCCACGCTGATTGCCGGCACGTGGACCGAAGCGTGCGAGAGGTTCGCGGTCAGGCAGTAGACGCCACTGGCCGAGACTACCGCCGGCACGGCCGTGACGGCCGTGCACTGGGCCTGGCACGCGCCGGCGAACAGCAGCATCGCGGCCAGCGGCGCGGCGGTCAGACGCCTGACGGGGATGGCCGCGGAACTGGTCGACAGCCGGTGTGTGATTGCGGGGAGTTGTGACACGGGGTCCTCCTGTCTGGCGAGCGTTGGCCGTGACGCCGCGTCGCCGCCATCACGCGCCGAGGCGTCACCGCGGCGGCCCGGTGTCGACGACACCGGTCGCTGCGGCCCGCAAATTAGGCACGAGTCGACCTCGCATCGGGTTCTGCAAGCTAGGGAGCCGCGGCGGGCGGCTCGTCGGGATCGCAAAGCTGCCCGTGCGCAGCACCACCCAGGAGACCATGGAGAAGTGCACCAGGCGCGCCGAGAGGCCTGCGGCGTTTGGCGGCTCGTTGATCCCGATCGAGACTGTTCCGGGCGGAGCCATGCCGAGGAAACTGCAAGACGGGTCGCGCTTCAGTGCCGTGGGCTGCAGCTGCGGACTACAAAAATTCGGCCGATCGGTAGCCTCGACTGGTGCAACATGCTGTGCATGAACAGCACGCCGCCAGCGTCACTGCAGCGCTTCCTGCTCGCACAGCAGGACAGCTACGCGCTGGCCCTGTGCGAGCTGCAGCACGGCGAGAAGCAGCGCCACTGGATGTGGTACGTCCTGCCGCAACTGTCTGGGCTGGGGCACAGCGCCATGGCCAGCGAGTACGGCCTGCGCGGTCGGGACGAGGCCCTGGCCTACATCGAGCACCCGGTCCTCGGCCCACGCCTGCTCGAGTGCGTGAACGCCATCCTGGCGCATCGCGCCCTGGGCGCCGAGCGCATCCTGGGCCAGGTCGACGCCCTGAAGTTCAGGTCCTGCCTGACGTTGTTTGCGCGGGTCGCACCGCAGCACCCGTGCTTCCAGCAGGCGCTGGAGGCCATCTACGAAGGCCAGCCCGATCCGATCACGCTGCAGTTGCTGGACCGCAGGGCCGGGCCCTGACCATGACGCTCGACCTCGACGCGATCCGACGCGCCGCAGAACTCATCGCGCAGGCAGACGGGTTGCTGGTGACGGCGGGCGCGGGCATGGGCGTGGATAGCGGGCTGCCGGACTTCCGCGGTCCGCAGGGCTTCTGGAACGCCTACCCCGCGTTGGGCCGGCGATCCCTGCGCTTCGAGGAGATCGCCGATCCAGCGCACTTCGACACCGAGCCGCGACTGGCCTGGGGCTTCTACGGCCACCGCCTGGCGCTGTACCGGCGCACTCGACCGCATGAAGGTTTTGCGATCCTGAAGCGTTGGGGCCGGCAGATGCTGCATGGCGTGGGTGTTTTCACCTCGAACGTCGACGGCCAGTTCCAGGCCGCAGGCTTCGACGATGCACTGCTCGCTGAGTGCCACGGGTCCATCCACCACCTGCAGTGCTCGGTGCCCTGCGGATCGCAGGTCTGGGCGGCGGCAGGCTTTGAACCCGAGGTCGACGAGCTGCAGTGCCTGCTGGTCAACGAGTTGCCCCGCTGTCCGCACTGCGGTGCGGTGGCGCGACCGCAGATCCTGATGTTTGGGGATGGCGCGTGGTTGTCGCACCGCAGCGAGGCACAGCGCGTCCGACTGCAGCGCTGGATCGACCGCAGCGAGCGGCTGGTCGTGGTGGAACTCGGGGCCGGCACCCGCATCCCCTCGGTGCGACGTTTTGGTCAGGCCGCGCTCATCGAGCAGCGGGCTGCGCTGGTGCGCATCAACCTCGATGCCCCAGGCGTCCCTCGGTCTCTGGATGTCGGCATCGCCGGCCGTGCGCTGGAGACGCTGTCGGCCATCGACCAGGTGCTTAGATGACAGGGATAGACGTACCGGCCAGCCCGGCCCGGAACACGCCACGCTGCACAAACCTTGACTGGTACTGCCGACCGCGGACCTCGGCCACGCGGTCGCGCAACTTGGGGGGGGGGGGGCTTTCCGGCGGTGAGATCGCGCGCCCCACCGGCGCTGGGCGCGCGAGCTGAGCTTGCGCAAGCCACCTGCTGCGGTGTCTTCACGCGCACCGCTACGCCAACACTTCGGCGGCGGCGATCATGCGTGCGGTGCCGCCCGAGCCTGGGATCTTCGGGCGTGCGGCCAGCTTCGAAGATCGGGCGTTCATCGCTGGACGCGGGGCCTGAACCGGGTGCGAGCGCATGACCGACATGAGGGGCAAACCCGCCCCACGAACCGGTGGCTCGACAGGGTTGTCGGTGCGATTGAAGTTCCACTCTGCGGGCCAGCACCGGTATAAGGTGAGAGCAGGGCAGGTTGACCTTGAACGATCACGCTCGACACCATCCTTACCGGGTCCCAACAGGAGACAAACCCCATGAAGATGCTGAACAAGGCTCTCGCCGCCGCCGCCGTTGCCTTGCTGACCGCGCAAGCGGGGGTGGCCACGGCTGCGGCACCGCCGGCCTACTACGTCGATGAGACCAAGCTGCCGTTCACGGCGCTGGCCGGCGCACGGGCGCTCTGGGGCGTGCACAACGGTGCCGGATATCGCATCGAGGTGCCGGCCAACTGGAACGGCCGCCTCGTGATCTGGGCCCACGGTTACCGCGGCACGGGGCTGGAGCTGACGGTCGACAACCATCCGCTGCGCGACTTCCTGGTTTCCCAGGGCTATGCCTGGGCGGCGTCGAGCTACAGCAAGAACGCCTACGACCCGTCACAGGGTGCAAAGGACAGCCACGCGCTGGCGCAGTTCTTCAACGGACGCGTCGGCACACCGGTGAAGACCTACATCAGCGGCGCGTCCATGGGTGGCCACGTCACCACCGTGATGGCCGAGCAGTGGCCGCGCAGCTACGCTGGCGCGATGCCCATCTGCGGCGTCATGGGCGACTACGAACTGTTCGACTATTTCCTCGATTTCAACGTCGCGGCGCAGACGCTGTCGGGGATGAATAAGACCTATCCCTTCGGCCCCGACTACCTTGGCACGGTCGTGCCCGCCACCAAGGCAGCGCTCGGGCCGGCCTTCCCCTTCGCCCTCAACGCGGCGGGCCAGAGCCTGGCGGGCCTGGTGCAGATGCGCAGCGGCGGCGTGCGCCCGCTGTTCCAGCAGGGCTGGTTGTTCTGGAACGGCGTGGCAGGCGACTTCCTGTTCGGCCTGGGCGTGGGCGACGGGACGTTGCCGCGCCAGCCCGGCGTGGCGGTGCAGAACTCGGACGTGACCTACCAGTTCGACGCCAACCCGATGCTGTCACCTGCCGAGACTGCGTTCAACGACATGGTGCAGCGCGTCACCGCCGACCCGCAGGCGCGTCGCCGCAACGGCCTGGCCAACGTGACACCGACCCCCGGCGACCTGAAGATCCCGATGCTGACGCTGCACACGCTGGGCGACCTCTTTGTGCCCTTCCACATGCAGCAGGAGTACGCCCGGCGCGTCGCCGCCAAGGGCGCGTCCGGCCTGCTGGTTCAGCGCGCGACGCGGGACTTCGGCCACTGCACCTTCACCCCGACCGAACTCGTGACGACCTTCGTCGACCTCGTGGCCTGGGTTGAAGGCGGCGTCAAGCCGGCCGGCGACGACGTGCTCGACCCGGCGGCGGTGGCCAACCCTGACTTCGGCTGCACCTACACCGACAAGACCGCGCCGAGACTGTGGAACTCGCCGGGCCTGGGTTTCCTGGCGCCGCCAGCCTGCACGCCCTGACGGGCTCCCGGGCGCGGTGACCGCCGCGCCCGGACCGGACACCCCGATCTCCCTGGCCTGATTTGCGCGTGCGCAGGCCCGGGCGCTGGCACGGCGGGAACCGACCGGCGGTTGTCTGGCGCCAGCCCGCTGCGCCGGTGCGCCGGTGCGCCGGTGCGCCGGTGCGAACATCATGCATCTGCCCTCCCCGGAGCCTGCATGAGCCCAGCCGACTTCGATGCCCCCGCGATCCGCGCCTTGCGGGACGACCTGGCGCTCGCCTTGCGCGCCGCCGCCCACCACGGCCTGGCCGAAGGCGTGTGCAACCACTTCAGCGTGGAACTGCCCGACGGCAGCGGCCGCTTCCTGCTGAACCCGCGCGGCCTGCTGTGGGCCGAGGTGCAAGGCGACGACATCGTGGTGGTCGACGCGCAGGGTGCGGTGCTCGCCGGCCGCCACCCTGTCGAGCCGACGGCGATGTTCATCCACGCGGCGGTGCACCGCATCGCCGGCAAGGCCTGTGTGCTGCATACCCACATGCCACATGCCACCGCGCTGACGCTGACCGCCGACCGCGCGCTAGACACCGCGCTGTCGCAGAACGCGATGCGCTTCCATGACCGCGTAGCCGTCGACGCGACCTACAACGGCTTGGCACTGGATGCGTCGGAAGGCGAACGCATAGCCCGCGCCATGAACGGACGCGACGTGGTGTTCCTCGGCAACCACGGCGTGGTGGTCTGCGGCGAACGCATGGCCTGGGCCTACGACGACCTCTACTACCTGGAACGGGCCTGCATGGTGCAGGTGCTGGCCGCCTCGACCGGCCGGCCGCTGCGGCCGGTGGACACCGCGCTGGCGGCCCGCGTGGCCGCGCAGACGCTGGGCGAGCGGCTGCAGTCGGATCTGTTCTTCGAGGCGCTGCGGCGCAGCCTCTGAAACGCTGCGTGGCGCGCTGGTTCATGACCCCTGCGCCCGCGGCGCGGCACGCTAGGCACCGGAGGACAGGAAATTCAACGAGACGCGGCCGGAACGCCAACAAAGCCGAACAGCGCAGCCTGTCTGGCGTCGGCGGCGCGGGCGTCGCGCCCCACAGTCATCGGCCCGACCTGGCTGAAGGCGCTGCCCGACGCAGCGAGGCAGCCAGCGCCGGTAGACAACGCAGCGTCGAAGCCAACAGCCTGGAGGGCAAGGCGGGTGTGTTCGTGCACAGTTCAAGGTGGACG
>LNFM01004934.1_pt1 | contig 32885 bp, 27 predicted proteins | sample 596031 | NCBI WGS metagenome assembly LNFM01 (sample SAMN04254537, study PRJNA301005) | activated carbon metagenome | isolation source: dual media filters at the Ann Arbor, Michigan drinking water treatment plant | place: USA: Ann Arbor | reverse complement strand
GCCATAGTCGCCGATTTCTTTTTCAAAGGTTTCGTCATCGACCAGCTGCTCGCGGTAGTCGTCATAGCGCTCGCCGTACTTGATGAAGAGATCGCCCGATTTCAGGTCGTCCTTGACCGCATGCATGACCGCCAGCTCAAAATACCGGCGGTAAACAGCCTCTGCCCGGCCCTTGCCGGATGGCCTGAGCAGCACCAACCGTTTCCACTGAGCTGACATCCAGCGGAGATCCTTGTCTTCACTCAGGCCGAGCGTGTCCAGCAGGACAATGTCCGTGCGGTTGTCGCGCAGCTTGTAAAGGGCCTCGATCAGCCGTTCCACCACCTGGTCTTCGCTGCTGGCCTTGGGCGAGGCAATGCCGATGCAGTTGAGCAGCTGGGCCCGGACCATCTTGTAGGGCTGCAGCAGGAAAGGCAGATGGTTGCGGCCGGCATAGGCCAGGTGCTGCTCGCATTCGTTGAGCAGCTCTTCCACGTCGGCCACCAGGGTCGTGCCGATGGCGTCCACGCGCTGGGTGTCCGTGCCCTCCAGCTGGTAGGCGCCCAGGATGTCTTTGAGCTGGCCGACCAGCATGTCGGTTTTCTGGACCCGTTCCTGCTGAAATGAGAGCAATTTCTGCCTGGCGTTGTTTTCCAGGTTCTGCATGAGTCGAATAAACAGGTCCGCAGCATCATCCAGGGACTGGGCATGCTGCGCCCGGATGAAGATTACCGCCAGGGCGTAGCGCTTTTGCGGCTTGAGCTCGGCCATTTCGGACGCATCAAGCGCGCGCGCCAGGTGCCGGAACTGCTTTAGTTTGGGCACCGGCACGTCGGGCTTGGGAAGCTGCTCCACCAGGTACTGCAAGCGCCGGATGTGTTGGATGTAGGTGCGCGTTTCCTTGTTGGTCGGCCGCTTGGGTTCGCGCTTAAGCATTTGCCAGGCAGAAACCGACTCGCCGGTGGCGGTTTTAAGCAAGCTGTCGATCAGGGTCCGGGTATGGGTTGTCAGCTGGTTGGTGATGGCGGAGAAATACCGGTCGTTGCTCTTTTCCCGGGCTCGAAACGCCATCCGGTCCAGCGTTGAGAAGGCAGGCAATTCGTAACGATGGTGGACCAGTTCCTCCAGCATCACGTTGATGATGTCGGCCACCGCGTGTTTGGTCTCGGCCGCCGTGTCGGCCACGACCTCCAGCCAAGCGTGGCCCGCCGGGTTCAAGGGTTTGACATTCAGGTGCCGGCGCAGAGCCGTAAATAGCGCCGTGCGCAAGCCCGAGGCCTCGAAGCGCTTGAGGTCTGCCGCAGGAGGTGGCCGAACCACGCCCACCTGCTGCGCAATGTGCTCCCGGATCACTGGCGGCACTTCGACCAGGGGGATGAAATACCCCAGGCGCTGGAAAATTTTGAGGTGGATCAGCGCCGCCATGCGCGGCAAGGCGCGCTTGCCGACGCCTGCAGCCAGGAGTTGCTCCTCCTCGGTGGGCGTGTAAAGCTCCGCCAGCTCACGCGGTGTCGGATCGGGTTTCAGGCTGGGATAGGCCGTCTCATGGAGCGTGGTCATTCGCGGGGACTATCCCGCCTGGCGGCAATGCTTCCCATCGCCTCAATCCCAGTAGGTGTCGGTCGCGGGTTCGTGAAACGAGGTTTCCAGCAGGCACTGGTTGTCCTCGGCGATGCGGTACATGTCATCCAGCAGCGTGGCGATCACCTCGTCCAGCAAGTCACGGGACAGGTAGGGAACCGCCAGTTCGTAGAGCGTGCCCTCGGTGTTCAGGCGTTGCATGGCAAAACGCTCGAAGCAGGTTTGCTCGATCAGCCGGTGGCCGCGGGCCAGGCCGCGCGACTGCTTGCTGAAGCGGGCCAGCACCAGCGTGACGCGCAGGACCGCCACGGGCGTCGCTCCCTCGTCCAGCGGGCGGGGAACTTCGGCCTGTTCGGTCAGCAACGGCAAAGGCAATGGTGGCTGCGGAACTGCCGGCGCCAGAGCAGGCAAGCCCTGCTCGAACCGGGCTTGCAGACTGGAATCCGAGGCACCCAGGTAGCGCATGGCCGATTTGACGTCCTTCCAGCCGACGTATTCCATCAGCTCCTTGATGTCCCAGCCGCTGGCGCGGGCCCAGCCGGCAAAGCCGCGGCGCATGGAATGGCTGCTGTATTCCTCGGGCGATTCAACGCCGGCTTCGGCGAACAGGCTGCGCAGCAATGGGATCAGGCTGTTGGCATGCAGGCTTTCGTCGGCGACATGGCCCCAGCGGTCGATCTTGCGGAACACCGGGCCCTCGGTCAAACCGGCTAGGCTGACCCAGGCATTGAAGGCGTCCACAGCGCACAGGCGGGACAACGCTGGGCATTGGAAGGTTCGGCCTTGCAACTGCCTGTCCCCTTTGCTGCGGCCCAGGTAGCAGGCCATGCCCTGGCCGGCGGTGACTTCGGTGTTTTCAATGCGTAGGTTGACCAGCTCGTCGGAGCGAAAGCCGCGCCAAAACCCCAGCAGCATCAAGCTGCGGTTGCGCGTGTGGCGCAGCAAGGCCGGCCGGTCGCCGGAGCGCTGGGCATTGCCGATTGCGGCATCGAGCCATTGGTCGACCTGTTGGAGCACCACCAGTTCCAGGGGCCGCGCGCGCTTTTCTGGCACGGTGTGAACGGAACGAATGCCCTTGAGGACCTGGCGCACCAGGGGCGACTTGGTGGGATCAGGAAAGCCTTGGTCGGTATGCCACCGCGATAGCGCCGCCAGGCGCTGGCGCAGTGTGTTGATGGCCAGAGTTGGCGCATGGTCAGCCAAGTAGCGGGAGATTGCATCGGCGGTGGACGGTAGCAGGCCTTTCCACTCGATTTCAAAATGACGGATGGCCGAAGCGTAACTCCTGCGCGTGTTGCCGCGCTCGGCAGCCTCGATGTATTGGGCAAGACGGCTCATATCACTGTCGTTGGAGTCATGCTTTTTGGATATTGCCGTGCCTCAACGCAGGGATTATGGGCAGCAGTAAACAGGCGGCGAGGATTTTTAGCGAGATTACACGATTTGTTAATAGGCACAATGGATACTGTGCGCGATGCGGTCCACCATCAACTACCTTGCCGTACCCGATTCACTTCGAGTCACGCGCAGTCACGCTATTTCGAAACTCGCAGTTAGCCTTGCGGCTTCTGCACCAGCCGGATCACGCTCGAAAAGTCCAGCGCGCCACTGCCTGTCAGGCTATGCGCCGCGTACAAGTTGCGGGCTAAGCCGCCAAGCGGTGTGGCGGCACGCACGGCCGCAGCGTTTTCCTGCGCCAACCCCAAGTCCTTGAGCATCAAATCTGTGCCGAATCCTCCGGCGTAGTTCTTTGACGCGGGCGAGGTTTCCATGACACCCGGCATGGGGTTGTACTTTTCAAGCGCCCAGTTGCCGCCCGAACTGCGGCGCATGATTTCGGAAAGAACTTTCGGGTCCAGGCCATTGGCCACGCCCAGGGCAAGCGCTTCCGACGTGCCAATCATCAGGATGCCCAGCAGCATGTTGTTGCAGATCTTGGCTGTCTGGCCTGCCCCAACCTCGCCCGCATGGAAGATGTTCTGCCCCATTTTCTCCAACAAGGGGCGGGCGCGCTCCAAGTCATCAGCACTGCCGCCGACCATGAAGGTCAGCGTACCGGCCACGGCGCCACCGGTACCACCCGAGACAGGGGCGTCGATGCAAGGGATCTTAAGCTTGGCGGCGGCTTGCGCCACCTTGCGCGAGCTGGCTGCCGAAATCGTGCTGCTGTCGATGACCAGCGTGCCTGCAGGCAGTCGCGCCAGAAGGCCTGACTGGCCATTGCCCAGATAAAGCGACTCGACATGCTGGCTGGCCGGTAGCATGCTGATGACGACCTCCACACCACGCACCGCGTCCTCTGCCGAACCCGCAATGCGCAGGCCCTCGGACTCCAGCCGCTTGCAAGCCTCCTCGGACAGGTCGAAACCGGCCACCTCATGTCCCGCCTTGCGCAGGTTCAGGGCCATCGGCCCGCCCATGTTGCCCAAGCCGATAAATGCGATCTTCATTTGTGTGTCTCCTTTTGTGTGTCAGGTTCAGGCCAGCGCGGCCAGCGGGTGCGGAGCGGCGAAGCGGGGTTCGAAATGTTCGGCCAGCCACTCCGGCGTCACGTGTTCCAGCCGGTCAGGCGTCCAGCGCGGATTGCGGTCGCGATCGATCAGCAGCGCGCGGATGCCTTCGGCAAAGTCAGGATGCGCGCAGCAGCCCAGCGATGCACGGTATTCCAGGCGAAACACCTCGGCCAGCGACAGGTGCTGCACGCGCTTCCAGAGTTCAAACGCCAGCGCTGCGGAGGTCGGCGAGCCTTTCACGAAATTCGCCGCAGCGGCCGTCAGCCAGGCATCGTCGCTCTGCAGGCCGCGCAAGCGCTGGGCGATGTCGATAAGGTCATCGCCCGCCATCAACTCGTTGATGTGGTCAAAGTGTTGCCGGACTTTCGAATCGGGGCCGGGTGCCGCATACCGGGCCAACACACGGGAAAGGCAGGCACGATTTGAATCGGCCTGGTCCTGCCAGGCCTCCGCGGCGATGGCATCGAGCACTTCGGACTGGCTGGTGGTACCAACGTGCGCGTCGGCAAGGCCGCAGAACAAAGCATCGGCCGCATTCAGCGGGGCACCGGTCAACGCCAGAAATAAGCCTACACGGCCCGGCATGCGCCGTAGGAACCAGCTGCCGCCCACGTCCGGATACAGGCCGACGCTGATTTCGGGCATGGCCAGCTTACTGGTAGCCGTGACGACGCGATGCGAGGCCCCGGCCATGAGGCCGATGCCCCCGCCCATGACGATGCCACGGCCCCAGCACATGAACGGCTTGGCATAGGTATGGATCAACTGGTCGAGCTGGTATTCCTGGGCAAAGAACCCGTGGGCATAGGGGTTGGGACCCGCGCCGCAACTGCGCATGGACTCATACAGATCGCGCAGGTCGCCGCCGGCGCAGAACGCCTTCTCGCCCGCTGCACGCAACACCACACCAACGATGCCGGGGTCCCGCGCCCACTGACGCAAGGCCGGCGTCAGCAGCTGCACCATAGGCAGCGAAAGCGAATTGAGCGTGGCGGGCGAATTGAGGGTAGCCAGGCCAAACCTGTGGCCACTGGTCGTGGACAACTCATCGAAAATGACAACGTCAGACATCTGCACCTCAGGCGTTGCGCCACGCGGGCGCACGTTTGGCCAGGAAGGCATTGACGCCCTCTCGCTGGTCTTCACTGTCGAACAGATCCACAAAAGCCTCGCGCTCGGCCACCAGGGTGACGGCGGGTGACTGGGTTCGTGCGCCATGGATCAGACGTTTGCAGGCCGCGACACTGGTCGGGCTTTGCTTGCCCACTGATTGGGCCAACGCCTGCGCGCGTGCCAGGCCTTGTCCGCGCGGCACCACCTCTTCCACCAGCCCGATGCGCAGCGCCGTGGCGGCGTCCACCCGTTCGCCGCACAGCACCATGCGCTTGGCCCAGCCCTCACCCACCAGCCAGCTGAGCCATTGCGTTCCACCAGCGCAGGGCAGCAGGCCCACGGCCGCCTCCGGCAGCGCCATCTGCGCCTGTTCATCGGCGACGCGCAGATCACAAGCCAGCGCGCATTCCAGCCCACCGCCCATGGCATACCCATTGATGGCCGCAATGGACACGCCGCGAAAACCCGCCAATGCCTCGAAGGCTTCGCCAAAGCGGCGCGCCATCTCGCGGGCCACCGCTTTGTCGCCATCGGCAAAGAGCTTCAGATCTGCGCCGGCCGAGAAAAACTTCTCTCCCTCTCCGGTGACCACCAAGCTGTACACCTCGCGGTTGGCATTGAGGTCAGCCACGAGTTGCTTCAATGCAGCCAGGCTCTTCTGCGTCCAGGTGTTGGCGGGCGGGTTGGCCAGCGTCAGTGTGGCCGTGTGGCCGGCCACCTCCAGGCGAAGTCCCTCATAGCTTGTGGTCATCGGATTTCCTCTGTTGAATGGGTGTCGAGCATGCGGCGCGAGACGATCACGCGCATGATTTCGTTGGTGCCTTCCAGGATCTGGTGCACGCGCGCGTCGCGCAGCAGCCGCTCCAGCGGGTATTCGCGTGTGTAGCCATAGCCGCCGTGGATCTGCAGCGCTTCGTTGCAGACCTGAAAGCCGGTGTCGGTGGCGAGCCGCTTGGCCATCGCGCAATACACCGTAGCCTGGGGCGAGCCGGCGTCAAGCCGCGAAGCAGCCATGCGCACCATCTGGCGCGCAGCGACCAGTTCCGTGGCCATGTCGGCAATCTTGAATTGCAGGGCCTGAAAATCCGCCAGCTTGCGGCCAAACTGGCTGCGCTCGTGCATGTAGCGTGTGGCGGCGTCCAGCGCACCCTGCGCGGCGCCGACCGAGCAGGTGGCAATGTTGATGCGGCCACCATCCAGGCCTTTCATCGCGATCTTGAAACCCTCGCCTTCCTTGCCCAACAGATGGCTCACCGGCACACGCACGTCGTCAAACGTCACGCTGCGGGTAGGCTGGCTGTGCCAGCCCATCTTCTCTTCATTGCGGCCGTAGCGTATTCCGGCACTGTCAGCGTCCACCAGCAAGGCGGAGATGCCGCCGGCGCCGGGTCCGCCGGTGCGGCACATCACCACCAGGGCCTGTGTCGCACCAGCGCCTGAGATAAAGGCTTTGCTGCCGTTCAGGACGTAGTGATCGCCATCGTGGCGCGCAGCAGTGCGCAGGGCCCCAGCATCCGAGCCGGCGCCAGGCTCGGTCAAGCAGTAAGAGGCCAGTCCCTTGCCACTGGCCAAGAGCGGGCCCCAGCGCGAAGCCACTTCAGGGTGCGCGAACTTCGTCACCATCCAGGTCGCCATGTTGTGGATGGTGAGGAATGCGGCAGTCGATGGGCAGGCCGCGGCGAGTTCTTCGAACACCACCGTGGCGTCCAGACGCGACAGGCCCAGGCCGCCATACTCTTCGACGGCATAGAGGCCACAGAACCCCAGCTCACCAGCCGCCGACAGCGCTTCGCGGGGAAAGATGCTTTCGGCGTCCCAGGTGGCGGCATGCGGCGCCAGCTCGCCGGCGGCAAACTCCCGCGCGGTTTGCTGGAAAGCACGCTGCTCATCGGAAAGCTCGAAATTCATGCGGCGATTACCTCAGGTTGATCGTGGTGTTCACGCCGCCAGACACGCTGCTGTCGTCGAACCAGCGTTCGGTGATGGTCTTGGTCTGGGTGTAGAACAGCACGACCTGCTTGCCATAGGGGCCGAGGTCACCCAGCTTGGAGGCGCGCGAGCCGGTGAACGAGAACAGCGGCACCGGCACGGGAATCGGCACGTTGATGCCGACCTGGCCCACATCGATCTCTTCCTGGAACTTGCGGGCAGCCGCGCCCGACTGCGTGAAGAGGGCTGTGCCGTTGCCGTTCGGGTTGGCATTGATCATGGCGATGGCCTCGTCCAGACTTCCGGCTGCCGCAATACACAGCACCGGGCCGAAAATTTCCTGCTCGTAGATGGCCATGCCTGGCTTGACGCCAGAGAAGATGGTCGGGCCGACGAAGTTACCTTCGCTCAACGCGCCGGGAAGCGCCGGGGTACGGCCGTCCAGTTCCAGCGTGGCGCCTTCGGCCTCGCCTTGCGTGATGAGGCTCTCGACACGGTCCTTGGCGGCGCAGGAGATCAGCGGGCCGACGTCCACGCCGGCTGCGGCACCGTTTCCAAGCGACAGTTTCTTCGCGCGCGCCACCAGATCGGGAATCCATTGCTGGGCCTCGCCCACCATCACCGCGACGGACACTGCCATGCAACGCTGACCGGCGGCACCAAAGGAAGCGCCGACCAGGTTGTTGAGTGTCTGCTCCTTGTTGGCGTCGGGCAGGATGATGGCGTGGTTCTTGGCGCCCATCATGCACTGCACGCGCTTGCCGGCCTGGCTGGCGCGGTGGTAAACGTGGGTACCGACGCGGGTGGAGCCAACAAAGGACACGGCCTTGATGTCGGCGTGGTCGCAGATGGCATTGACCACTTCCTCGCCGCCGTGCACCACATTTAGCACGCCAGGCGGGATGCCGGCCTCGATGGCCAGTTCCACAAGGCGCATGGTGCTCATCGGGTCTTGCTCGGACGGCTTGAGCACGAAGGTGTTGCCGCAGGCAATCGCCATCGGGAACATCCACAGGGGAATCATGGCGGGGAAATTGAACGGTGTGATGCCGGCGCACACGCCCAGTGGCTGCTGCACGCTGTAGGTATCCACGCCCGTGGCCACGTTGTTGGCCAGCTCGCCCATCTGCAGGCTGCCGATGTTGGCGGCGTGCTCCACCACTTCCAGGCCGCGGAAGATGTCGCCTTCCGCGTCCGGCAAGGTCTTGCCCTGCTCTGCGGTCAGGATGGTAGCCACTTCCTTCATGTTTTCACGGATCAGTTGCTGGTACTTCAAGAAAATGCGCGCGCGCGCGCCGATAGGCGTGTGGCGCCAGGTCTTGAAGGCCTCTTTGCCGGCGGCCACCGCGGCGTCCACTTCTTCGCGTGTGGCCATCGGCACACGAGCCAGCACTTCCTGCGTGGCGGGGTTGACGATGTTGCGCCACTGCGTGGTCGCGGAATCAACGAACTTGCCGCCGATAAGCAGCTTGACGGTGGCCACGCTGGCAGCGCTGGCGGGTTTGGTGCGGGTATCCATGTGTGTCTCCTGGGGGTGCGGGTGTACTGGTGAGCGTGAATCTTAGGTTTGCATATTTGCATAAGCAAGAGGCAAAGATTCGCAGTCGATCTGCAAAAATGCACAATACGCTTGAACGCCAACTACCCGCGCGCGCAACATGGGAGCAATGACATGGACTGGGACAACCTTCGCCTTTTTCTCGAGCTGACCCGTGCCGGTACCCTGCAAGCCGCTGCGCGCCGGCTGGAGGTGGATCACACGACTGTTGCGCGGCGCATCCGGGCGCTTGAGACAAGCTATGGCGAACCGCTGTTCGTGCGCGAGGCGGGTGGGCATCGCCTGAGCGAGGCCGGACGCAAACTGCTGCCGCAGGTGGAGGCGATGGAGGCCGCCTTCCACGGTGTCGCACGAGACACCAATGCGCCTGAGTCGGGTGTCTCGGGCCTGGTGCGCGTCGGTGCGACCGAAGGCTTCGGCACGGTCGTCCTCGCGCCCCGACTGGCGAGCTTTGCACTGGAACGGCCCCGTTTGTTGATTGACCTGCTGGCGATGCCGCGGCTGATCCATCTGTCGCGCCGGGAGGCGGACATCGTCATCTCGCTGGAGCGGCCTGCGCGCGGACCGGTCGTCTTGACCAAGCTCACTGACTACAACCTGCATCTTTACGCCGCGCGCAGCTACCTCAAAGGCAAACGCGCCATCCGGACACGCGAGGACCTGTCCGGCCACGTCTTCATCAGCTATGTGGACGACCTGCTGTTCAGCAAGGAGTTGCATTACCTTGAGGAGCTGCATCGGCCCGACAGCTTTTCGCTGCGCAGCACCAGCGTGCTGGCGCAGTACCAGGCCGCAGCCGCCGGGGGCGGTATTGCCGTGCTGCCAGCCTTCCTGGCAGAGCAGGACACGCGGCTGGTGCGGGTGCTGCGTGGGGAAGCGAGTTTCACCCGAACGTTCTGGATATCGATGCCGGAGGAGAACAAACATATTGCGCGTATGAAGGCGGTGTGGGATTTCCTGCGCGAGACGGCCGAGGCCCAGCAAGGCGTGCTGCTCGCGCCTTGATGCCAGCCCGGCCGGCAGCGGCGCGGTGGCTTCAGCTGTAGCGCGTGTCAAGAAGATCCCACTCTGGCTTGCCGACCAGCCGCTGGCGTTCGGCGAAGGGCGTGACCAAGGCCGGGTCTTCGTCAATGCGCCTGGTGTCGCGCAGCACCGTCAGCGCCTTTTGCATGCCAGCCACGGCACCTTGCAGCGCGGCGTTGGCATACAGCACGATGCCGTAGCCCAAATCGCCCAATTCCTCGGCGCCAAAGATAGGCGTACGACCTCCGATCACCATGTTCATCAGCTGCGGTTTGGCCAGGCGCTTGGGCAGCGCGCGGATCTCTTCGACGGTCGTGACGGCTTCGACGAACAGGATGTCGGCACCGGCCTCGGCGAACTTCTGGGCGCGCTCGATCGCGGCCTCGAACCCTTGTGTGGCACAGGCGTCGGTACGGGCCATGATGAGGAAGTCCGGATCATGCCGGGCATCAACAGCTGCCTTGATCTTGCTGACGGCCTCTTCAGTAGAAATGACTTCCTTGCCCGCGAAGTGGCCGCAGCGCTTGGGCGCGACCTGGTCTTCAAGCTGAATGCAGTCGGCGCCCGCGCGCTCAAGCGTGCGCACCGTGTGGCGCACATTCAGGGCGTTGCCGAAGCCGGTGTCGGCATCCACGATCAGCGGCAGATTGACCGCATCGCGGATACGCGCCGTGTGGTCGGCGATTTCGGCCAAACCCATGAAACCCTGGTCAGGCATGCCGAACCACATGTTGGTAACGCCGGCGCCGGTGATGTAGATGGCTTCGAAGCCCAGGTCTTCGATCACCTTGGCGGACAAGGCGTTGAATGCGCCCGGCACGATCACGCCACGTCGGGCCTCGATCAGGGATTTGAGTTGTTTGCGGGTAGACATGGGATTCCTCTGATTCAAAAACTATCGCCAGGCACGCGGACCCAGCCTTCCATCAGCACGCGCGCGCTGCGGCTCATCAGGGCCTTGGTGACGGTCCACTGGCCATCAACCTGCGAAGCCTCGGCGCCCACTCGCAAGGTTCCCGAGGGATGGCCGAAGCGCACAGCCGCGCGCGCGCCGCCGCCAGCAGCCAGGTTCACCAGTGTTCCGGGGATCGCGGCGGCGGTCCCGATGGCCACGGCGGCGGTGCCCATCATGGCGTGGTGCAGCTTGCCCATGGACAGCGCGCGCACCAGCAAGTCCACATCGGCGGCCGCGACCGCCTTGCCGCTGGAGGCGGTGTAGTCCGCGGGTGGCGCGACGAAGGCGACCTTGGGCGTGTGTTGGCGTTTGGCGGCGTCGCCGACATGCCGGATCAGGCCCATGCGAACGGCGCCATGTGCGCGTATGGCTTCAAATGTGGCTAAGGCCTCGATGTCACCATTGATGGCATCCTGCAACTCGGTGCCGGTGTAGCCAACGGAATCGGCATTCACGAAGATAGTGGGAATGCCGGCGTTGATCATGGTCGCGCGCAACATGCCTATGCTGGGGATGTAGAGATCGTCAACCAGTTGCCCGGTGGGGAACATGGCGCCGCCGCCTTCCCCGTCCCCCTCGTCGGCCGGAGCTATGAATTCGAGTTGCACTTCTGCAGCTGGAAAAGTCACCCCGTCGAGTTCGAAGTCGCCGGTCTCCTGCACTTCTCCGTCGATCATGGGCACGTGCGCGACGATGGTCTTGCCAATGTTGGCCTGCCAGATTCGCACCGTGGCCAGACCATTGCGCGGCACCCGGCTGGAATCGACCAGGCCTTTGGCAATGGCGAACGGCCCGACGGCCGCCGACAGGTTGCCGCAGTTGCCAGTCCAGTCCACGAAGGGCTGGTCGATGGACACCTGACCGAACAGGTAGTCGACATCGTGATCGGGCCGGTTGCTGCAGGACAGGATCACCGTCTTGCTGGTACTGGACGTCGCGGCACCCATGCCGTCGATCTGCTTGCCATAGGGGTCGGGACCGCCGATCACGCGCAGCAGCAGCGCATCACGCGCGGGGCCGGGGATTTGCGCGGCCTTGGGCAGATCCTGCAGGCGGAAGAACACGCCCTTGCTGGTGCCGCCGCGCATGTAGGTGGCGGGAATCTTGATCTGGGCGGTGTGGGCCATGGTGTTGTTTGTGAATGGGGTCAGGCGGTTTGGGTAGCAGCGAGAAAGTCCTGAGCAAAGCGCTGCAGCACGCCCCCAGCGTCATAAATCGACACTTCCTCGGCGGTGTCGAGGCGGCAGGTTACCGGCACCTCTACACGCTCGCCATTCCTGCGGTGGATGACCAGCGTCAGCGTGGTGCGCGGCGTGCGCTCGCCCACCACGTCGAAGGTCTCGCTGCCGTCGATGCCCAGCGTCAGGCGCGTGGTGCCGGGCTTGAATTCCAGCGGCAGCACGCCCATGCCGATCAGATTGGTGCGGTGAATGCGCTCGAAGCCTTCGGCCGCGATGGCCTCGACACCCGCGAGGCGCACGCCCTTGGCCGCCCAGTCGCGCGACGAGCCCTGGCCGTAGTCGGCGCCAGCAATGATGATCAGCGGCTGCTTGCGCGCCATGTAGGCCTCGATGCCTTCCCACATGCGCACCACCCGACCCTCGGGTTCAATCCGGGTCAGCGATCCCTTTTTCACAGTACCGTCGACCACGGCCATCTCGTTGACCAACTGCGGGTTGGCGAAAGTCGCCCGCTGCGCTGTCAGGTGGTCGCCGCGGTGTGTGGCATAAGAGTTGAAGTCTTCCTCCGGCAAACCCATTTTGTGAAGGTACTCGCCGGCCGCGCTGTCCAGCAGGATCGCGTTGGACGGCGACAGGTGGTCGGTCGTGATGTTGTCGGGCAGCACCGCCAGGGGACGCAGGCCGCGCAGCGTGCGCTCGCCGGCCAGTGCACCTTCCCAGTACGGCGGGCGGCGGATGTAGGTGCTCTGGGGACGCCAGTCGTAGAGCGGGCTGATCTGCTCGTTGCTGGCCACCGCGAAGGTGAACATCGGGTCGTAGACACGGCGGAAATGCTCGGGCTTTACGCTCGCAGCGACGACGGCGTCGATCTCATCATCGCCCGGCCAGATGTCCTTGAGCCTCACGGACTGGCCATTCCTGTCGATGCCCAACACATCCTTCTCGATATCGAAGCGCACGGTCCCCGCAATCGCATAGGCCACGACCAGCGGCGGCGAAGCCAGGAAGGCCTGCTTGGCATACGGGTGGATGCGGCCGTCGAAGTTGCGATTGCCCGAGAGCACAGCCGTGGCATAAAGGTCGCGATCGATCACTTCTTTCTGGATCACCGGGTCCAGCGCGCCGGACATGCCATTGCAGGTGGTGCAGGCAAAGGCCACGATGCCGAAGCCCAGCTTCTCCAGTTCGGGCAGCAGCCCGGCGTCTTCCAGGTACAGCTGCACGGCCTTGGAACCCGGCGCCAGTGAGGACTTGACCCAGGGCTTGCGTGTGAGCCCGCGCGCGTTGGCGTTGCGCGCCAGCAAACCAGCGGCGATCACGTTGCGCGGGTTGCTGGTGTTGGTGCAGCTGGTAATCGCCGCAATGATCACCGCGCCGTCGGGCATCTGGCCCGGTACCTCTTCCCACTGGGCGGCAATGCCGCGTGCCGCCAGGTCGGAGGTGGGCAGGCGCTTGTGCGGATTCGACGGGCCCGCCATGTTGCGCACGACAGAGGACAAATCGAAGTTCAGCACGCGCTCGTACTCGGCGGTCGCCAGCGCGTCGGACCACAGACCGGCCTCCTTGGCGTAGATCTCGACAAGCCGCACTTGCGCGTCCTCGCGCCCGGTCAGGCGCAGGTAGTCAATGGTCATCTGATCGATGGAGAACATCGCCGCCGTGGCGCCGAATTCCGGCGTCATGTTGGAGATGGTCGCGCGGTCGCCCAGCGTCAATGCCGCAGCGCCTTCGCCGTAAAACTCCAGATAGGCACCAACCACCTTTTCCTTGCGCAGGAATTCGGTCAGCGCCAGAACGATGTCAGTCGCGGTGATGTTGGGCTGCGGTTTGCCGGTGAGTTCCACGCCAATGATGTCCGGCAGGCGCATCCAGGAGGCACGGCCCAGCATCACGCTTTCGGCTTCAAGCCCACCCACGCCGATGGCAATCACGCCGAGTGCATCCACATGAGGCGTGTGGCTGTCGGTGCCCACCAGTGTGTCCGGGTAGGCCACGCCGTCCTTGGCATGAACGACGGGTGACATCCGCTCCAAGTTGATCTGGTGCATGATTCCGTTGCCCGGCGGGATCACCTCGACGTTCTTGAACGCCTTCTTGGTCCACTCAATGAAGTGGAAGCGATCCTCGTTGCGGCGGTCTTCGATGGCGCGGTTCTTGGCGAACGCATCCGGGTCGAAGCCGGCGAACTCCACGGCCAGCGAATGATCCACGATCAGCTGCGTCTGCACCACGGGGTTGACCTGTGCCGGGTCTCCGCCCATGTCGGCAATGGCGTCTCGCAGCCCGGCCAGATCGACTAGAGCCGTCTGACCCAAGATGTCGTGGCACACCACCCGCGCGGGAAACCACGGAAAGTCCAGGTCGCGTCTGCGCTCGATCAGTTGGCGCAACGATTCAGTCAACGTGGCCGGATCGCAGCGGCGCACCAGGTTCTCGGCATGGACGCGGGAGGTGTAAGGCAGACGGGCATAGGCACCCGGTGCGATGTCATCGATGGCGGCGCGGGCGTCGAAGTAGTCGAGCGCGGTGCCAGGTAGGTTCTTGCGGTATTTGATGTTCATGGGGCGGACGATGCGCTGCGGCATCGCGATCTCGCGAAGGGTCAGGTACGGTCCTGGATTGGCACGAACTTCAGGTCCTCCGGGCCGGTGTAGTTCGCGCTCGGCCGGATGATCTTGTTGTCGACACGCTGCTCGATGATGTGTGCCGCCCAGCCGGAGGTGCGCGAAATGACAAACAGTGGGGTGAACATTGCAGTGGGCACGCCCATCATGTGGTAGCTCACAGCGCTGAACCAGTCCAGGTTGGGGAACATGTTCTTCACTTCCCACATCACCGATTCCACTCGCTCGGCGATGTCAAACATCTTGGTGGAACCAGCTTCTTGCGACAAGGACCGGGCCACGCCCTTGATGACCACGTTGCGCGGGTCGCTCACGGTGTAGACCGGGTGACCGAAGCCGATCACCACCTCTTTGGCCTCAACGCGGCGGCGGATGTCGGCCTCCGCCTCGTCGGGGTTGTCGTAGCGCTTCTGGATCTCGAACGCCACCTCGTTGGCGCCGCCGTGCTTGGGGCCGCGCAGCGCGCCGATCGCTCCCGCGATGGCCGAATGCATGTCGCTGCCGGTGCCCGCGATCACGCGCGCCGCGAAGGTCGAAGCATTGAACTCGTGTTCGGCGTAGAGATTCAGCGAGGTGTGCATGGCGCGCTCCCAGGCGGCGCTGGGCTTGCTGCCGTGCAGCAGGTGCAGGAAATGCGCGCCTATGGAGTCGTCATCGGTTTCCAGTTCGATGCGCTTGCCCTGCGTGGACCAGTGGTACCAATACAGCAGCATGGAGCCCAGCGAGGCCATCAGCCTGTCGGCGATGTCGCGGGCGCCGGGCGTGCTGTGGTCGTCCTTCTCCGGCAGCGTGCAGCCCAGTGCCGACACGCCGGTGCGCATCACATCCATCGGATGCGCGCCCGCGGGGATCTGTTCCAGCGCCTGTTTGACGCTGGCGGGCACCCCCCGCATGGCTTTGAGCTTTGCCTTGTAGGCGCCCAGTTCGGCACGCGTGGGCAGCTTGCCATGGACCAGCAGGTGCGCAATTTCCTCGAACTCGCAGACTTCGGCGATGTCCAGGATGTCGTAGCCGCGGTAGTGCAAGTCGTTGCCGGTGCGGCCCACGGTGCACAGGGCGGTGTTGCCGGCTGTGACGCCTGACAGCGCCACGGATTTCTTGGGCTTGAAGCCTGCCGGTGCAGGGGTGGTCGCGGTGGTCATACGGTTTCCTTGGTCAAATACGAACTGTTGATGGGGACGGGCCGTCCGGCGGCATCCACAGCCACCATCTCGAACACCCCCTTGAGGACTTCTTCCTGTGGCGCCCCGAGCGTCTCCGCGAGGCCCGTCACGCAAACGGTCAATGAACTGCGGCCCACCCGGCTGACCCAGGCACGCAGGGTCAGCACATGGCCGACCGGGACCGGCGACAGGAATTCGGCGCCGGTCACACCGGCCATCACGACGTCGCGCTGCGCCAAGCTGCGGCCCGCCAGGAAGGCGGCCTTGGCCATGAATTGCAGCGCATTGCCGGCGAACAGGGTGCCGTAGTGGTTGGCATGCTCGGGAAAGACGATGTCTTGGAGCTCAACGGTGCCGCAGGGTGTTGTCATATCTTCGCAATTTACGCACAATCGAGAGATCGGTATAGGACTGAAAGGGCGAGTTCTTGCGAACGAAAAACCTTAAAACTGCAAATCTTGCGAATTTCATGGTCACTCGGATGGAATCATGAAGAAGACGTTCATGGGTGTGCGCCTGCGCAAACTGCGCGCAGAGCGCGGCATGTCGCAGATCGCGATGGCGCAGGCGCTGGGCCTGTCTCCGAGTTACCTGAACCAGTTGGAGCAGAACCAGCGGCCACTCACCGTCTCCGTGTTGCTCAAGGTCAGCCGCGCCTTGGGCGTAGACGTGCAGCAGTTCTCTGAGGACGAGGAGGCACGCCTGGTCGCCGGCATGCAAGAAGCGCTGGCGGACAACCCGGGCGGCGAGGTGGTCGCCTTGCCCGAGTTGCGGGAGATCGCCTCGCAGATGCCCGCGGTGGGCCGGGCGCTACTGGCCTTGCACCGCCGCAACCTGGACGCGACGCAGCGCCTGGAATCCATCGCGCTGCAGCTGGGCGATGGGCGCGCCGACCTCTCGCCATTGCCACCGATGGCCTTCGAGAGAGTGCGCGACTTCTTCTTCACCAATCAGAATTATTTCGACACGGTGGACTGCGCAGCCGAATCGCTTGCGGCCGAAGCCCGAGCTGAAGGGGGTCCGCTGACCGATTGGCTGATTCAGCGGCTGGTGCAGCGGCATGGCGTTCGTGCGATTCCCTCGCACGATGACATGGACAAAAGCCAGCGCAGCTACGACCCTGGCAGCAAGGTACTGCGTCTGTCCCCGGTGCTGGAAAGTGGCCAGCTCGCGTTCCAGCTGGGCACACAGCTCGCTTTTCTGGAGCACTCCGCGCTGCTGGACGATCTGGTCAACACGCCGGAGTTCCAGCAAGATCCGCAGGCGCGCACACTGGCGCGCATCGGTCTGGCGAACTATTTCGCGGGCGCCTTGCTGCTGCCCTACGAGGCTTTCCTGAAGGCAGCGGACACCTTGCACTACGACATCGACCGCTTGTCGCGCCGCTTCGGCGTGGGCTTTGAGACCATCTGCCACCGCCTGAGTTCCATGCAGCGGCCGGGTGCGCCAGGCGTGCCTTTTTTCTTCATCCGCGTGGATCGCGCCGGCAACATCTCCAAGCGGCAATCGGCCACCCACTTCCACTTTTCCAAGACGGGCGGTACCTGTCCGCTGTGGAACGTCTATGAGGCCTTCTCTCAGCCGGGCAAGATCCTGCCGCAGCTCGCGCGCATGCCCGATGGCCGCACCTATCTGTGGATAGCGCGCACCGTCTCGGCAGGCCAAGCCGGCTATGGCGCGCCCAGCAAGACCTTCTCGGTCGCGCTGGGCTGCGACATTCGTCATGCACCACGCCTGGTCTACTCACGCGGGATGGATCTTGACGATCCGGAGATCGCCACGCCGATCGGCATGGGCTGCAAGGTTTGCGAACGCACGGGCTGCCCGCAGCGGGCTTTTCCTTTTGTGGGGCGCCCGTTGGATGTCAGCGAGAACGAGAGCCGGTTCGCGCCTTACCCGGCTGGAAGTTCAAACCGCGTGTGACGCCCCGCAAAGCCGCGCACGATGTCGCCATGGCGACGGGCTAGGCTCAGCGGTAGACAGGGAAACGGCGCATCAGCGCGCTAACCTGCGCACGCAGATGTACCAAACCAGTGCAAGGCCCTGGCGGCGCACGGCGGCTTGCGCCGCTTGCCACGGGTCGTCGAAAAGCGGGCCGAAACGGACCACCATGTGGGCGTCACGCCGTGGTGAAGCGCTCCTTTGCCAGCCTCGTGCCTTCTGCCAGCGCTTTCAGCTTGCGCCACGCCACGTCCCGCGCCATCGGCGCCAGGCCGCAATTCGTGCACGGGAACAGCCGCTCCTTCGGCACGAACTCCAGCGCCCGGCCGATAGTGTCAGCCACTTCCTCGGGTGTCTCGATCACGTCGCTGGCCACATCGATCACGCCGACCAGCACGTCCTTGCCGGCCAGCAGCTTCATCAGGTCGGGCGGCACATGTGAGTGGATGCATTCCAGGCTCACCTGGTCGATGCGGCTGCGGGCCAGCGCGGGGAACACCGTCTCATACTGGCGCCATTCATCGCCCAGGTTGCTCTTCCAGTCCGTATTGGCCTTGATGCCGTAGCCGTAGCAGATATGCACCGCCGTGGTACAGGTCAAGCCCTGCGCCGCGCGCTCGAGCGCCTGCACGCCCCAGTCGGCGGCATCCTTCATGTAGACATTGAAGGCAGGCTCGTCGAACTGGATGATGTCTACGCCGTCGGCCTGAAGCGCCAGGGCCTCCTGGTTGAGCAACTCGGCGAAGGCGAAGGCCATCTTGACCTTGTCGCCGTAGAAGCGGTCTGCCACGGTGTCGACGATGGTCATCGGGCCGGGCAGGGTGAACTTCAGCTTCTTCTTCGTGTGCGCGCGCGCCAGTTGTGCTTCGAAGGCATGCACGCGGCCCTTCAGGCGCAGTGCTGAAACCACTTGCGGCACCATCGCGTCATAGCGGTTGTCGCGGATGCCCATCTTCACCTTGTGCTCGAAGTCGATGCCCTCAACCTGCTCGAGGAAGCCGTGCACGAAGTGCTGTCGCGATTGCTCGCCGTCGCACACGATGTCCAGACCTGCATCTTCCTGGGCCTTGATCCACAGCAAGGTCGCGTCGGCCTTGGCCTGGCGAAGCGCATCGCCTTCAGCCCGCCACTGAGGCCAGAGTTTGTTTGTTTCAGCCAGCCAGGCTGGCTTCGGCAGGCTGCCGGCGATGGAGGTTTCAAACATTCGAGGATTCCTTTAAAGCAAAGATGGGGGTGGCAAGCGTACTTCGGGACCGTTTTCCCGAGCAGCCACGGGTCGGCGTGTCATGGGGGACATGACGGCAGGCAGCGCCGATGCGAGTGCCGCTATACGGTGCTATTCGCTCCGGCGCGAATGGTCTGTTTATTCTGGCAGGTCAGAGCGTGAAATTGGCAGCCCATCGATCAAGGACGTTCTTGTACGGCTTGATGAAGTGCTCCTCCGCAAATTTCCCCTGCTTGACAGCCATCTGGCTACGTTCTTCCCGGTCATAGACAATCTGCGTCGTCGAGTAATCCTGGTTCTTCAAGCTCGGTTGATAGAGTTTCCCGGCTGCAGAATTGGCGTTGTAAATTTCGGGACGATAAATCTTCTGAAAAGTTTCCATCGTGCTGATGGTGCCGATCAACTCGAGATTCGTGTAGTCAGCCAGCAGGTCGCCCTGAAAGTAGAAAGCCAATGGTGCAACGCCATTCGGAGGCATGAAAAAACGAACCTGCATCCCCATTTTTGCGAAGTACTGGTCGGTCGAGGACAACTCATTCTGTTGATACTCGACACCCAGTACGGGGTGCTGGTTTCCGGTCCGCTGGTAGGTCTTGCTGGTCGAGGCGCTGATGCAGATGACAGGCGGCTTGTGGAAGCGCTCCTTGTAAGTGCTCGAGTTGGCAAATTGCCTGAACAGCTTTCCATGCATGTCGCCAAAATCGTCTGGTGTGCTGAATGCCGGTCGATTGAGGTTGTACTCTGGAAGCAAGACACTGAAGTCGTAGTCGCGCACGTAGGAGGAAAAGTTGTTCCCCACGATGCCGTCGATGCGTTTGTTGGCTTTTTTGTCGAGAATGCAGGTTTTCAGTATCTCAATCAACGGAAATACATCATTGCTGCTCGCGGCGTCAACACTCATCTCGACGGAGATAATCTCGAGTTCGACAGAGTAGCGATCTCCCGTCGGATTGTCCCAATGCGCCAAGTCGTTGAAGCGATTGTCAATCATCCTCAGCGTGTTGCGCAGATTCTGTTGCCGGCTCGTTCCCCGGGCCAGGTTGGCAAAATTGGTAGTTATGCGCGTGCTGTCCGATGGCTGATAGTTTTCATCGAAACAAATGCTCTTGAGGTTAAAGGTAAGTTCTTTGTTCATTGCGATCAGGTGACCTAATTTTTGAGAGGAAAGACGATTCTTGTTTCAGGCCACAAGCACTGGCTCCGCCAGAATGGGCCTGGCGTGGTGTGTCAATTCGACCAACGGTAGTGCACGTTGGACTGCCAGTCTGGCCCGCTGGATCAGGGCCTCGTTCTGTGGACGGTAGTCAACAAAATCGTTGTCAGTCGCGTAGACGCCAAGCGGCAATGTGCGTGCCTGGAAGAAGCTGAACAGCGGTCGCAACTGGTGGTCAATCATCAGGGCATGGCGCTCGCTGCCACCGGTGGCAGCCAACAACACAGGCTTGTCGATCAAGGCGTCCTGATGAATGAAGTCGAAGAAGTGCTTGAACAATCCCGTGTAGGAGCCGCGGAAGACCGGGGTTGCCACCACCAGCACGTCAGCTTGCTCAACCGCCGCAAGTTCCCGCTCTGCGGTATCGGGCAGTTGGGATCGCCAGACCGCGCCGGCAAGCTGCGGTGCGAGCTGACCTAGTTCGATTAAGCGTTGTTCGCACGGGACTTCGTCGGCGATCAGGTCCAGCAAGTGCTCGGCTAGGGCTGCAGCCTTGGAGGGGCGTTGCAGCCCGCCGGAAACCGCTACTAAACGAAGTGGACGTGTCATTTTTGCTTTCGTACAGATTGATCTGTGTGGCGCCGGAAAATCCGACCGGCCTCGTCCTGTGCTCTCACCTGCTCAAGTGCGTTGGCCAAATCGGCGGTTGGCATCACAGCGACCTTCCTTGGTTGCTTGCGGGATCGATGGGAGTAGATGCTAACGGTGGGAATCAATGAAGTAAAATGGTCTTATTTCATAAATTCATGAACCAGGCTCATTTGAATGCTTGAACGCATCCACCTCGGCATCATTCAGCAGGTCGAGAAACAAGGGTCGTTGACGGCCGCTGCGGGCGTGCTGAACCTGACCCAGTCGGCCCTGAGCCACAGCATGAAGAAACTGGAGCAGCAACTGGGCACCGATGTTTGGCTGCGCGAAGGGCGAAACCTGCGCCTGACGCAGGCCGGCCAGTACCTGCTGGCGGTGGCGAACCGTGTGCTGCCGCAACTGGACCTGGCCGAAGAGCGCCTGGGCCAATTCGCGCAGGGCGAGCGTGGTGCGCTGCGCATCGGCATGGAATGCCACCCTTGCTATCAGTGGCTGCTCAAAGTGGTTTCCCCCTATCTGGCCGCATGGCCTGACGTGGATGTGGACGTCAAGCAGAAGTTCCAGTTCGGCGGGATCGGCGCGCTCTTCGGCTACGAGATCGACCTGCTGGTCACGCCCGACCCGCTGTTCAAGCCGGGACTGAAGTTCGAGCCCGTGTTCGACTACGAGCAGGTGCTCGTTGTGGCCAAGGGCCATGCCCTGGCTTCGGCGGCGTATGTGAAGCCTCAGCAACTGACCCAGGAAGTGCTCATCAGCTACCCCGTGGACATCGAGCGCCTGGACATCTACAACCAGTTCCTGTTGCCGGCCGGTGTCACGCCCAAGCGCCACAAAGCCATAGAAACCACCGACATCATGCTGCAGATGGTGGCCAGCGGCCGCGGCGTGGCCGCTCTGCCGCGCTGGTTGGTCGAGGAATACGCGGCCAAGATGGACGTGGTGCCTGTGCGGCTGGGCCGCCATGGCATCTCCAAACAAATCTTTCTCGGCGCCCGCGAAACGGACGAGGGCGTCGACTACCTCAAAGCCTTCATCGAACAGGCGCGGCAGGTGCCGGCCCAGGAGACAACGTCATGACCCAACCCTTCGAACGCCCGCCGCTGCCCTTGCCCAACGGCGAAAGCAAGGTGCTGCTGCACTCGTGCTGCGCGCCCTGCTCGGGCGAGGTCATGGAAGCCATGCAGGCGTCGGGCATCGACTCTGGGCGCGGCCCTCTATGAAGACTGTTTCACGAAGGCTAGCGCTTAAGATGTGGTACCGACCGACGGTTCCTGCGCCGGGTTGACAAGCCATGTGTGAAGCGGCCCGCGCCGAACCATGGCCATTGATGCAACGAGCCAGCCGCGCGGCGGTGCGGGAAATCGGTAATCCACAAGGAATTTGGGTGATGGCGAAGGCCTACCCGATGAAGAGTTGCCATGAGTACCCGAACCAATAAGCGTCGAATTTACACATTGTTTTATAGCCGTTTCCACGGTAAATCGTTGTGGAGATCCGCCGAGGAACAAGCCTGGCTGGACGTGGCCCCTGTGGGGCGAGAATTCAGCAGCCCGGACTATGAGCACCTGCAGATCCTGGACCTGTACGCTGCAGGTCAGATGCGTGGTGAGGCTGCCATGCTGAAACTCGGGTTAGACAGCCTGGAGGATCTGCATCAATTGGTGCTGGCAGCAAATTTGATTGCTCCGCGAGCCGGTGCGCGGCCAGGTGACCTTTGACCGCCCTCAACATGTCCATTTGGGTGATCGTCACGGCTGGCGGCAGTCTCAGTGACTCTTTAGGCAAACTGTAGTTCGAGTTTGCTGGCGCGGCGCCGCATCGGGCTGATCACGATCTTTACGTCATGCCTCGGCCTGGCCACCAGCTCCAACAGCCTGGCTTCGCTGACACCGCGGAACTGGCCGCGGGTAACCTCGCCCGCGAGCTGGGATTTACGCTGCATTTCCGCAGCGTCGGTATACCCCGGATCGGCATAGACATTGGTGCCGCCTTCTTCGATCGTGATTTCGTTGTGCCCGTTCATTTTGCGTACTCCTTGCTGTGCCTGCCAAACTTCAAAATCCTGCTTCGCGGCCTTCAGGCGGGTGTTGATCAGATCCATGTCCGGCTTTGGCGTTGCGATGCCGCTTTTGGACTTCTTCTGGAAGCAGTGCAGGACATAGGCTAAATGAGCCCATCCCCTCGAAAAGGTAAAACGAGCGGTTTTCCCCTCTGAAAGAGGATTAGCTTTCAGTCAAAAAGATCCCCTTGCCCCGGCTGCGTGGCGTTGCTCCAGAACACCGAGTCGGCATATTGTGCCGCCAAGGCATCCAGATCAATATCCCGCTCATCGTCGCTGAACTCGAACGACCCGAACATGTTCACGTGCTGCCACGCCACTGGCGACATGCCCTGGATGAACGCGATGGCGTCCAGATCGCCGGCCGCCACCTTCTGTTCGTACACCTTGGACAGCAAGGCCGTGTTGTAGTAAATGACCGCGTTGGCAATCAGCCGCGCGCAATCGTTCCAGACCTGCTGCTCGGTTTCAGTCTGTACCTTGAACTTCCCGCCATTGATGAAGGACACCGCCCGGCGGAACCGGTGATAGGCCTCGCCCCGATTGAGAGCCTTTTGCACGCTCTGGCGCAGTTCGACATCGTCAATGAAGTCCAGAATATAGATGGTGCGAAGGATGTTGTCCAACTCCCACAGGGCCTTTTTGGTGTTGTTTTGCCGGGCGTAGCTGCTGAGTTTGCGTACCACGGTGGCCTGGGTCGTGTCTTTTTGCGCAAGGGATGCCAAGATACGCTGGATATTGGGCCATTCGCTGATGATCAACTCTTCGTTGGCCCTATTGGTTGGCCGAATCAGCATGTCGGCCGGATACTGACTTGGCAGCTTGAACCCGACCAAGGCCGCGGTTTTCTTTTGCACGGTCTTATAGCGCGGGGCAAAGCTGTAGCCGCTGGCATATAGGCACAAATAATTGACCTGGTTGGTGCCATGCGTATCGGTCGAGTGGCGCGTTGGCTTGATCTCCGCCTATTGGAATTCAAACCGGGAGTTCTGGGTATCCGTGATCACCCCGAAACATCAGCATTCATGCGGGCTGCAGAGGTATTGCAGGGGCGACTACTTGGGCGAATAGCGGGAGTTGAAGGTGTTGATCTGGGTTTCAAAGCGCTGACCGTCGCTGCTGGAATGCAGCTCGTCGCGGATGTTGAAGAGCTTGAAAGCCGGCAGCGCCGCCGTGGCATTGCTGATGGCGTCATTGGCCGCGTGTACGGTTTCCGGCCGCAGATAACTTCTGGCAGTGGTGATCAGGGATGCATGGCTCAAGCCGGAGACCTCGGCCATCTTGCCCAATCCCATGTTGGTACCGTAGGCCACCACGCAAGCCAGGATCTGGCGCAGATCCGGCGCGTGCTTGACGGATCGATTCAGAACATGTTCGAAGGCATCCAGAAAATGCGTCTCTTTGTTCACGAAGCGCAACAGGTCGGCAACAGGGATTCCGGGCAGCTGGCTGTAGAACGGGGTATTACTGGTCTCTGGCGCAGTTGGGTAAATCAGGGACCAACGCTTCTTATCACCTTGGCCCACGACCTTGATGTTGGTGTTGACGCAGGCGGCCACACGCTGATTGACGGTTACCAGGCGGTCTTCGAGTTTGGCGCGCAAAGTCGCCAGCGTCTCTTCGATGGGCGTGGTCAAGAAGGGCTGTCCGATTTCAGCGAGCACGGCGTCTTTGTGCGCCCAGCGGGCATCGCTGATCAGGTCATCTTCAAACTGGCGAAATTCGTTGCTGTGATGGACATACAAGTCCCCGGATTCCAGTGCATTGCGCAACAGCCGGTAGACCAGAAATTCGTATCGATCGACATCCAGGGTTTTGCGTTTCTCCCCGTCTTCGATAGACTCGACATACAGGTGCTTTTTGAGAGCCGGTGGGATCACGGTCTCAGGAAACTTTGAGGAATCTGCCTGGCGCAGTGACTTGCTCCGGCGCAACAGGTCTTGCATCATGGCGATCGCGGTGACCAAAGGGGCGTTCTCCAAGCGACCGGCAAAATCGATATCGCAAAAGAGGTGTCGCAAGTTGCGTTTGATGGTTGGCGACAGCATGGTGAAGTAAGTCCACTCGTAGTCCAGCTTGTCAAAGGCCACATTGCGCAGGAAGTTGGACACCGATGGAAAGGCAGCCGGCTCCAGCAAGCCGAACGCGCGCTCTTTGACCGTCGAAAACGGGCAATCACTTGCGATTGACTCATCCACAAAGAGGCCCAACACCTCACCGGCAGCTTTCAAATTACTGTTGGCCTCGTCGGAGGCCTGCTGCATGGCCACTTTCGCCGCCAGTTTGGCGTGCTTATCAAATTGCCCGACCAGGTGGATGAACGCTTCAATCAGGTTGTCGTTGATTTGGCGGAACCGGTGGAAGGCAAAGCACAATAGATACAGACGTACCGTGGAGATATCCATGCGGCGCAGCTTGTAAATCGTGTAGAACTGGACCAGCCCGGCGTAATACTTGATGCTCTCCCTGGACAGGGTGGCATCCATCAAAAATGTTTGGGCGAAGGCATGCAAGGGGGCCAGTTGTTTGCGCCGACCGACCTCCTGGCGCAGCTCCTTGTTGCTGAAATCACTCGCCTCGTGTTTCAGGACATTGATCAGATGGATTTTGTCGTCCGCATGCAGCAGGGTATTGAGCGATTGCTGCAGGTCGGCGGGCAAGGTGGCATCCAGCTTTCGGGTAACACGCTTGCGCTCGTCGGTGACAGCCTGGCTTACAAGGTCCTGCAAAGACGTGTATCCCGGTGCCACGATGCGCTGGCTTGAGAGATGCTCCAGCACCTCACGCAAAATGAATTTCGGCTGGGTTGACAACATCGCCGCCCGCTGCGCGAAAGCAAACAGCGCTTGCCTCCCCTCGCTCCCACACAGGCGATAGTCCAACAGCTCAAGAATGATTCGTTGTTGGGCCAGCCGGGTGGGCTTTGATAAAGATCTCACCTCGACCATAAGCCTGCCTGGAAAATAGCGCGTCAGAATGTGATCAATGTCGGGCCGAACATGGTCAAGACTGACAACGAAGAACTGTGCCTTGGCCTTGAAGTAGCCCAGTTGCAGTACGAGATGAACGCCCGCCGTGATTGTGCGTGCAGCATCGATGGTCTCTCGCTCTTCGGGACTCAAATCAAAATGGATTTGGCGTTCACCCTCGGTGAAGTGCGGCAAGCCATACAGGCTGTCAACTTCTTCGGTTGACAGAATGGAAAGGCGCCGAGAGGCTTCGGATTTATTGCTTGGCAAGGCTGACGTGCTCCGACGGCTGGCTCAGTCGCACGCTGAGCTCATAAAAGTGAAATGGGGATGAAGGGGCGCTTGCCGACGCCGGCAGCCAGGAGTTGTTCATTCTCGGTCGGCGTGTAAAGCTCCGCCAGCTCACGCGGTGTCGGATCGGTTTCAGGCCGGGATAGGTCGTCTCATGGAGCGTGGTCATTCGCGGGGACTACCCCGCCCGGCGGCTTTGCTACCCATCGCTTCAGTCCCAGTAGGTGTCGGTGGCGGGTTCGTGAAACGCGGTTTCCAGCAGGCACTGGTTGTCCTCGGCGATGCGGTACATGTCATCAAGCAGCGTGGCGATCACCTCGTCCAGCAAGTCGCGAGACAGATAGGGAACTGCCAGCTCGTAGAGCGTCCCCTCGGTGTTCAGGCGTTGCATGGCAAAACGCTCGAAGCAGGTCTGCTCGATCAGCCGGTGGCCACGGGCCAGACCGCGCGACTGCTTGCTGGAGCGGGCCAGCACCATCGTGACGCGCAGGACCGCCACGGGCGTCGTTCCTTCTGCCAGCAGGCGGGGGCCTTCGACCTGTTCGGTCAGCAACAACAAAGGCGGCGGTGGCTGCGGAACTGCCGGGACCAGGGCTGTCAGACCCTGCTCGAACCGGGCTTGCAGGTTTGAATCCGACGCATCAAGGTAACGCATAGCCGATTTGACGTCCTTCCAGCCGACGTATTCCATCAGTTCCTTGATGTCCCAGCCGCTGGCGCGGGCCCAGCCGGCAAAGCCGCGGCGCATGGAGTGGCTGCTGTATTCCTCGGGGGCCACGACGCCAGCCTCCGAAAGCAGGTTCCGCAGCAAAGCAATCAGGCTGTGGGCATGCAGGGCGTCCTCGGCGACATGTCCCCAGCGGTTGATCTTGCGGAACACCGGACCCTCGGTCAAGCCGGCCAGGCTGACCCAGGCATTGAAGGCGATCACGGGGCACAAACGGGACAGAGCCGGGCATTTGAAGACCCGGCCCTGCAGCTGCCTGTCGCCTTTGCTGCGGCCCAGGTAGCAGGTCAGGCCCTCGCCGGGCTTGACCTCGACGTTTTCGACGCGCAGGTTGACCAGCTCGTCAGAGCGAAAGCCACGCCAGAACCCCAGCAGTAACACGCTGCGGTTACGGGTGTGGCGAAGCAAGGCCTGAGCGTCGCCCATCTGCGCGGCGTTGCTGATCGCGGTATCGAGCCATTGAGCGACCCGCTCGAGGACCGCCAGTTCCAGCGGGCGAGCACGCTTTTCTGGCACGGCGTGAACCGAACGAATGCCCTTGAGGACCTGGCGCACCAAGACTGATTTGCTGGGATCAGGAAAGCCTTGGTCTGTATGCCAGCGGGACAGCGCCGCCAGCCGCTGGCGCAGCGTGTTGATGGCCAGGGTAGTCGCATGGTCGGCCAAGTAGCGGGCGATAGCATCGGCAGTGGAAGGCAGCAAGCCTTTCCATTCGATTTCAAAATGGCGTATGGCCGAAGCATAGCTCCGGCGCGTGTTCTCACGCTCGGCAGCCTCAATGTACTGGGCAAGGCGGGTCATGTCACTGTCGTTACGGCGGGCTTCTTTGATCGGTCTGAAGGCAGGGATGCTGGACGCCGCAGTAAGCGGCGCCGGGGGTTCTCAGCGAGAGAACACGATTTGGGATAAATCTGGAACGTCTGTCAGCATCGCACCTAGGGCAATGCTGATCAAGATCCCGTGCAATGTGGGTGACGTTGTCGCCGGGTGGCTTCACCGCTTCACGTTTGAATTCGCCCGTGAGGCTCCTTCTCATCTTCGTCATCTCTCTCCTGAGCACATCATGTCATTGGATATGTCCGAAGAACGGGAAGGAGCCCAGTAAGACTAGCGCCATTGCTTGCTGGTGGAGACTTCATGCTTGCACCTCAGGCGCAGAACGCATCATGCCCAGGCGCTCCAGCAAGGCGACATCGGCGCCTGTGTCGGGGTTGCCGGTGGTCAGCAGCTTGTCGCCGTAAAAGATCGAATTGGCGCCGGCGAGGAAACACAGTGCCTGCACCGCATCGCCCATCTGCTGGCGGCCCGCCGACAGGCGCACACGTGCCTTGGGCATGGTGATGCGCGCGACGGCAATCGTGCGCACGAATTCAAACGGGTCCAGGTCTTCCTGGCCGGCCAGCGGCGTGCCCTCGACCTTCACCAGGTTGTTGATCGGCACTGATTCGGGGTAGGGCGACAGGTTCGCGAGTTCGGCCACCAGGCCGGCGCGCTGGCGCCGGCTTTCGCCCATGCCGACGATGCCGCCGCAGCAGACCTTGACGCCTGCACTGCGCACGCGCGCCAGCGTGTCGAGCCGGTCCTGGTAGTCGCGCGTGGTGATGATGTCGCCGTAGAAGTCGGGCGCGCTGTCGAGGTTGTGGTTGTAGTAATCCAGCCCGGCGCCCTGCAGGGTTTGCGCATGGCCGTCTTCCAGCATGCCCAGGGTGGCGCAGGTTTCCAGCCCGAGCGCCTTGACCGTGCGCACCAGCTCGGCCACTTTTTCAATATCACGGTCTTTCGGCGCGCGCCAGGCGGCACCCATGCAGAAACGGGTGGCGCCGGCGTCCTTGGCGCGCTGCGCAGCGATTTTCACCTCATGCGGCTCCATCAGCTTGGTGGCTTCCACGCCGGTGTCAAAGCGTGCCGCCTGCGGGCAATAGTTGCAGTCTTCCGGGCAGCCGCCGGTTTTGACCGACAGCAGCGTGGCGAATTCAACGCGTGAAGGGTCGAAGTTTTCACGGTGCACGGTTTGGGCCTGGTGCATCAGTTCTGGAAAAGGCAGGTCAAACAAGGCCTCGATGGCATCAACACTCCAGCGGGCCTCGGGGCGGGCCGGGACGCTCTGGCGCGGGCGGTGCAGGGTGACGGGTTGTTCAAAAACGCTGGACATGTCGTTGTTCCTTGAAGCGATACACATTTCGTATCTGGTATCTAGGTTGCGGGATGCTGCTGCAATCTGAATGGCGTTGAAAGGGTGTGAAGTCTGGCCGAGCGCATCCGCTGGCTGCCGGGCGACGGCCAGTTCACTCAAGGCCTGGACCAATTCGTCGATATCGGCCTCTGTGTGGGCTGCCGACAGCGCGATACGCAGCCGCGCTGTGCCGTCGGGCACGGTGGGCGGGCGAATCGCTGGAACCCACAGACCGCGTTCGCGCAGGCCCTCCATGACGGCCAACGCTTCATCATTGCGGCCAATCAGCAGCGGCTGAATGGCCGTGAGCGAGGCGCCGAGCTGCCAGGCGCTACCTTGCAGGCGCTCGGCAAGGCCGTGTCGCAGACGCGTGATGAGCTGGATCAGATGGGCTCGCCGCCATTCGTCTTGCTCTATCAATTGCAGACTGGTGAGCAAAGCGCTGGCCAGCAGCGCAGGCGCGGCGGTAGCAAAAATATAGCTGCGCGTTTTTTGCAGCAGCCATTCGACCAGGGCATCGCTGCCCGCCACAAAGGCTCCCGCCACGCCGGCTGCCTTGCCCAGTGTGGCCATATAAAGTACGCGCGGCGAGGCGCTTGCCCCGCTCAGCCCGAAGTGGGCCAGGCAACCACGACCTTGCGGACCCAGCACGCCAAAACCGTGCGCATCATCCAGCAGCAGCAACGCGTCGTGGCGCTCGCAAAGTGCCAGCAGGGCCGGAACGTCGGCGAGATCACCGTCCATGCTGAACACCGCGTCGCTGATGACCAGTTTTCGTCGAGCCGGACTCTGCGTCAGCGCTTCGTCCAGCGCTGTGAGGTCGGCGTGTGCGTAACGGTGAATCTGTGCACGCGAGAGCCGCGCGCCGTCGATCAGGCAGGCATGGTTGAGTGCGTCGGAAAAAATAGCATCGCCCTGGCCCACCAATGCGGGGATGATGCCGATGTTGGTGGCGTAACCGGCATAGAAGTACAGCGCGCGGGGCAGACCGACAAAAGCAGCCAGTGCCTGCTCCAATGCCTCGTTGGCAGCGCTGTGGCCGCTGACCAACGGCGAAGACGCCGCCCCCACGCCAAAACGCTGCGCCCCCGTGCAGGCTGCTTCTATGAGCGCCGGATGGTTGGCCAAGCCCAGGTAGTCGTTGCTGCAAAACGCCAGCATGCTCTGGCCATCGACCTGCAGGCGGGCGCCGCTTTCCGGCAGCACCACGCGCCGGCGGCGGCGCAGGTGGCTTTCGTCCAGCGCAGCCAAACGTGCAGGAAATTCGTCAAGCCAGGAAGAGGTCTGCGGAGAACAAGTGCTTATCGCCATGCCAGGGGGAGCTCCATCGTGATTGTTCGGGCATCAGGCACGCACTGCCAGGCCAAGCGGGCCAGCAAAGGCGCGTTCAGGTGTTGCTGCAAAAAGCTGATGTTGTCGTCTTGCGCCAGCATGGCCGGATCGACGTGGTTGGCAACCCAGCCGGCCAGGCTCAAGCCGCGCGCGCGTATGGCCTCGAGCGTCAATAACGCGTGGTTCAGGCAGCCCAGCCGCAGGCCGACGACCAGAACCACCGGCAGGCCCAGTGCCTGGGCCAGGTCCGCGCCGGTCTCGCTTGCCGAGAGTGGTACCAGAAAGCCTCCCGCGCCTTCCACCACCACCGCATCGGCCAGCTGCAACAGCTGCCGGTGGCAGGCGACGATGTGGGCAATGTCAATGGTGCGGGCGGCCCGGGCGGCGGCTACATGCGGCGACACCGCGTCGGGCAGCAGCACCGGGTTGTCCAGCGCTGCGGGCACTGCGAGGGTGGAGGCCGCGCGCAGCGCCAGCACGTCTTCGTTGACTTCGCTGCGGTGGATCAGCGTGGTCCCTGCTGCTACCGGCTTCATGCCGACGACGTGCTTGTGGTGGCGTGCCAGTGCATGCAGCAGCGCCGTGCTGACCAGGGTTTTGCCGACACCGGTATCGGTGCCGGTGACAAAGCAGGAGATGGTGCGTTGCCCGGTCATCGCCAGCTTGTTTCTTCAGCCAGCGTGGCCTGCAGTGCGGCAAGCGCACCGCGCGCCAGGTGCGTGCCGCTTTCTTCGTCGATCACGTAGGGCGGCATGGCGTAAATGGTGCGGCCTATAGGGCGAAGCAGAACGCCGTGCGCCATTGCGTGCTGGTGGTAACGCTGCGCAAAGTGAGGCAGCGAGGTGTCCACATCCCAGGCCCAGATCATCCCCAGGTGGCGCGCGTGCCGGATGCGTGGATGGCTGCTCAGAGGGGCAAAAGACTGATCCAGCGTCCGGGCCAGAACAAGGTTGTTGGCCAGCACATCGGTTTGCGCAAACAGCGCCAGGGTTGCCAGCGCGGCCCGGCAGGCCAGCGGATTGCCGGTGTAGGAGTGTGAATGCAGAAAGCCGCGCGCCACTTCGTCGTCGTAAAAGGCCTCGTACACCGCGTCGGTGGTCAAAACTGCGGACAGAGGCAGTGTGCCGCCGGTCAGACCTTTTGACAGGCAAATGAAGTCGGGCAGGATGCCTGCCTGCTGGTGCGCGAACATGGTGCCGGTACGGCCAAAGCCTGTGGCAATTTCATCCACCACCAGATGAACCTCGTAGCGATCACACAGCGCGCGAATCCGGCGCAGGTAGCTTGCGTCGTGCATGGCCATGCCGGCTGCGCATTGCACAAGGGGTTCAACGATCAGCGCCGCGGTTTCCTGGTGGTGTTCATCCAGCCAGGCCTCCAGCGCGGCGGCGGCGCGCTGCGCCACGTCGGCGGCGCTTTCGCCGGACTGGGCGGCGCGTGCATCCGGGCTGGGTACGGTGGCGGCCAGCCGCACCAGTGGTGCATAGGCTTCGCGGAAGATGGCGATGTCGGTCACGGCCAGCGCGCCCACGGTTTCTCCGTGGTAGCCCCCGGACAGGCCTACAAAACGGCACTTGCCGGGGCGTCCGGTGTTGCGCCAGTAGTGCGCGCTCATCTTCAGCGCAATCTCGGTTGCCGAGGCGCCGTCGCTGCCATAAAAGGCATGGCCCAGTCCGGTCAGCGCGGCCAGTTGTTCTGACAGCTCCACCACCGGCTGGTGTGTGAAGCCTGCCAGCATGACGTGGTCGAGTCGGCCCAGCTGGTCCACCAGGGCCGCCTGAATGGCCGGATGGTTGTGCCCGAACAGGTTGACCCACCATGAACTGATGCCGTCCAGGTAACGATTGCCTTCAAAGTCATGCAGCCAGACACCTTCGGCACGTGACACAGGTACCAGGGGCACGGCTTGCGAGGCGTGCTGCTTCATCTGCGTGCAGGGGTGCCACACATGCCGCAGGCTGCGCTGGCTCATGGTCTGGTTGTCCATTGCGTTCGCCGGGAAGTCAGGAGAAAGACGGTTTCAGCGGACCTGCACCGGAATGCCGGAGCGCGCGTCCTTGATGCGGTTGCTCTCGTCGACAAACACCAGCTTAGGCTCGAAGCTCGCTACCCGGTCGGCTGGCAGCTGGCCAAAAGCCGCAATGATGATCAGGTCGCCAACAGCGGCCTGGCGTGCCGCCGAACCGTTGACCGAGATGGTGCCGCTACCGCGCTGCGCCCGTATGGCGTAAGTCACAAAACGCGCGCCGTTGTTGATGTTCCAGATGTGGATCTGCTCGAACTCGGCAATGCCCGAAGCATCCAGCAAGTCGTCGTCAATGGCGCATGAACCCTCGTAATGCAGTTCGCACTGGGTGACAGTGGCACGGTGGATTTTTCCAGCTAAAAGGGTACGTTGCATAGCGTCTCCAGCCTCGAGGCTTGGTGAGAGTGTGGGCTTGGAAAAACGGGGCTTCCTTCGTCCGCGCAGGTATCGAAATGTTCCGAAGATGTGGCCAATACCTCACTGAGGTGTTGACTGGCTAGCAGGGGATCGGCGGCAGTCAGGTCAACTTACTGCGTCGGTACGAACCGAGTCAAGTCCACGGCTTTGGGTGCTGTCCATCCCAGATATCCGACCACAATGTGCCAGCAGGACCTCGGAACGGATTCTAGTGGACTGTAACGATTGAATCGGGAGTAATGCGTCGTGACAGATCACAGTACTTCCACTTCACTGGTTTGGGTTGCTCGTTGTACTTTCGG
>LNFM01003277.1_pt1 | contig 32893 bp, 26 predicted proteins | sample 596031 | NCBI WGS metagenome assembly LNFM01 (sample SAMN04254537, study PRJNA301005) | activated carbon metagenome | isolation source: dual media filters at the Ann Arbor, Michigan drinking water treatment plant | place: USA: Ann Arbor | reverse complement strand
CGTGCTGCTGGTCGCGGTGATCGCCTACCAGATCGGCATGCTGACCATCAGCCCGCTCGACCGCGTGTTCGACACGCGCAAGCGCATCGCCATCGCCGGCACTTTGCTTATCGCCGCGATCCTGGCGACGCTCGCCTTTTGGGCGAAGGCGCCGCTCTGGGTCGCCGTGGGCGCCATCGTCGGCATCGGCTTCCTGAGCGCCTCCAGCACCATGGTGATGACGCATGGCCGCGGCATCTTCCCCGACCGGCTGATCGGCCGCGGCATCGCCACCATGAACACCAGCGTCATGCTGGGCGTCGCCTGCATGCAGACCCTGTCCGGCGTCATCGTCGGCGCCTTCGCACCCCTGCCCGACGGCGCCCGCTCCGAGGAGGCCTACCGCACCCTGTTCGGCTTCATGGTCGTGGTGCTGCTGGTCGCCCTCACCGTCTACAGCCGCTCGCGCGACATCCGCCCCAGCGACGAGCTGCGCGCCCGGCAGGCGGCGCTGAAGAGCTAGAGCTCTTCAGCGTCCGATAGAATCACCACCACCGACCTCATGCTGAGGAGCGTCCCATCGGGACGCGTCTCGAAGCATGGGCACGAGCACCGAGCCTGTTGCCGATCCTTCGAGACGCGGCCTGCGGCCGCTCCTCAGAGTTTGTGAATCTATTCGACTGCGAAACGTATGCCTGACAACCGCGCAATTTTGATGGAATCGCGAGAAGGCGGCCAAGATTCGAAAGCATCTCAAAAGTTCAGCATCCCCATGCCCTGCTCAAAGATTCACAAGCTCTCAGGATGAGGGCGTGCGGGTCGACTTGAAGCGGAAAGCCGCTACGCCAGCCCCAGCCCCATGCCGCCGTCGACGCGCAGGATCTCGCCGGTGATGAACTGCGCCTCGTCTGAGGCGAGGAACAGCGCGGCATAGGCGGTGTCGTGGCCGGTGCCCATCTTGCCGCGCAGCGGCACCATGGCATTGCGCTGGGCGCGAACCTCTTGCGTCGGGCGGCCGGTCGCCTGGGCGATGCCGGTGATCGCCATCGGCGTGTCCATGAAGCCCATCATGATGGCGTTGGCGCGGATGCCGTAGCGGGCATTGGACTGGGCCACGTGGGTCGTGAGGCGGTTCACCGCCGCCTTCGACACTTCATAGGCCATCTGCGTCGCGCCGCTGGTGGCGGCGAGCGAGGAGATGTTGACGATCGAACCGGACTTCTGCGCCCGCATCACCGGGATGGCCGCCTTGATCGTATGCCACATGCCCTTGAGATTGACGTCGAGGATGCGGTCCAGCACGTGCTCCTCGATGCGGTGGGCGGGCGCATCGCCGCCGCCACCGATGCCGACATTGTTGATCAGGATGTCGACGCGGCCATAGCGCGTAACGGCGAGCTTGACGATGCGGGCGCAATCGTCGGCGACCGTGATGTCGGCCTCCATCGCCGAAACGACGGCCCCGGTGGACGAGATGTCCTTGGCCGTCTTCTCCGCGCGCTCGCCGCTCCGGTCGACGCAGAGCACCGTCGCGCCCTCGCGCGCGAGCAGGCCGGCGATGGCCGTTCCGTTACCGATCGTTTCGCCCGGTGTCTGTCCCGCGCCGACGACGACGGCGATCTTTCCTTCAACACGCTTTGACATGTCTTGCATCCTTTGGAGATAACCTAGAGCGGACGGCAGTTGACCGCGACGGTCTGCATGCCGCGGCCGGCCTTGCCGTCGCAACCCAGCCGCGCGCCGCGATTGTAGAACGGCGGATCGAGCGAATAGGAGAAGTCGTCGGTGTCCTGGAGATCGACGATCCGATAGAGCTTGTACGGACCGCTGTCGCAGATGAGCTGCCGTGCGTCGGCGAACAGCGATGCCGGCAGCACCAGCACGTGCTCTATCGTGGGATCGGCCGCGCAGAACTTCTCCTGGAGTTCGCCATGGCTGCTCGCCTCGATGATCGATGTCCGCTGGGCGACGGCCGCTTCCGCGAGCGCCAGCACGCTCACCATGACGATAGGAATGGTCGACCGCACCACCACCACGCTCTCCCGAGGCTCTGCCGTTCGCGAATGTGACGGACGGACCGGTGCGGAGCCAGCCCCGGCAGCCCGAGGGCTCGGCCAATCGCGAGCAAGGTCCGCAGGGCAGACCGCTGCCCTGCGGACCGGGCCCGTTAGGCCGCTTCGCGATAGGGCATGTCGCCCAGATAGTTTCGCTTGCCGACCGGAACGCCGTTGTGGCGCAGGATCGCGTAGGTCGTCGTGACGTGGAAGTAGAAATTCGGAATGACGTGCTGGACGAGGAATTCCTCGCCCGAGAGCGACTTGCCGTTCCAGCGCGGCTGGGTGATGCGCCGCTCGGCCGCCCCGGCGAAGGACTGGGCCGTGAAGCCCTTCAGATACGCGACGGTGCTTTCGATGCGCGCCTTGATCTCGCCCAGCGTCGCTTCGGTATCGGCCTGCGCGGGCGCGTCCTTCTCGGTACCCGCCAGACGCGCGGCGCCGAGCTTGGCGGTGTCGCAGGCGATCTGGACCTGCTTGATCAGGTTGAACTGATCGGGCGCCAGGCGCGCCTGCAGCAGGACGGCGACATCGAACTTCTTCTCGCCGGCATACTTCTCGGCCTCGTTCAGGATGGCCAGCAGGTTGCCCAGCATCTTGCTGAACTGGGAGACGACGAGCGTGTGGATCATGCGAACCTCGGAGGGGGTTGGTGGATGTGCGCGCAGGCCCTACGCGATTCCATCGGCTGCCGCCAGAGCTCGGGCTCTTTAGCTGCGTCCCGCCTTCAGCATCTCGACGTGTTCCGTGAGGTGCTTGTGGAAGTGGCCGATCGCCTGTTCGTAATGGCCGAAGGTGAAATGGGTGTTGGCGCCAGATGCCAGGCCGGCCTGGATCTCGCGGGCGGCGTGGCGGTCTTCCAGGATGCCGCTTTCCTGCACGAAATTGGCGTCCTTGCGCGCCTGCTCGATGTCGAGCGGCTTGCCGTTCTTGAGGCGCGGCGCGAGCTGGTAGACGACCCAGTGCGTCTCCGAAGGCGACACCGGCTCGAGGATGATCAGGATGGCGTGGCTCGACAGCACGCTGACATGGGTGTTGGGAAAGAGCTGGTGGACGTCGGTGATGCGCCCCTGCGTGCTCCACTGCTCGCGCGGCACGGTGCGCAGCTTCTCGATGCGGCGGAACGGGAAGACGATGCGCGAATTGCGGCCGTGCAACTCGACGACATTTAGGTTGTCGTAGCCGTAGGGAAAGAACGACTGATTGTGCAGCGCCTTGATGTGGTAGCCCTCCATCGAGGTCTCGCCCAGCACCTTCCAGTTGGCCTTGTCGCCGAACTCGATCTTGTTGAACAGGACGTAGTCGTCGGTCAGCACCTCGGGCAGGTCGCCCAGCGGTCCGTCCGACAGCGGCTCGTCCTGCGTCACGAAGACGATGCCGTTCCGCTCCTGCACCGCTGCCACCGGCACCAGCCCGTGCGCTTCCTTGTCGAGGCCGGGGAAGCCGTCCTCGCCCGGGATGTGCCTCAGCGAGCCGTCGAGACCGTAGGTCCAGGCGTGATAGGGACAGGCGAAGGCGCGCTTGCAGCCCTCGCCCTCCTCCAGCTTCATGCCGCGATGGCGGCAGGCGTTGCGGAACCCGCGCACCACGCCGTCGGTGCCACGCACCACCAGCAGCGGCGTGCCGACCGTCGTGCGCGCGATGTAGGAGCCTGGCTCCGGCAGCGCCGCCGACGGACAGAAAGCCATGGGCACGCGGCGCAGCACCTCGAGCTCGGCCGCGAAGCGCTCGGGCGAATGATAGTGCTCGACCGGCTCGCGCCACACCACGCTGCCCTTGTCCGTCGTCTTGCCGTCGATGTGCGCCAGGATGCGATCGATCAGGTCGGTTTCGTTCAGCAGCGCGGCCATTCTTCGTCCTCTGCAAGCGGGCGGGGCGATACTATGTCTCGCGCCTTCGGCGACGCAACAAACCCGGCCGCGCAGCGAGACGGCGCAAGTGGATGGTGAATGCGGGCGGGCGCGCGCCCTCCCTACCTGCCATCAGGTGGGATGCTGGATTGTTGGTACATGCTCATCTGCCTGTTCGCGCTGGGCCAACGGGGCCTACTCGGTCAACGCCGGCACCGTGACCAAGCTCGGCGCCGACATCGTCCAGCTCGACCATCTGCTGCGCTCCTACGGGCCGGAGGCGACCGAAGCGCGCGCCAAGGGCAAGAAGGTGCCGGCGAAGAAGAAGACCGCCGCCAATAAGGGAACCAGCGCCAAGCGCAAGACAGCGACAAGGGGCAAGAAGAAGGTCTGACGCACCCGGACCTGACGCCGAGCACAGGCGTTGCCGTTGCAGGCCACGCTAGACCGCTATATCGGCGATCACCGGCAGGTGATCCGACAGATCCCGCGCGCGGTAGTCGGTGCAGCTGCCGATCAGGGCGGAGGCTGGCGAGAGATAGATTCGGTCGAGCTGGAAGAGCGGCAGTCGTGCGGGAAAGGTGCGATGCCGGCTGAAGCCCGGCAGGGCGCGCGCGAGGCCGCGGCGCACCGAGCCCGCCCACAGCCAGTCGTTGAAGTCGCCCAGCGCGACGGTCGGGCGGTCGAGCCGGCCCAGCATGCCCAGTAGCGCGATCGCCTGGCTTCGCCGCTCGCGCAACGTGAGACCGAGATGCGTGGCGATCACGCGCAGCGGCCCGAAGGGAGTGGCGACGTCGGTGCAGATGGCCCGCCGCGGCTCGCGCTCGGGATAGGAGAGATCGTGGATCTGCGTGTTCTCCAGCGGCCACCGGCTGATCAGCGCCTGGCCATATTCGCCGTCCGCCGTCACCACCGTCCTGGCGCCGATTCCGTGCGAGCCCAGAGCGGCCTGGAGCACATCGAAGGGATTGCCCATATGTGCCCGAACGCTGCGCGAGTCGATCTCCTGCAGGGCCACGATGTCGGGCGCGTGGCTCTTCACCAGGGCGATCACGCGATCCAGGTCGAAGCGCGGATTGCGACCGAACGCGCCGTGGATGTTCCAGGTCATCAGCCGGACGGAATTCAAGAGGTCCGTTCCCCGAGCCGTGACACGATGGCCTGTGCGCCGAAGGAGAGGCCGATCCAGCCGGCGACGCAGAGCGCCAGCACGCCGATCTGGCCAGCGCTGGGATTGGCCAGCACCTTGGCGATGCGGTCGCCCATCAGCGCAATCGCCGCGATGCCCGGTCCCATGCCGATCAGGGTGCCGAGCCCGAAGTCGACGAAGCGGATCGAGCCTGCGCCCGCCGCGAGGTTGACGAGAGAAAAAGGGGCCACCGGCACCACGCGCAGCGCGACCATCGCGAGCAGCCCGCGCCGCTGCAGACGGTCGCGCAGCCTGTCCCAGCGCTTGCCGAGCAGGCGCTTGGGCACCTCCTGCCCGAAACGGACGCCGACCGCGAACATCAGCCCCGCACTCGCCGCGACGCCCGCGCTGGCATAGAGCATGCCCCACCATGGCCCGAATACCGCGGCCGTCGCCAGGATCAGAATGGTGACGGGAAACGCCACCGCGCCCCCCAGCAGGAACAGACCGACGACCAGGCCCAGCGCCCAGGGCTCGCCCTCGGCGCCCTCGAGTAGCTCACGGATCCGGTCGGGCTGCGCCAGCTCCTTCAGCCCGGTGAATTGCCAGGCGAGCGTCAGCAGGACGATCAGTGCGAGAGCGGCAACCACCAGGACTCCCGCTCTTCCGAGGATTCCCTCCTGCGCCGAATCCTCGTCGTTGTGCGACGGCTCTCGCGCGGCTTTGACTTCCCTCTCCCTGGCAGCGCGCCGGTCCTCTCGCTTCGCCAGACGCCGCCCGATGGTGCGACTGCCATGGAACAGCAGGCGCGGCAGCAGACGCCCCGCCAGGCGACCCAGCCGCAGCGGCCGCGCCGGATCGGCAACCCGCTCGGCCAGGCGCGCCAAGATGGTACGGTCGGGCTGGCCATCGTCGATCGGGCTGAGACAGTGACCGTTGCCGCAGAGCTGGTCGGCCACACGCACCAGCGAGCCCTGCTCGGCCACGGCGGCCGCGACTTCTTCCGCGGAGACGCCGCAATGCTCGCCGAGAAGTCGATTGCGCAGCCTCGTGATGGTGGTGCGCTCCTGGTCCGTCGCCGCCTCGATGGCGAGGTCGCACTCGGTGTCGGCGCCCATCGAGCGGTTGTTGAGGTTGGCCGAGCCGACCCTCAGGAACGAGTCGTCCACCACCATGATCTTGGAATGGATCATCGTGTAGGTGGATTGGCCGTTCTCTTCGATCGACGGATAGAGCAGCCGGACGCGGTCGCCGCCCGCCGCCCTGACGGTGCGCCAGAAGCGGATGCGGCCGTTGCGCATGGTGCGCCGCTCGACGAAGGAATCGTGGCTGCGCGGCGCGACCATCACCACCTCCAGCTCGGGCCGCTCCCGCAGCCGGCGCGCGAGCGCGGAGGCCACCACGCCCGAGGTCATGAACTGGTTCTCGATATAGATCGTGCGCTCGGCGCGCCCGATGCTCTCGATGAACAGCGCTTCGGCTTCGCGCACTTCCTCCTCGCGATGGTAGCGCGGCTGGGTGCGGGTGATCGCGACCTCGACGTCGGTGAAATCGGGCTCGAAGCTCTCTGGCCAGGGCTGCCCCTCTGGCCGGACCTCTGGTTCGCCGCCGTTGGCGTGGCACCAGCGGGCGCGGGCCAGCAGCGCCAGTGCCCGCGCCGCCTCGCCGTCGACCATCATCTGAACGTCGTGAAACGGCCGGTAGGGCTCGCCGGCCGGATCGACGCGCCGGGGGTTGTCGGGCTCGTGGCGGCTGGTGTCCCAGCGGCGGATGGTGAGGTCGAGACCGCCCGAGAAAGCCAGCGCATCGTCCACCACCACCAGTTTCTGATGCTGGGAGGAACCGAACGGCACGGTCGAGTCGAGGCAGAGCGTGACCTGTGGCGGCATCTGCCAGTTGAGGGCGAGCCGCGGCAACGGCTCGCGTTCGTGCGCGTAGACCAGTGAGTAGTCCCAGAGCAGCAGATGGATCTGCAGTTCCGGCCGCTGCGCCGCGAGTTCGGTAAGGAAAGCCGCGAAGCTGGTCGGAAACCCGTCTGTGGGCGGCTGCTCGCCCACCAGCTCGGTGCGGCTGTCGATGTCCCATCCGACGATGAAGATGGTGCGCCGCGCCTGCAGGAAGGCCTCGCGCACGGCCGCGAAGAAGGCCGCACCGTCGATCAGTACGACCGCCCGGCAGGCGCGTTCGACCTTCCACACGGTCCGTCCGGGCTGAAAAAGAGGCGACATGGCGCCTATAACGCGGATCGCCTCGCAATGATCCGCAGCGCAGAGCCAGGAAAGCAGGAACGCACTGCCGCGGCGCTCGTTCAGCCCCCATGTTGGATTTTCTTGGCAGCCTCCTATGGCCGGTCGTCATCATGGTGTCGACCGTGTCGATCGCCGTCGCCGTCGGCGTGTTCATAGCGACGCGGAAGCTCGACTAGGGTATCTCTGCCGGACGACCCAGCCGGATACTTCATGCACGTTCCTTCAGTCAGCCTGACCGCCGAAGACATCACGCGCTTCGGCCCCGACCCCCTCGCCCTGTTCAGCCGCAACCTCGCCTCCGTGGAGGAGCGGATCCTGCGCGCCTGCGCCCGCGCCGGCCGGCCGCGCGAGACGGTGCGGCTGCTGCCGATCACCAAGACAGTGCCGGCCCACATCCTGCGCTTCGCCCACGCGGCCGGCATCCGCGACTTCGGCGAGAACAAGATCCAGGAAGCGGTGGCCAAGCGGGCCGAACTCGCGGACCTCGACATCGGCTGGAGCATCGTCGGGCACCTGCAGACCAACAAGGTCAAGTACCTGACCCGCTTCGCCTGGGAGTTCCACGCGCTCGACAGCGTGCGGCTGGCCGAGATGCTCGACGCGCGCCTCGACCGGGAGGACCGTTCGCTCGATGTCTATGTGCAGGTGAACACGTCGGGCGAAGAGAGCAAGTACGGCCTGCAGCCCGGCGAGCTGCTCCCCTTCCTCGATGAACTCCGGCGCTGCCGGCGGCTCAAGCCGCGCGGGCTGATGACCCTGGCGGTGTTCAGCACCGACCTCGACAAGGTGCGCCCCTGCTTCGACCGCCTGCGCGACCTGCGCGATACGGCCGGCCGGCACGATCCCGCGATCCGGGAACTGTCGATGGGCATGTCGAACGATTTCGAGGAAGCGATCGTCCAGGGCGCCGACGTGGTGCGCGTCGGCGAGGCGATCTTCGGCAAACGCTCGACTCCCGACGGCCATTACTGGCCAAAGGCCTGATTGGGTGAGTGAAATGACCAATGACAGCGTGGCGATCGGCATCATCGGTGCCGGCATCATGGGCGAACGCCTGCTCGGGGCGATCCTTCAACAGGATCCCGCCCTGGTCCATGTGTGCGGCCTCTGGGACCCCTCGCCCGACGCAATGCGGCGCATGGAGCGAAGCTTCCGGCACGTCGAGCGCATGCCCGACGCGGCGGCGGTGATCGCGGCGAGTGACTGCGTCTACGTCGCCTCGCCTCCGGCCTCTCATCTGGGTCACGCGCGCGCGGCTCTCGCTGCCGGCAAGAGCTTCTTCGGCGAGAAGCCGCTTTCGGTCGATGTCGCCGACGCGCGGACCTTCGTTGGCGAGGCCGGCGACCGGGGCGCGGTGAACTTTCCCTTTGCCTCTTCCTTTGCCGTGGCCGCCCTGAGGGACTGGATCGCCAAGGGTGAGATCGGCACGCCGCAACGCATCGATATCGAAGTGGGCTTCAAGGTCTGGCCGCGGCCGTGGCAGGCCGATGCGGTGACGTGGCTCGACAAGCCCATGCAAGGCGGTTTCACGCGCGAGGTCGTCTCGCACTTCCTTTTTCTGGCGCGGCGGCTGGTCGGGCCGTTGCACGGTCTGAACGGCGAGGCCTGGCTTCCGGAGCCCGGCAAGTCCGAACGGCGCATTGCGGCCACGTTGCTCGCCGGCGATCTGCCCGTGACGCTCTCGGGCGCCGTCGGCGCGACGGCGAAGGACGATCACAATGTCTGGACGCTGGAAGGCGACCGGGGCGCCGTACGCCTGTGCGACTGGTCGATCGCCGAGCGCCGCCTGCCCGACGGCACCTGGCAGCCCGCGCCGGATGCCATGCCCAACGAACGAGCTCGGCCGCTGGCGCTGAAGCGGCAGCTCGAAGGCGTGGCCCGGCTGGCGCGCGGCAAGGCCCATCACCTCGCGACGCTCGAGGAAGCGTTCAACGTCCAGGAAATCGTCGAGGGGATTCTCGCCGGGTCGCTCTCCCGTCACCGCGGATAGAACGTCGATCCGTAGTCGAAGGTGATCTCCTCTCCCTTCGTGATGCCCTCGATTCCGGCCACGATCCAGATCCGGCCCTCGTCGCGAAGAATGAAGGCGTTGGGGGTCCGGCGGCGGTGATTGGCATAGCGCGCTTCGTTGCCGCCGGAAGAGCCGTCGATGTTCGCGTTCCTTGCCAGTTCGAAGATGCTGTCGGCGCCGGCCGCGATCCGCGCCAAGGCTACGCCATCGGCAATCCGCTCACCCTTGTATTCGATGATCTTGGTGCCCCATGGGATCTCCTCGGCGGCAAAAAGGCCTTCGCCGTGAATTCCCGACTTTCTGACGACTACCTTCGCCACGTGTCTCTCATCGTTCATCGATGAGCCCCCTTAGCATCCGGACGACACGGCGAGAACACGATCATCCACTGGCTGTGATGGCATGCTGGGCGAAGCACTCGGAAACTGCCTCGCCGCTGCGACTATTCGAGTTTGTTTGCCGTCGACGATGGCCTATGCTCGCCGTGCGTGGGGCTAGTCTATTTTCGGCATACGATTGGGAAAATTGGGATGGATCCGACCGCACGCCTCGGTGCGACACCATCTAGAACCGCTTTCCGGGGCATGCGTTCTTGCGGGTTCGTGAAATGAGCGCGAGTCTCCGCAACGCCAGCCTTCGCCAACTGGCCTTCCTGGCCGGCGGCTTCGTCGCCCTCCTCTGCGTGGCGCTCCTCACCCTCAGTTCCCTGCGCGAATGGGGTCTGCGACACGACGCGCTGAAAGCCGCGGAAATCGACGTCGCAAACATCGCCCAATCCCTGGTCCAGCATGCCGACGATTCTTTCGAACTGGCCGACAGCCTGGTCATCGGCCTCGTCCACCGTGTGGAGTCGGACGGCATCGGGCCTGGCGCCGTCCAAAGGTTGAGAGACGACATCGACCTCCGGAAGGGCACGATGGGGCGCGTCCGGGCTTTGTTCGTCTATGACGCAGCCGGCCGCTGGCTCGCAACGTCGGAGCCGGTCAACACGGCATTGTTCAACAACAGCGACCGCGACTACTTCAAGCAGCATCGGGCATCGCCCGACAAGGGGTTGCTGATCAGCAGCCCCATCAGGAGCCGCTCCGGCGGACAGTGGGTCATCACGGCGTCGCGCCGCTTCGATCACCCGGACGGGTCCTTTGCCGGTGTCGTGCTGGCCACCATCGACGCGAGCTACTTCGCGAACTTCTACAAGCGCTTCGACCTCGGCCCGACGGGGGTCATCAACCTGATCGACAAGAGCGGTATCATACTGGCGCGAAGCGTCGACAATGAAACCTCGGTCGGCCGCGATATCTCGAGCACGCCGCTCATCCGCGACATGGACGCCCGCCGACCGGCGGGTCTCTACTATTTCAGGTCGCCATTCGACCACACGATGCGCCTGAGCTACTATAGGTTGAGCGAGCGCTTTCCGCTTCTCGTCCTTGCGACAGAAGCAAAGGACGAAGTCCTCGCGCCCTGGCGCGAGGAGGCGATCATCCGCATGGTCCTCGTCCTCGGCCTGGTGACGCTGATCGCCGGCACCGGCATCTACCTGGTGCGCCAGTTGCTGAAGGGGCAACGGGTCGCGGCGGTGCTGGCCGCCAAGGAGGCGGACTTCCGGCTGCTGGCCGAGGAGTCGAGCGACATGGTCATGCGCATCGGCTTCGATGAGCGCATCATCTACGTATCGCCGTCGTGCGTTCGCCTCCTGGGGTGGAGCGCCGAACTGCTTGTCGGGACGCTCGCGCTGGCGGGGGTAAATGACGAGGATCTGCCGCATGTGCGCGAAACCGTCCAGGCCCTGAAGGGGGGCGAGGTCGAGGAAGCCAGGCTCGTCTACCGGACGCGCCACCGGCAGGGTGGTGAGATTTGGCTCGAGACCGCCCTGCGCGCGACCCACGATTCGGAGTCCGGCAAGGTCAATGGCGTCGTCGCGATTTCGAGGGACATGACAGAGCACAAGGACCTCGAGGAAAGGCTCGCGACCCTGGCGACGAAGGATGGCCTGACGGGGCTCGCCAACCGGCGTCACTTCGACGACATGTTGCAGCAGGAATGGCGCCGGGCCGAGCGCGACGGTGCCTCCGTCTCACTGGTGATGATGGACGTCGATAACTTCAAGAAGTTCAACGACCAATATGGTCATCAGGCCGGCGATTCGTGCCTGAAGACCGTTGCCAAGGCGATCGCGGCGGAAGCGCGTCGCCCGGCCGATCTTGCCGCCCGCTACGGCGGCGAGGAGTTCGTGCTGCTGCTTCCCAACACCGACGAGGTGGGCTGCGCACTGGTCGCAGAGCGGATCCGCGCGGCCCTGGAAGCCCTCAAACTGCCGCACGCCCTGAACCCGCCGACGAAGCGGGTGACGATGAGCATCGGTGGCGCGACGGGCTGGCCGAATGCCGAAAGCCAGGGCAACCATCCATCGCTGATCGCGGCGGCAGACCGGGCGCTGTATGCCGCCAAGCATGCCGGTCGCGACCGCTTCGTCATGTCAGGCCAGGTCGTCGCCTGGCGGGACGCCGAGAGCGCCTGACCGAGGCACGTCCCACACATGTCGTTGTCGGTCGATGTCCTCACGCTCTATCTGCTGAATTTCGTGGTCGCGTTCGTGATGGCCGGGATCTACTTTTTCTCCTGGTCGCATCATCGCGACGTCCCCGGCGTGCGCGGCTGGGCCATTGCCCTCGCGCTGGGAGCGTTGGGATCCCTGGAGCTCAGCCTGCGGACCACCAGCTCGCCCCTTCCGATGGTCATCATGGCCAACTCCCTGGTCGTTGCAGCCTATGCCACCGTGTGGATGAGCGTGCGGCGGTTCAACACCGGGGAGCGGGCCCTCAACCGTGCCGTCATTCCCACGGTCCTGTTCTTCATCATCTTCTCCTCGGCCCTGGCGGGTGGCACCGATGTCAATGTTCGCGTCGCGCTCTGCTCGTTCGCGATCGCCATCCTGTCGCTGCTTGCCGGTTGGGAAGTCCTCCGGGCCAGGATCAGCGAGCCGCTGATCAGCCGGATTCCCACGGCGCTTGCGCTTCTGATCACGTCCCTTGCCATGGTCGTGCGCATCGTCTTCTCCCTCCTCGAAGATCCGCCGCAAGAGCCGACGACGCCCTTCTACGACCCAACCCAGGGCATCACGCTCCTCGTCAATACGATCTGCGTCGTGGCCATGACGCTCGGGTTCCTGATGATGACCCACGAGCGGCTGAGGCATCATTACGAGAGCCTGGCGAGAACCGACGAGCTGACGGCCCTGCCAAATCGCCGCTTCCTCCTCGACGAAGGGAAGCGCCTGAGGGACCCGGCCTGCGTGCTGATGATCGATCTGGACCACTTCTCCGAGGTCAACAGGACGTTCGGGCATGCCGGCGGCGACCAGGCGCTCATCGCCTTCGCGAACCTGGCACGCGGCCAGCTACGCCCCGGCGACCTGGTCGCCCGCTACGGCGGCGAAGAATTCTGCGCGCTGCTGCGCGACGTCGACGAGCCGCAAGCGCAGCGGATCGCGGAACGGCTGCGCTCCTCCATTGCCGACCTGTCGATAGACGTGGACGGCCGACCCCTTCGCATCACCGCCAGCATCGGACTGGCGAGGCTCGACGGAGACCTGGAGACGGCGATGCGCAACGCCGACGCTGCGCTCTACCGTGCCAAGGCCCTGGGCCGCAACCAGGTGCAGAGCGCGGGCGACGTTTCCGAGACGGACGCTTCCTGAAGGAAGTTCATCGGAGCGCCCCCCCCCGGTCCGTAGGTCAGTCCGCCGCCTGCGGCGGCCAAAATCGCCCGGCCTTTGCCATGCTCCCGATCCAGCCCGCCACCTCGTGGGCAGGCATCGGCCGGGCAATCAGAAAGCCCTGGGCGAAGTCGCAGCCGATCGCCTCCAGGGCATCCCATTGCTCCTGTGTCTCGATGCCTTCACCGGTCAGGCTCACCCCCTCGCGAGCCGCAAGGGACGCCAGCATCGAGGCGATGTCCCTGCCCTCCTGGTTGCCGGGCAACCGCGCCACCAGGCCACGATCCATCTTCAGATCGCTGAAGGGGTAGTATTGCAGCCGTCCGAGATCGGAATAGCCCACGCCATAGTCGTCCATCGATATCCCGACGCCCGCCGCGCGCAAGCGCGTCAGCAGGCTGCGGGCGACGGCCGGATAGCGCGCCCTCTCCGTTTCCGTGATCTCCAGGATGAGAGAGCGCGGATTCATTCCCCGAGCGTCGAGCAGGGCCAGAATATGCTCAGCGGTCTCCAGCGTGGTGAGCATGAGGGCCGAGATGTTCACGGAGACCGAAAGGGACAGCCCCTCCTTCCTCCAGGCCACCTGTTGATCGACGGCCCGCGTCAGCACTTCCCATGTAAGGGGGACGATGGCGCCGGACTGTTCGGCAAGGCCGATGAACTGGTCTGGCCCGATCAGGCCAAACTCGGGGTGTCGCCATCGCACCAGTACCTCGATCCGGCTGACCACCCGATCCTGAATCGAAACGATGGGTTGGTACTGGACCTCGATCTCGTCGCTTGGGATCGCCTCGAGTTCGCGCGCAACCAGGTCGTCGTGCGGAACCTGCTCCCCCCGGGCGACAAGGGAGGACAACGTCATGGACACATTGGCAAAGAAGGAAGGCTTGGCGAGAACGTGGACCACGTCGAGGCCCGCGCGAATGGCGCTCCGTCTAACGACTTCGCCGTCCACGACATCGATGGAACCGACCAGGACGGTACGCGGACGCCACCCGGCGCCCAGAGCATCGATGATCCAGAGGCACTGCTCACGCCCGAGATCGACGTCGAGGAAGAGCCAGTCGAAATGCCGCCCCTGCAGAAAGTCCGGAAGCTCCTCCGCCGAGCGGATGGCTCGGACGGAAAAATCGAGAGTGGTCGCCCTTTCGACCAATTCCGCCTGGAATTCATCATCACCGCTGACCACCAGAGCGCGGAACTTGTTCGGCATCAAACGGGTCCGACGGGGATTGGCCAGAAGGTGGCCTCTGGCCCGCGCGCACAAACGCATCGGACGGGAATGTCCATGTCATGGCCCCTCGCAGTCCGATGGACTAGGCAACCCGCGGTCGAGCGCGGCCGGCTAGGAACGTTTTGCACGGGGCGCTTCTTGGCCTGCCAGGTTCGAGAGCAGCTTCAGGCTGGCCGAATAATAGTCGTCGTCGTCGCCGATTGCGGCGACCGGCACCGTTCCCTTGAACTCGTCGGCCACGAACCGCGTGACCGCCGCGACGGCGGCGTAACCGCCGCTGGACGGGTACGGCGCCACGGAGCCGTCGTCGAGGTTGATCCAGGCCGGGGGCCGTCCTGCGAACCTCGGCGTCCGCCAGGCCGTCACGAACCGGCCGAGTCGGGAGGCCTGATTGTGCCACGCCAGGTACAGGGGAATGCGAATGGCATCGAAGCCGAAATACGGCTTCCAGTCGTCGGCGACCCGGAACGCGTGCTGCCCGACCAGCAGCCAGTCCGGCGGGAGCTTGTAGTCGCCGAAGGCCGCATTGTCGCAAAGCCAGAGCCCGTCGGCTTCGAGACGCCGCCATTTCCCCCGGTCACCAGCACCCTCGGCAAAATCATGGATCGCGGGCCATACATAGTAGGAAAGATTGACCACGTATCGATTGCCGCGCGCAAAACCCTGAAGGCCCGGCAGCAGGATCAGTCGCCCCTGGAAATCGACAGCCAGCCGCTCGAGGACTGCCGACTGGATGCGCCGGGAAGGCTGCAGCCAGCGCGGCTCGTTCCATTTCGCGGCGGCGCGCATGAGCGCCCAGGCGATCAGGATGTCGCCGTCGGCCGCGTTGTTCTTGTCGGGAACGGGGTCGGACGTATTGGGCGACCAGCGCCAGGAAAAGAGGCCGTCGCCGCGCTGCAGCGATCTGGAGGTCCAATCCCAGATCCTCCCGAAGGACTCCTTGTCGTCATAGCTCTGGGCAAACAGTAGCCCCCAGCCCTGGCTCTCGGAATGGCTGACATTGTTGTTGCCGCTGTCGATCACCCGCCGGCCGTCGACGATGAAGCGGCGCTTGAAAGTCTGCCAGTTCTGGTCCGCCCTGGCGGCCGTGGGAAAAAGCGAAAGCGCCGCAAGGCCGATGCCCGCTTTCAGGAGCCGCCGGCGCGAACGATCGGTTCCCCGATCCGGGTTCATGGCTAGAGACCGGTCCGTTCGTAGCGGAAGACCAGCGGCGGATAGGCTCCGCTGCCACGTTCGGCGAGGCGCATGGCAAGGCCGGGCCGCGCCGCCTGCTGGGTCAGCCAACCCTCCAGAAGCGCCTCGAGGATCGCCGCAAAGGCCGTCTGCGCCTCGACCCCGTCGAAGCACGGATAGCCGACGACGACGAACTCGAGCGCCTTCTCGGCCTCGTAGACATCGACCTGCCCCCAATCGAGAGCCTGCAACCCGGCATTCATCGCCGCCTTGAGTTCGGCGAGGGAGTTGGAGGCCTGGATGGCGTGTTCCCTGGCGATCGCCGATCCGGCGCCGGCCAGGATGCGTAGCGCCTGCTCGTCTCCGGCGACTTGCGACAGCGCGGTCGCCAGCCCCTCCATCAGGCTCCGCAGGGGGACCGGGCAGGAGCGGCGGGCGGCTTCGGCCAGGGTCACGGGATCGAATGAATTGATTGCCGGGCGGACAGCCATCGAAAGTCCGTTCTGAAACAAGGCTAATTAAACGAGCTTTTCAGGAATAGCAGAATTGTGCCCTGGTCGTACTGATAGGCGTTGTCGAAATTGGCCTTGGCGCCGATCGAAGTGCGATCGGTCGCTGCATATTCGAAACCGAGGCGCAGGCCGAAGGCGATGCCGGTGTTGCTCTGCGCCGGGAAGAGCGGTGCAAACGCCGCTGCTCCGGACGAGGCCAGGATGTTCGCCGCGTTCTGGAAGTAATAGTTCGTGGGGAAGAACAGCGACGAACTCTGCTGGATGCTCTGCACGCCGAGGGTGGCCCCGGCACTGTAGGTGAACTTGCCCGAAGTCTCCGTCCAGTCGATGGGGAACGTCAGGCTGTAAAAGCTCTGTGGGCTGAAGTAACCGCCCTGGCCGTAGGTGAAATAGCTGAAATTCTGGTCGTAACTGAGGTAGGTCGCCGAGATGCCGACCTTGAGTTCCTGATTCTCGTCCTTGATGGGACGGAAATAGGCGCCTGCGGTGAACTCATAGGACTGATTGTCCGCCACGTTGGTACCCATGTAGTAGCCGTAGGCGAACTTCGAATAGAGGCCGAGCGTCTGGTCGTCGTAGCTGATGATCGCTTCGCCGCCGTTGCGCGTCACCCCACCCCAGGTCAGGCTGGTGATCGGGTCGGTCACGCCGGCATAGGACAGGACCGAATCGGTGACCGACCGGCGCGACGCTTCGAGCTTTATGTTCATCTTGTCGCCCAGAGGCTGGTTCCAGGCGATGCCGCCGACGATGGTGGTGAGCGGGAAGCCGAGCGGCGTGCTGCCGACGTCGATGGTGAGGCGTCCCCATTCGAGGCCCATGCCGAAGGCGATGCCGGTGGCCTGCGAGTTGTTGGGCTGCAGTACGCCGGCCAGGCCCGCAAGCGCGTTCGCGCCGTAACGCGACAGGGTCGACGGATCGCCCCCGATGGTCCCGGCGTTGATCGTCACCGGCATGATCGTCGGAACGAGGGCGGCGTTGCCGATGGGAATGCGGGCCTTGACCGGCACGTTGATCTCGTTGATGCGGCCGAGACCCGATTCGCCGGACCGGCCGCGGAAGCCGATCCCGCCTTCCACGAGGATCGCCGTGGACTTCTTCAGCGCCGTGAGTTCGCGTTCGATTTCGCGGCTGAGCGGATCGGTGTCGCTCATCGAGCCCGAGGGCGCGCCCGGCGTTCCCGGCAGCGGCGGCGGCGTCATCGCCGTCACCGAGGTGCTCGCGCTGGCCTCGCCGCCCGGCCGACGCAGCGGCACCAGGGGATTCTGTGCCACCTGGACCGGCGGTGCGGCGCGGACCGGGCCCGCCTGCGCCGTCAGGACGGCGGGGGTCGCCAGAGACGGCCGATCCAGCGACATCACGTCGGACCGGCTCGGCGCGCCGTCCGTAGTGGTGACCGAAGCCTTCTTTGCGGCAACGCGTCGTTCGAACTCGGCCATGAACTCGGCTTCGGCGCTGCCGGCGGAGGGCCGCAGTGAAGCGGCTTCCGGCGCTCTGGCGCCGGTGTTGCCGGGCGACACGACCGCCGCTCGTTGAATGGGAGCCTTGTCGACCGATGCGGGTGACGGCACCGGAACCAGCTCGGTCTGCCCCAGGCCACGGTTGAGCTGCTGGGCGGTCTCGAGCGCGCGTTTGGCGCCCGTGCTGTCCCCCTGCGCCCGCAGCAGGCGCGCCTGGACCATGTACAGGCGCGGATTCTGCGGTTGCAGGCGCAGCGCCTCGGCGAGCCACACATCGGCCCGCTCGTATCTCCTGAGATCGATGGCGATGTTCACCGCCTGCTGCAGCGTGTCGGGATCGGCCGGGGACGACACCATGATCCCATCGAGAACCTGGATCGCCTGCTCGCCGAAGTTGGAATCCTTGTACACGCGCGCCAGCGCCAAACGGGCGCCGACGCTGGGCGACGGACCGGAGACGTAGGGCAGCAAGACGTCGTAGGCAGCGGTAAGATTCTTCTGCGTGCGCAGGCGGTCGGCCTGCTGGATCGCCAGAGACTCCTGGAGGCTGGCGACGTCGCGGCCGCCCGTGCTCTTGGATATGCGCGCCAGCAACGTGCTGGCCTCGGCGTCCTGGCCCGCCTCCGACGCGGCGTAGAACATGGTGCGCAGCGTATCGGCGTTGAGGTCCTTGCGGGCCGCAAGGCGGCGGACGACCGCCATCGCCTGCGCGCGGTCGCCGATCTTGGCAAGCGCCAGGGCCGCGTTGGCCTGCTGCGACGGCGTCGCGTTCGGGGCGTTGGCGCGCGCCGCGAGGGTGGCCCGTGCACCGGCATCGCCCGCCTTCGCCGCGGCGATCAGCTGATCGGTATCACCGGCGTTGCGCAGATCGTTGCGCAGGGTGTTCATGCGCGCGGAACGCTGGTTGACCGGAATCCGGTCGAGCAAGGCCACGGCTTCGCCCGTGCGCGACTGCTCGGAATAGAAGACGGCCGCCGCGTAGAGGCTTTCGGGGCGTCCGCTGGCAACCAGTTCGTCGATCAGCGGCTGCGCCTCGGCGACCTTGCCTTGCCTGGCCAGGAGCTTCGCGAGGTCGTAGCGGATCCACGGGCTGGACGGATCCATGCGCATGGCCTCGCGGTAGAGCTGTTCGGCCCGCTCGGGCTGCGAGCGCTCGAGGCCGGCCGCCTGGACCCGCAGGCGTTGCGCGGCCTGCTGGGCACCGTCCGACTGGATGCGGGTTCGCACCGACGGATCGAGATTGGCGAGCAGCGGCTCGCTGCGCGTGTCGCGCCCCTGGGCCGTCAGCACCTGATAGAGGCCGGCCTGCGCTTCTTTGTTCCCCGGATCGCGGCTGAGGGCCTCGCGATAGTAGCTTTCGGCCTCGCGCTGCTTGCCCTGGCGGCGCAGCAGGTCGCCCATGAGGGCCTGGGCGGTACCACGTTCCCTGGGTGTGCCGGCATGGTCGGCCAAGGGCCGGATGATCTTCTCGGCCTGGGTCAGGTCGCCGCGATCACGCAACGCGACGGCCTCGCGGTAGGATAGCCAGAAATTCGCCGCGTCGAGCGCCGGTGCCCAGTCGGCCGCCCGGCTCGGGGCCATCTTGATCGCCTTGTCGAGCTGGTCGCGGGCGTCGCTGAACCGTTCCTGGCGCAGACGGACGATACCGATGCCGGCCACCGCATCGACGTTGGTGGGGTCGGCCTGCAGAACGCCCTCGAAGCGCGCGACGGCCTGGTCGTTCAGACCCTGGTCGGAGAGGCGATAGGCCTCGGCCAGGGCAGCGCCCAACGGGTCCTGTCGCACCGGCCGTTGAGCATCGATGAGCTTGTCGCGCACCACCGTGTCGCCGGGGAAGCGCTGCAGATAGGACTCGAAGAACGGCTTGTCCTGCGGCCCGACCGTGAGCCAAAGCATGGCTTGGCGCATGGCCTCGAACGAGGCCTGTCCGACTGCCGGGTCGCTGGCAAGTTCTGCAAGCAGAACAATGCCTTCTCGTCGTGTCTGCTCGTTGTAGCTGAGGATGCGGGCGTAGGCGAACTTGGTCCGTGACGTCGCATAGCTGCGCTCGGCCAGGGCCTTGAGCCGGATCCTCGCCTCGTCCCAGCCGGCCCCCGTTCCCGCCAGAGTCTCGTAGTACTCCACGGCGAGGTCGAAGGGCGGCGGCCCGCCCCGGAAGGCCCTCTGATACTGCGCGATCGCGCGATCGTAGGCGCCGGCCGCGGCCAGCCGGCGGGCTTCGGCCAGGGCCACCTCGTCGGTCTGGCCCAGCGCCATCGCACGTTCGAGTTCCGCGGCACGTGCGTCGTTCGGATCGATCTGGCGCAGGCGCTGGATCGTGGCCCGGACCTGATCGAAGCGCTGGCTCTGCAGTTCGATGGAGCCGAGCTGGAACAGCGCCTCGGTATTGTCCGGCTGGCTTTCCAGTATCTTCCGCAACGATTGCGCGGCGAGGTCGGGACGATTGCGCTCCCGCCACATCGACGCCTGCTCGAACAGGAGGCCGTAGATCGACGATGACGACGGATCGGCCGTCGTCGGCGGCGCCGCCAACCCCGGACTCGAAACGGACAGGACGACGACCGCGCTGGCAAGAACGCTCTTGATGGCCCCGCTACGCCCCGATCGCTCCGACCTTGCCATAGGCCCCCAAAACTCGATCAGCTTCCGTCGGACGACGTCCGGGAAAGAAGCCGGTTAGCCCTGTTTGCCGAGAATCGCTCGATCGCCACGGCAAGAACCAATATAACACAAACCAAGCAAATGAATGCAGCAAGTTCAAAAGATCCGGCAAGCCATTGAATTCTCCACCAGATTGGAAGTCCACCCACGAACTTCCTAATACCTGAGGTGTAGAATTCCCCCTTACTGCCTGACAGATAATAGAAATCGCCCTGGACGTTGGTCGCCCTCTCCGGATCGCCGAGATGATCGCTCAGATCCACCAGGGCTGCGGGCTGAGTGCCGCCGACCACGACCACCAGCCGGTTGTCGTTGAGCGGTGACCAGAAGCTGGAAAGGTAACCGTAGGGCTTGCCGAGATTGGCCTTGGCAAGTTCCGGCGCGGCGCCGCGATAGTAGGGCGCGCGCGGATCGGTCGGCTGGAACTGGCGCTGCAGGAAAGAGAGCCCCGGCGCGGCCGTCACGCTGGTCGGCGTGATATGGACCGAGTTGTGGGCCTCCCACTGCTTCAGCAGCGGCTGGTTCGACGGCAGACCGATCACGATCAGGTCCCGGTCGGCCACCTCTTCGACCTTGGCCGCATCGACGACCACGTAGCGGGACGGCGCCACGCCCGTCGCATCCGCCATCATGCCCAGCAGGTTCAGGAGCGCCTGCACTTCTTGCGGTGACGACGTCTCGGGCATCACGAACGCGGTGGTCGCGAGATCGGCATGGCGGGTGAAGGGAAATCCGGCATTGGCGAACAGCGCCAGGTTGGGGAAAGCGGCGAAATGGGCAACGCGACTGAGGTCGATCGTCGAGTCGGGGTCGATGCCGGTACGATCGCTCCAGTCGAGCATCTCGCAATCGGCATCCGTCTTCGCCCGCAGCTCGAACAGGAAATCGAGCTGGTTCTGGCTGGCGAGCTGGAACCCCGGGAGAAGCACCTGGCTGACGCGATCCTCGGCCTTTCCCGGGAACAGCCATTCCTTGAGCTGCGACAGCACCTTCAGCTTGGGTTCGAGGGGGATCTCGCCGACGGTGCGCTGGTTGAGATCGACGAAGACCCGCGAATTGCCGGGATCGACCCAGCTGTCGTCGGCACGACGGATGTGCACGTACATCTTGCCGCCCGACAGGGCACCAAAGAACAGGTCGGGCGCCGTGCGGAACGACACCTTGGGTGTATCGAGGAGCCGGCGGCCATTGATCGCGCCACCGCCGGCCAGTTCGCCGAGCCTGACCGGCCGATCGCTCGGAATCCATTTCGGCGCGTCGTAGGGTCGCCGCGGCGCCGGCAGCGGCTCGCTCGCGGCCGACCATCCGCCGCTCAGGCGTGAGGGGGAGGTCGCCAGCGTCCCCGCCGCCGCGTGCAGCTGCTCGGCGTCGTCGCCGATGATCAGCAGGAGCTTGCTGTCGACCTGGGCAGGATTGGCGACCACCGCCACGCGCGGTCCTTCGCCCGGAATGGCCGCGACACCGGGCGGATAGTTGCCACCTACCACCAGGACGACGGCGCTGCCGGCCGGCAGGCCGGTATATTGAACCGGAAACGTCGCACCCTTGTTGCCCGCGACCAGGCCGAAGTAACCGGCCACCATGCCGGCCGCCTGCAGCACCCCGGGCTCGGGGTCGGGCGGCAGCACGAAGGGCAGGTTGAGAGGCAGCGGATCCTTGGGATCGGCGAAAGGACGCGGCAGCGATGCCAGGTCGTCGGCGACCGGCAGCCGCGTCGTGCTGAGATAGATGAAAGTCGCCGGCTCGATGTTCACCCAGATCGCCCTGTCGCGATCGAGCGTGCAGGCCTTGGCCCCCTGCCCCTTGAGGGTGAAGCGAAAGTGCAGTCGGTTGTCGGTCGACAGCAAAGCCGGCGTGAAGGTGAACTCGGCCCGCGCCTTCGGTCCGCTCGCCTTGCCCAGCGTGACCGAGCCGATCGGCTCGTTGTTGAGGAACACCTGGAGCACGCCGTCATCGCGGGCAACGGCGTTGGAATAGCTGAAAACGAGGCTGATGCGCGCCGCGATGAAAGCATCGTCCTGACGGGTCGTGAAGACAATGCCGGTCTCGGCCGTGGCGCCTTCGAGATGCAGGGCTTTGCTCCGCAGGTCGCGCAGACGGATCAGCTGGCTGCGACCATCCGCAGTCCCGGTGAACATCGGATAACTCGCCATCGGAAGCGGCGAAGGGGTCGGCAATATGTCGGGCCGGTTCGCACCGGGCGGCGGAACGGGCGTCGTCGTCACGGTGGGAGCCACCGGCGGAAGGCTCGCCGGCGGCGGCGCCATGGACGGAGCCGGCGCTGACGGCGCTGGAGTCGGCCCCGGTGCGACGGGTGGAAGCGCCTGGGGTGGCGACGGCCGCTGGGCTCCCGCCGGCACCGGCGGATTGGAGCCCGGCGGTATCGTGGGCGGTACGATGGGTGTCGCGACATTGGCCGGCGGCATCGGCGTGGTCGTCGGCAAGGGCGTCTGCAGCCGCGGGCTTTGCGATTCCGGGGGTGGAATGACGGCGACGCCCGACGGGATGGACGGCAGGCTGGACGGCAATTCAAACTTCGGCGTGAGCTGAGTCGGCTGCGTGAGCTGGACCGCCGGGCTGTTGGCCTGCGGCGGGAAGAAGGTCATCGGCTGCGAGCCGGCCCCCGTCCGCGGGCCGACATCCTGTTGCGCCGCGGCAGGAGCAATGATCGCGAGAGCCAGAACCAGCGCGGCGCGACGGACCGCTGCCGACCTCACGTCGGCCTCGGCGCCGCCGGTAGCGGTTGCTGCACGGGCTCCCGGGGCCGGCGGAGATTGCGGGCCGCCATGCCGGCCAGGCCACGGATGGCGCCGGAGAGATCGATCAGTGACTTGCCGACGGTGTCGGGCGGCCGGTCGTCCCAGTTGAGCCAGGCATCGGCGCGGCCGAACACGGCACTGACGATCGTGCGCTCTTCCTCGAGGTTCGTCGGCATGAACTCGAGGCGCACCTCGCGGCCGTTGACGGCAACGACCCGGGCCGGGACGGCGGAGATGTCCTCGATCTGCTCGAAGTTGATGACGACGTCCTCGTTCACCGTCACGTCGGTCGCGAGGTCGTCCATCCGCAGCAGCCCGCCGCCGAGGGACAAATCTTCGGTGCGCCCCATCAGCGAGCGCCTTCCGTCGAAATAGAGCGCGATCGGTTGCCGGCTTCGGACGCGCGGCTGGGCCCTCACCTGCCGTCTTTCGCGGCCGACCGCGAGGGCCGCGAACACGGTGAAGGCGCTGTAGAAACACCAGAACAGGTTCATCCAGAGCACCGGCGCGTCGCCCGGGAACAACTCGGTGAAGAGAAGACGATAGAAGCCGACGCCGATCGCCGCCAGCAGCACCACGGCCAGGATCATCAGCGGCCGCATGATCGGCGTATCGTAGAGTTCCTTCTCCAGCACACCGCCCTTGCTGGTGACGTTGAAGCTGCCGGCCTTGGGATTTATCAGCGCCAGCAGCGTCGGTCCCATGATGTGGAACAGCAGCACGTTGTCGTAGATCTCGCCCCAGAACGAATAGCGATAACGCCCGTCGAGCCGCGACTGCGTCGCCAGGGTGTGGAACAGGTGCGGTCCGGCATAGGCCATGACCATCAGGGCGCTCGCCACGATGATGTTCTGGGATGTCACCAGATAGGCCACCGGCGCCGTCAGGAAGACGAAACGCGGCACCGGGAACAGGAAGTACATCATCGCATTCAGGTAACAAATGCGCTGACCGAAGCTCAGGCCCCGCCCGAGCAGCGGATTGTCGGTGCGGAAGATCTGAATCATGCCGCGCGCCCAGCGCATGCGCTGGCCGATGTGGATCGAAAGCCGCTCGGTCGCCAGGCCGGCAGCCAGCGGCCACCGCAGGTAGGCCGTGTTCCAGCCCTTGCGGTGCATGCGCAGTGACGTGTGGGCGTCCTCGGTCACGGTTTCCACGGCGATGCCGCCCACCTCGTCGAGCGCCTCGCGGTTCAGCACGGCACACGAGCCGCAGAAGAAGGTAGCGTTCCAGAAGTCGTTGCCGGGCTGGATCAGGCCGTAGAAGAGCTGGCCTTCGTTGGGCACCCGACCGAAGGTGCCGAGATTGCGTTCGAACGGATCGGGTGAATAGAAGTGATGCGGCGTCTGCAGCATGCCGAGCTTGCGGTCGCGCAGGAACCAGCCGACGGTCATCTGCAGGAACGCGCGCGTCGGGATATGGTCGCAGTCGAAGATGGCGATCAGCTTGCCCTTGGTGATCGTCAGGGCGTGATTGATGTTGCCGGCCTTGGCATGCTCGTTGGACGGCCGGATCAGGTAGCCGCACCCCGCCTCCTCGGCGAAGCGCTTGAACTCCGGCCGGCGCCCGTCGTCGAGGATGTAGACCTTGAACTTGTCGGCCGGGTAATCCATGACCATCGCCGCCAGAACGGTCGGCTTAACGACGTCGAGGCTTTCGTTGTAGGTCGGGATATAGACGTCGACCGTCGGCCATTCCTGGACGTCGGCGGGCAGCGGCGCCGGCTGACGGTCGAGCGGCCACAGGACCTGGAAGTAGCCGATCATCAGCACGATCCAGGCATAGACCTCGGCGGCATAGAGGCCGTAGCCGAACATCATGTCGAACGGGTCGACGAAACCCAGCGTTTCGGTCGTTCGCCACCACAGGTACCGGGTCGACACGAGAGCCGACAGCACGACGATGATCAGGGTCGCCATGCGGCTCTTGAAGCGGTTCACGACCAGAAAGATGAAGGCCGTGAAGACCGCGAAGATGGCCTGAGTCTGCAGATCGAAGGGCGTGATGATCACGAAGGCCGCCGGCCCGAGAGCGACCATCGCGACGAACAGGTAGAAAAGCCTCGTGGCGAGCGGGACGCGCCGGTTCGGCGTTAGCTCGACGTTGCCTGCAGAGGTCATGGCTGCCCGGGTTCCATGCCGTCGAGAAGCAGTCCCTGGACCGAGGCGGCCAGGCCCCGCACATCGGCCGCCGCCTTGCTGGTCGGCGCACGATCGATCACGAGCTGCTGGTGCGCTACGGCCTCACCGAAGCTGTCGTCATAGTTCACGATGCCGATCATCGCCTGCCCCAGCCTGCGCCGCAGCAGGGAGACGACGTCCCGCGTCAGCTTTCGACGCATGTCGACGAGGTTGAAGACGTATCGCACCTGACGTCGAGACCCTTCCGGCACCCGCCCGAGGAAATTCTGCGATTCGACCGTCGACAGCAGCGATACGGAAGTGGCATCGGCCTGCAGGACGACGATGTCGAGCGTCGAGATCGGACGCGTCTGATCGAGGAAGACCGAGGGCCCCGGCGGCGTATCGACGACCACGACGAAGCCACGCTCGATGAAGGGCGCCAGCGTGTTCGCGAGCCAGTTCTCGTTGCGCGCCAGATGATCCGACACGGCGTGAAGCTGGGCCCCATTGACCTGCCCGAACGGCAGGACGAGGAGATTGGCGCCGCCCGGCAGGACACCCTCGCGAACCGAGCGCCCATAGACCAGGCAGTGCGCCCAGCCACGATCGTCGGCAAGCTGGATGCCGGCATGCAGCCGCATCGAGTTCTGGACGTCGAGATCGACGACGAGCACCCGCAGGCCGGAGCGGGCCAGCACGCCTGCAACGTTGATGCTGAGAGAGGTCTTGCCCACGCCGCCCTTGGGTGAGCAAAAGCAGACGACCGACATTAACGTGCCAGTCGGTCGAAGAGTCCATTCAGGCCGCCGGTCGAGGGCGCCTGCACCGCCGGGCCGACTGGCTGGCTGATGATGCGACGAATGTCGGCCAATGTCCTGTGGGGTCCGCGCGCCGCCGGCGCAGGCGACTGCCCCACGCCCGCGGCGTGCTGGAACGCCTCGTTCCGCCATGCCCCGCGGTCCGCGGGCCGTGCTTCGCCGATGCCCGGCGAACGGTCGAACACGTCGGCCAACAGGTCGTTTCCCGATGTCGCCCCGACCGCGAGCGGCATTTCCTGCCGCTCGGCCGGGGGCAGATCCTTGCCAAAGATGGCATCTATCAAGGGTGCCGACATTTGATCCGTCGTGCTGTCGAATTCGCGATAGGGCGTGCCGGTACGGCCTGTTGCACTCAGGAGATGGGCGACATCGTCGTTGTTCTTGATGGCCATGTCCGTACTCCACCCACTACGTCTGATACACTATCGGTCGCGGCCCGTCATCTCTACACGCACAATATAAGCTTTCAAACTGTCGGGGTTAGCGCCCGCTTTTCATCCACCAGTTCCGTCACCGATCTGCAATTCACTGAGATGCCCGAGTTCCGAATGTAATTTCAGGTCACTGGATGCGGGCGGTATCGGCCCTGCGGCCCGGACATGAAAAAGCCGGCGACCAGGAACGGCCGCCGGCTTCATTCAGAGACAGTCGATGCGAAAGTCGAACCCGCCGCTAGGCAACGGCCTTGATGGTCTTGGCGGTGATCTCGACGATCTCGTCGATCTGCGCCTTCTCGATGATCAGCGGCGGCGACATGGCGATGGCGTCGCCGGACTGGCGCACCATCAGGCCGAGCTCGAACGCCTTCGAGAAGGCCTTGTAGCCGCGCGTGCCGACGGGGCCTTCCGGCGCCAGGTCGATCCCGCAGGCCATGCCGAGATTGCGGATGTCGGTGACGTTCGGCAGGCCCTTCAGCGAATGGATGCCTTCCTCCCAATAGGGCGCAAGGTCGGCCGCCCGCGCGAACAGCTCCTCGTCGCGATAGATGTCGAGCACCGCCGACGCCGCCGCGCAGGCCAGCGGATGCGCCGAGTAGGTGTAGCCGTGGAACAGGTCGATCGCGTTCTCCGGCCCGTTCATCAGCCCGTCGAAGACGTGCTTGCGCACGAACACGCCGCCCATCGGCACCGTGGCGTTGGAGATGCCCTTGGCCACCGTCATCAGGTCCGGAACCACGCCGAACTTCTCGGCGGCGAAGCTGCTGCCGAGGCGGCCGAAGCCGGTAATGACCTCGTCGAAGATCAGCAGGATGCCGTGCTTGTCGCAGATCTCGCGCAGGCGCTTCAGGTAGCCTTTCGGCGGCGGCAGGAAGCCCGTGGAACCGGCGCACGGCTCGACGATCACTGCGGCGATGTTGGACGCGTCATGCAGGCCCACGATGCCCTCGAGCGCATCGGCCAGATGCGCGCCATTCTCCGGTTCACCCTTCGAGAAGGCGTTCTCCGGCAGGTGCGTGTGCGGCAGGTGATCGACGCCCGGGAGCATCGCGCCGAACCACTTGCGATTGTTCACCATGCCGCCGACCGAGATGCCGCCGAAGCCGACGCCGTGATAGCCGCGCTCGCGGCCGACGAAGCGGGTGCGGGTGCCATGGCCGTTGGCGCGGTGGTAGGCCAGCGCGATCTTCAGCGCGCTGTCGACCGCCTCGGACCCGGAGTTGCAGTAGAAGGCATGGTTGAGGTCGCCCGGCAGGAGGGCGGCATGCCGCGCCGCCAGTTCGAACGCCTTGGGATGGCCCATCTGGAACGACGGCGCGTAGTCCATCTCGTCGAGCTGCTTGGCGATCGCCGCCTTGATCTCCTCGCGTCCATGGCCGGCATTGACGCACCACAGTCCCGCCGTGCCGTCGATGATCTGGCGCCCTTCCGGCGTCCAGTAATGGACCCCCTTGGCCCGGGCCAGCATGCGCGGGTTCTTCTTGAACTGCCGGTTCGCTGTGAACGGCATGAAGAAAGCTTCAAGGTTGTTCGCGGCAGGCGCGCTGTTCGACGACATCCCCATACTCCTCTGAAATCTGGAGCCCTATACTGAACCGCTTTCTATCCAGAACAAGATGATATCTGCCAAAGGTGAAGTTTACGGTAGTCTGCGCACAAACGGCCCGATTCGCTCACTATACTGAACACAGTAAGCACCATGGACATCACCACCGGCGAGAGACTGAAGATCGCACGCCAACGGGCCGGGCTCTCCCAGCGGGCGCTGGCCAAGAAGGCAGGCGTCGGCAACGCCACCGTGTCCCTGATCGAGAGCGACCGGATCAACCCGTCGGTCAGCGCGCTCAAGCGGATCCTTGATGCGATCGCCATGCCGCTTTCCGACTTCTTCGCGATAGACGAGAAGGCGAGCGAGGAGAAGGTCTTCAAGGCGAGCACCCTCACGGAGATCGGCCGCGGCGGCATCTCGTTCCGGCAGATCGGCAAGGACCTGTCCGGTCGCGCCCTGCAGCTTCTGTACGAGACCTACCAGCCGGGCGCCGACACGGGGAAGATCATGCTCCGCCACGAAGGGGAGGAAGCGGGCTTCGTGATCTCGGGACGCATCGAGCTCACGATCGGCTCGACGCTGCACATCCTCAATGCAGGCGACGCCTACTACTTCAAGAGCATCGAGCCCCATCGCTTCAGGAATGCGACGACCAAGCCGGCCGTGATCGTGAGCGCCTGCACCCCGCCGACGTTCTAGCCAGGCAAAGAAAGATCTCGCGGGCCGGGCGCCACTGCCCGCCGTCATGACTGTGGGAGGCGCCAAGGGCCATCACCCCGCTGGCGGCTCGCTCGATATCTTCTCGATCTCACACCACGAGCATCGCAGCGGTATCGAGCCGCTGACGGGATCGGCCCGATCGGTGCCGATCGCGCCGTTCAGGTTCGCCGCCAGGGGATGACGGTGATCGTAGGGCGTGCCTTCACCGCCATCGACCCACCAGCCGTGCTGGCCGAACACGGCACCCGGTGCGAGACCCGGCACGAGGACGGCCCGGGCGACCGCATCACCGCTCTGCGTCCGGATGCGCACCCAGTCGCGCTGGACGATCGACCGGGCGGCCGCATCGGCCGGCGAAATCTCCACGATCGGGTCAGGCACCAGCCGGCGCAGCGAGGCGATGTTGCGATGCTGGCTGTGGCAGTAGGCGACGCTCTTGGCGCTGCCGAGGCGCAAGGGGTAACCCGCTTCGGCGGGCAGGAGATCGTCGGGATCGAGGTCGGGTATCGGCCGGTAGCCGGCGAGCAGCAGCCGCTCCGAATAGACTTCGATCTTCCCGGTCGGGGTCGGGTAGCCGCGCGGATGGCCATCGTGCGTGATCGATTGGGCGTCGACCTGCGCCGCTCCCTCGACCGCGATACCCGCCGGCGAACGGCGCAACATCTCGACGGTCAATCCGGTCTTTGCCAGGACCGCATCGTGCCCGCGGTCGGCCTCGAGATCGAACATTCGATCGCCGAGGCCAAGTTCGGCGGCAAGCCCCATGACGATGTCGGTGTCGGAGCGGGCCTCGCCGACGGGCGCGACGACAGGGGGCCGGAGCTGGACGTGGCGCAGACCCTCGAGGCTGCCGTCGAAACCGGTCCGCAATCCTTCCCGCTCCCACGAGGTCGCGACGGGCAGGATGATGTCGGCGTAGCGGGCCGTCGCATTGACGAAGAAATCCGCATGGACGTGAAATTCGAGCGCGGACAGCGCCTTGCGCGCCGTTTCCGTATCCGGCTGCGACACCAGCAGGTTGGTGCCGAACGACATCAGCATGCGCACCGGATAGGGCGCTTTCGTCAGCACCGCCTTGTACATGTCGCGTGCCGTCACCCAACCTTGAAGGCCGGGACCAAGGGGCCGCTCGGCAAGACCGAGCGCCTTGTCGCGCTGTGTCGCGGGCAGCAGATCCTGTCCGGAAATATCGACGAAGGGCGCCGCGCCGCCGGGCACGTTGCCACCCTTACGGCCATAGCTGCCGGTGAGCGCGTAGAGGATCGAGATCGCGCGATCGGTCTGCGTGGCCGTGACGCTCTGCCCGACACCGTTCCAGGCGTAGTAGGCAACCGACCCGGCGCCGGCAATGATGTCGGCCGCCTTTGCGAGGTCGCCGGGCTCGATGCCGCTCACCTCGGCAACACGCTCCGGCGGGAATTCGGCAGCGGCCCTCGCGAACAACTCCAGCGCGGTGTGACATAGGACCGGGCCCGACAGCGTCTGGACAGTGCCCTGCCAGCGCAGGGCAGGCTCGGTGCTTCCCGAGGCCCAGCCTCCGCAGGTCGGATCGAACGGCAGCAGGTCACCACCGTCGCCATCGCCGGTGTGGGAAAACAGAATGCCGGTCCGGCCATCGGCCCGAAGGTCGCTCTCGCGCAGGAAGCGGCCGGTATCGGAGCGCACCAGCAGACTGGCGTTCGTCCAGGTCGCCGCGAAGGCGCGATCGAAGCGTCCGCTCGAGACCAGCAGGTTCGCCAGCCCGAGGGCAACCGCCTGGTCCGTGCCGGGGCGCACCCGCAGCCACTGGGTCGCGCGCTTTGCCAGCGCCGTCGGCCGCGGATCGATCACGATCATGCGGGCACCGCGCTTCAGGCCCTTCTGTATCTCCACCTGCCGCGCCAGCCAGGTGGCCGCGGGATTGTTGCCCCACAGCACGATGCAGTCGGTGTTGGCGAAGTCCGGTGTCCCGATGTCGTGCCCGTAGGTGAAGCGCGAGGCGTAGTCCTTGTGCCAGTTGCAGATTTCGGTTCCGTAGACGGTGTTCGGGCTGCCGTAGGCGCGGATGAAGCGCTCGACCCACGAGATCGAATCCGAAATGTGGGAACCACTCGGCGTGGTGACGGAGAAGGCCACCTGTTCGGCGCCGTGCTTCGCCCGGATATCGGACAGGCGCGCAGAGATTTCGGCCAGAGCCCCGTCCCAGCCGATCGGCTGCCAGCCGGGATCGGAGGCGCCCTTCGGTTGGGTGCGGCGAAGCGGGCGCGTCACCCGTTCGGGATGATAAACGAGTTTCGGCGCCGCCCGACCCTTGGGACAAAGCGCCTGGCCCGTGGGATGATCCGGCAACGGCTCGATCCCCAGCAACCGCCCGTGTTCCACGACGGCGACGCAGCCGCAGCGCGACCGGCATTGCGTGCAAAAGGCCGCCATCTTCTGGGGTCCCGACATCTGCACTCCCCTGCTCGACGTCACGATGGTCTCTTTCGCCCCGCGATGGCAACCTCGATGGAACTCGTCCAGCCGTCGGGAAACGGCACGGGCGAGGACCAGAAGACGTTCACGACGGGCGTCGCCCTTGCACTCGGGGCGGCCGACTCGTCATGGGTGCAACGCCTGCGGAAACTGGAGGCGAAGGCTTTCGCGCTTCGCGGCCGCCTCCCGCCAGCACCTGGCACGAAGAAAACCCCGCGCCGGGTCGCCGGGCGGGGTTTTCGCGGTGTTCGCCCGCGTTATGCCTTGAGGTTTGCGGCGGCGTCCTTGCCGCGCTCGTTCACGACATCATACGTGATCTTCTGACCCTCGTTGAGGCCGTTCAGGCCCGCGCGCTCAACAGCGCTGATATGGACGAACACGTCCTTGCCGCCGTTGTCGGGCTGAATGAAACCGAAACCCTTGGTGGCGTTGAACCACTTAACTGTGCCTGAAGCCATCGAGCATATCCTGAATTCGAGTTGCTGCCGCGGGAGGGCGACCCCCTCTAATGCACGCCATCAGGCGGGGTGGCAAGGCGGGCAGCCCTCCCAATATCCGCCTCGTCGCCCCACCAACCACCGGAGCAGAAGCAGAACAGGCCCATCCTGCCGACCTGTGAAGCGCAGTGCAGGCCCGTAAAATCAAACGCCCGAGACGATCAGGACTCAATCGGGTGCTGCGCCAGCTTCGTCTCTTCCTTCATCTCAAAATCGAAGACGCGGAGCTCGACGATGGCGAAACAGCCGATCCAGAGCGCGGCGTCATAAGCACTGACCAGACTGTCGGCGTCGTCCTCGGTAACGCCTTGCCAGCCCCACAACCCCACCAGGCCGACCACGACGGCGTACAGCACCACCTTCGCCACATTGCGCGCCCGCCATTCGAGCCCGCCATACTCGCCCGGCGCGTAGACGTCGTAGGCCAGCAGGGCACAGATCGCCAGCCAGGCAGCCGAATTGACGAAGCTCGACGTGTCGCCAGCCGCCCAGTAACCCCAGCACGTATAGATCGCCAGGCCGTAGCCGACGGTCTGGGCGGCGTGGATCCCGAACTGCTCGAACCGAGACGCGTAGGCCAGGTCGAGGTCCAGGGAGTCATAAAGAAAAGTCGCGAGCAGAATGAGCCAGGCGATTTGTTCCAGCGCCTCGTTCGCCGTGCCGTAACGCAAGTAGAGTCCCACATCCACCGAGAGCAGCACGAAGAAGCCGGTCCTGATAAACTGCATCCCACGTCATCGCCTGCCTTGATGACGCAGATATGAACAGCCAGGACCCGCGTCCGCGCAATACCGCGACTTACGAACGGCTCGATGGCCGCACGGTCGGCGAGGGCGCGCCAGTCGTTCGGAAACCGTGAAACCCCATCGACAGGGCGGGGGCCGCCGATGCGGTATGTGAGGCCTCCGCATCCCCTTTTGCGCCGTTTAAAGGTTCATCCTGGGAATGTCGGTTGAACAGGGGCTGCCGACCCGGCAACATGCCTGCAAATCGGACGCCATAAAAACAAGGCGCCGTATCCAGGGAGGATTTCATGTACCGACGCACCATGGCAGCGGGCGCCGCATTGGCGTTGCTCGTCGCTGTCCCAGCCTTCGGCCAGGCCATTCCGAAAGAGATGTCCTGGACCGCCTACGATACTGGCTCTTCCGGCTTCAACATCGCCGTCGCGATCGGCCAGCAGTTCAAGAACGTGCTCGGCACCGACGTCCGCGTCCTGCCGTCGGGCAACGACACCGGACGCCTGGCGCCGGTGAAGGCGAACCGTGCCGTCATCTCGCAGATGGGCATCGGCACCTACTTCGCGCAGGAGGGCGTCTTCGAGTTCGGCACCAGGAGCTGGGGGCCGCAGGCAACCCGCCTGATCATGGCGGCGACGGCGTGCAACGGGCTCGGCCTGGCCGTGGCCAAGGACACCGGCGTCAAGGAGGTCAAGGATCTCAAGGGCAAGCGCCTCGGCATCGTGGTCGGTTCGCCGGCCCTGAGCCAGGGTGTCATCGCCCTGAT